>WNES01000160.1_pt1 | contig 64998 bp, 56 predicted proteins | sample 5399931 | NCBI WGS metagenome assembly WNES01 (sample SAMN13153332, study PRJNA577476) | soil metagenome | isolation source: 20 cm grassland meadow soil 2 days after 3rd rain plot 5 | place: USA:California | collected 2015-11-11
CACGGCGCGCATGAAGTCGTCGGTGACGCGCACGGAGTGGTTGGCGTTCTGGAAGAAGATGGAGCCGTAGGCGTCGCCGTCAATCGAGCTGTCATAACCCTGCTCGATCAACACATGCGCCTTACGCTCTTCCTTCCTTTTGCATTCGATGAATTCGACGATGTCCGGATGGTCGATGTTGAGGATGACCATCTTCGCGGCGCGCCGTGTTTTGCCGCCGCTCTTGATGACGCCGGCGAAAGCGTCGAAACCCTTCATAAAGCTGACCGGACCGGAAGCAATGCCGCCGCCGCTCAGAGTTTCCTTGCTTCCGCGTAGGGTAGAGAAATTCGTTCCGGTACCGGAGCCCCACTTGAACAGCATGCCCTCGGTTTTGGCCAAATCCATGATGGAGCCCATGTCGTCCTTCACGGAGTTGATGAAGCACGCCGAGCACTGAGGCTTGGGCTGAACGCCGACGTTGAACCACACCGGGGAGTTGAAGGCCATTTTCTGCTCGACCAGCAGGTGGGTCAGTTCGTCCCGGAAAGCGTCCCGCGAAGCAGGGTCTGCGAAATAACCGCCCTGCTCGCCCCAGTGAACGATGGTATTGGCCACCCGGCTGATGAGCTGGCGCACGGATGTTTCGCGGTCCGCAGTACCCATCTTGCCGTGGAAATATTTGCTGGCGACGATGTTGGTGGCGGTTTGCGACCAAGTCTTCGGCACTTCGACATCTTCCTGGCGGAAGATGGTTACGCCCTTTTCGTTGCCGATGAGCGCGGTGCGCTTTTCCCATTCCACGGCGTCGAAGGGCGACTTCTCGCCGTCGGTAAAGTACCGCGGAAAGGCCAGACCTTTCCCACCGTGCGCGGGAGTCTTCTCCGCTGCTACATCCGTCGCTCGGGAATTTCCGCCCCATGCGTGCTTCACGGTTGCCATCTGTCCCTCCCGCGCTTGGATCCCGCCAGCGTACCGGGGGACCCTGTTATTTTACTCCCCTGCCCAAGGCAAGGCGCCACGCTTCGCTTTCCTGCCGCAGGCCGGCTTCCGAGCCTGGGCTGAAAGCGAACGCAACTCGATTCCAGTGAAAGTCGCCGGCGAAAAAAAGGCGACTGGCTAGCAGTCGCAGAAACACGCGCAAAACACCAGTGCACCGCCGCTGGCCGGTCATTCGCACGCAGCCTCACAGCAGGTGCTCCACTACCTACGGGCGCGGAGCAAAGCCCTTGGCGCTCGATTTTTTCGCTTAGAACCGGGCTACTTGCGTGGGCGGACGGGCCTTCCATGCGACTCAACTCGGCCCGCCTGGCGCTTCCACATCCCCCGAATCTGGACTTGCAGTATCAACGGATGCGAAGAGTCTGTCAAGAGAAAAACGCGAGATATGGTCAATGTTTCAGTACTACGTCTATTTGTAGTGGTCCCTTTTCCCCGCAACTGCTTCGGCTTCCACACTTTTTGCACAGTTTCTCCTCGCGCTACACTAACTGCATCCAACCGATGATGAAGCGAATTCTTTTCTTTCTGATTTTCTGCGGACTTCTTTCTGCGCAACTACTTGCACAAGAAAAAGCTTCGGCCGAGCCGGCCGCTCCTGCAGTCAGGCAGCCGGCTTATGGAGAGAAACTGCACATCGCGGGAATTCACAACGCCGGAAAAATCAACGAGGTGCTTTATCGCGGGGCACAGCCCAAGGAAAGCGGGCTACAAGAATTAAAAAAATTGGGGATCACTACGATTGTGGATCTCCGCGGCGAGGACCGCGAAAAATTCGAGTGGGAAAGCCGGGCGGCAGCGGCCCTCGGTATGCGGGTCGTGCACATTCCAGTGAGCGGATGGTCGCCTCCAAGCGACGAACAGGTGGCGCAGTTTCTCGCGCTGTTTCGCGATCAGCCGCAGCAAGAGGTTTTTGTGCATTGCCGCTTCGGTGATGACCGCACCGGCGTCTTTGTCTCTACCTACCGGATGACGGTGGAGCGATGGACCCCGGAACAGGCGGTGCGGGAAATGTATTTTTTCGGCTTCAACGGCTTTTGGCATCCTTCGATGAGGAAGTTCATTCGCGAGTTTCCTGATCACCTGCGTTCGGCGCCAAGCCTCGCGCCGCTGGTTCATGCCTTTTCCCCTTGAACGGGAGACGTTTCTGCTCGGGAAGATACCTGTACTTGCTCCGCTTGCCCTTGCAATTCTTCTGTTATGAATAGGTTAGGACCTGTACTGTCCATTTTTTCCTAGTACCGACGTACCCCGGAAAAACATTACCCTTGCTTCATTTCGCCGCTCGCCCGGCTTCTCTACTCTTGAACCCTCGATGGCAAAAGCTCTTCTGAGAGAGACGGTAAATGCAAATCGGACGCTACGAGATTCTCGAAATGATAGGCAGTGGAGCCCACGGTCGCGTGGCCCGCGCTCACGATCCACTCATCGGCCGCCTGGTAGCCATCAAACTCTTTCCCAAAGAGTTGGCGCACGGGGAAGCCCGGCAGCGCTTCCTCCAAGAAGCGCGCGTGGTGGGTCAGCTTTCGCATCCCGCCATTATCACCCTGCATGACATGGGCATCGAAGAGGCCAGCCACACGCCCTATCTGGTGATGGAGTACCTCGAAGGCCAGCCGCTCGACCGCATCCTGGACAAGCGCAGCGTTCCTTTTCAAAAAGCCTGCGCCTGGGTCGGCCAAGTGGCCAGCGCGCTGGGCGTAGCGCACCGCAAAGGCGTGATTCACGGTGACGTCAAGCCTGCGAACATGCTGATCACCGAAGACGGGCGCGTGAAATTGATGGACTTTGGCATGGCGCGGCTGGCCAGTCACGATACCAAAGCCACGGCCCTTGCTGGAACGCCCGCCTACTGGTGCCCCGAACAGATTGTGGGCAAACCGCAAGACGCGCGGTCGGACATGTTCTCTCTGGGCGTCGTTCTGTATGAAATGGTGACGGGTCAGCGGCCGTTTGACGCGGATTCGCTGCAAGGCATTTGCAGCCGCGTTCTTTCCTCGACGCCGCTTCCGCCGTCGCATGCGAATCGGTCGTTGCCAGCCGCGTTCGACGACATTGTGGCGCGCTGCCTGGCGAAAGATCCCGCGGGACGCTATTCCAACGCGGAAGCTCTGGCGCAAGAGTTGTTTCCGCTGGCGCGGCACACTCCGATTCCCGGTCCCGCCGCGCAAGCCGCCAGCAACGGCTTACGCGAACGTGCCGGGCGACTCCTGCGCTCCGCCTAAATGATTACCCTGCAAAAAGGCCGTTACGAAGCCCTGGAGTGTATCGGGTCGGGAACCACGAGCCGTGTAGAGCGGGCGCGGGATAACGTCATCGGTCGCGCCGTGGCTCTCAAGACTTTTGTCCACAGTTTCGGTGAAGATCTGGAAGAGCAATTCCTTCGCGAAGCACAACTCGTCGGCCAGCTTTCTCATCCCGCCATCGTGCAGCTCTACGATGTGGGCATCAACGCGGAAGGCAGGCCATTCCTGGTGATGGAGTACGTTGCCGGGAGGACTCTGGAAGAATACCTCGAAGCGTCCTCGCTAACCGTGCAACGGGCCTGCGCCTGGGCCGCGGATCTGGCCCGCGCCATGACGTTGGCGCATCGCGCGGGAATTATTCACGGGGACATCAAGACGGGAAACATTTTTGTGACCCCGGACGAGAAGTTGAAACTAGGTGACTTTGGCATTGCGCGACTGGCCACCCAGGTTTCCGGCTCGGAGCGCGTGAAGGGCACGCCAGCTTACTTGGCACCCGAGCAGATTCTGGGCGCATCGCAGGATCAGCGTTCGGACCAATTCTCCTTTGGGATTGTGTTTTACGAAATGCTGACGGGCGCGCGGCCGTTTGATGGAAATTCGGTCGGCGCGGTGTGCTCGGAAATTCTTTATGCGGAGCCGGTGCCGCCGTCGAAACGCAATCCGGCGGTGCCGCCGGAACTCGATCGCGTGATCGCCCGCTGCCTGGCAAAAAATCCGCTGGAGCGCTTTGACTCTTTCCAACAACTGGTCACGTTTCTTTATCCCTACACGCGCTCGCGGCCACGCCCGCCGGCTTTGCGCACCGGGAAGCCTTCCTGGTGGATGCAGCCGTCGAGAAAGCGTGACGTTTGGATGGTCGCTGCCGGCGTGTTGATGCTGATAGCTTCGCTTCAGGTTCCTCGTGCATTGCGGGCCAGGTTTGGAATGCCTCCGGCACCGGCACCTTCTTACTATCGGCCCGGCGTGCCCTACGAAGCGTTTAGCTATACCAAGCAAAGGTCAGCCGTGGAACCGCAGATGGACACACCGGACAAAACGCCCAAGCCAACCGGGCAGAAAGAAACGCCATCCCGCATGGTTCATTCGGCGAAGATTGCCCTGGCCACGCTGAATCGTCCCAGCGAGGCACAGGGCTCCTTGTCTAATCCCTCTACAAACGTCCTGCACATTTCCCAAACACCCTCTGGGCATAAGTAAGCCGTCAAGCCGGAAGATTCGGAATGAAGTGAATTTTGCCGGAGAAAATTCGTCGCCTGCTACTCGTAGCGCAGCGCTTCGACGGGATCCAGCCTGGCCGCTTTCATGGCCGGCCACACGCCGAAAATCAGCCCAATGCTCACGCTTACGGCAACGCCCGTGACGGCGGCCCACACCGGGACTTTGCCCGGCCAATGCAACACAACATTGATCAAAATCACCAAGCCATTTACAAGAATGAGCGCAAGCACGCCACCGGCGCCAGTGAGGGTCATGGCTTCCAAAAGAAACTGCCAGGTAATGTCGCTGCGCTTTGCTCCGATGGCTTTGCGCACGCCGATTTCGCGCGTGCGCTCGGTCACGCTCACCAGCATGATGTTCATCACACCCACACCGCCGATGAGCAAGCCAATCGCGCTCAACACGATCATCACCACGTAAGTCATGAGCATGATGTTGTGAAATTCCTGGACCTGCTGCTCCGCGGTCTCGATGGAAAAATTGTCCTTGCCCCCGTAGGGCACGTTGCGGCGCCGCTCCAGCACTTCGCGCGCCTGATCCACCATTTGATTCAGCATTCCCGCCTGCGCCTGGATGCGCATGTTGAGTTCGTCGGCGTACGGATAGACCTTGCGGAACGTGCTGAAGGGAATGAGTACGCGGCGATCTTCGTCGCCCATGCCGAACCCGCCCTTAGGCTTCTCGACGACTCCGACCACCATATAAGGCGAACCATCGATCATGACGTCCTTGCCAACGGGATGGCCCTCCGGAAAGAGCACGGGCGCGACGTTTTCTCCCAGCATTACCACTTTTTCGCGGTGAAGATCATCGCCTTCGCTGATGAAGCGGCCCTCGATCGTCGCGGCGTTGGCGTAAACCTGGCCAAAGTTGGGCTGCACGCCGCGAAAATCAATCGCCGTTACTTCACCGGCCTTGGTGCGAACAGAATGGGCCTGATCCCAGCGCGCCATAATGAAGGTGGTGACATTCTTGACCGCGGGGCAGCTATCCTGGATGGCTTTGGCGTCTTCGACAGTCAGCGGCTTGCGCTGGCGCTCTTCGAGCGGGGGCGGCCCGCCGTGGCGGCCCTGATCCCACTTGGAGACGAAGGCGGTATCCGCGCCAAACTGCTTGATCTGTTCCTGAATTTTCTGATCGAAGCCCGAGAGCAGTCCCGCGACCAGCATAATCACGCTCACGCCCAGCACCACGCCGAAAACCGTCAGCGCGCTGCGCATCTTGTGCGCGCGCAGCGTGTCCATGGCTTGCTTCAAATTTTCGCCGTGCGCTTGCGCCATATCAGTCCCTTATCCATCCGCCCTTAAAGCCTCGATGGGGTCAAGCTTCGCGGCCCGCGTCGCGGGATAGATTCCGAAGAACAGTCCCACGGCCGTTGACACGCCCAGTGACAAAATCACGGAACTAATGGGCGTATTCATAGGAAACGAAAAGAGTATCTGAACGAGATAAACCACCAGGTAGGCAGACAGAATACCGATCAACCCGCCGGCGGCCGCGAGCACCGCAGACTCGGTCATGAACTGCAACACGATATGCTTCTTCCGTGCGCCCAACGAACGGCGCAGCCCGATTTCGCGCGTGCGCTCGGTCACGCTGGCCAACATGATGTTCATGATCACAATGCCGCCAACCACCAGGAACACGCTCACCAGCGCCATGGCCACAAATGCCAGGTTGCCGGTCAGGTCGTGCCACAGGGCCATGATCGAATCGGAGCCCAGAATCGCGAAATTGTCCTTGGCGTCGTAGGGAACCTTGCGCCAGGCGCGAAACAGCATGCGCGCTTCATCTTCGCAGGCTGGCATCATTTCCGCGCTGGGAGCCTGCACGAAGATGGTCAGCCAGTCGCTCTGGCGGTGCCACTCCTTCATGTAGGTGTTCAGCGGAATGATCATGTAATTGTCTTGGGATTGCCCGAAAGCGCTGCCAAAGGGCCCGGCGACTCCAATGACTTCATAGGTGTGCGTCTCCGCTCGAATGGTCTTGCCGATGGGATCGACGTTGGGGAAGAACTTTTTTGCCAGGTCGGCTCCGATAAAGACAACTTCCGAGCGATGCTCATCGTCCGCGGGAGTGATGAACCTTCCTTGCGCGACCTCGATATTGCGCACGTCGGCAAAATTCGTGCTGGCGCCCATGACGTCGGTGTTTTCCATCTTGATGTCGCCGCTGCGCGTCTGGACGTTGCGGTCGTCAATTGCGGCCACGGCTTGCGCGGTTTGCATGGAGTTGCGCAAGCGCAGGTAATCGTCGAAGGTGATGAGCGGACGTTTCTGCGCTTTCTGGAATTCGTCCATGCTGGTGATGATGCCGAAGCGGTCGACGATGAAGGTGTTGGCACCCAAATTGGCCACGCGGTCGGCCACGTATAGGTTCAGCCCCGCGATGGCGCTCATGACCACTACAAGCGTGGTCACCGCCATAATGACGCCGAACAGTGTCAGAAAACTACGAAGCTTGTGGGCCTGCAGCGAGTCGAGGGCCAGGCGCAGAGTCTCCCACAAAGTGATCGCCGCCCGGCGGACTCGGCCTTGCGGACTGGCGGCATCCGCAGTGGACGGAATCACCCGGGGAATGGCCACAAACCTGTCAATTGGCGTAACGCCCAAAACCGGCCTCCGACCTCACTCCAGTACTACGTTTACCCAGGGCCATTCGTTCCAAGGACACCCCGGAGCCATGACCATTAGACGGCGGAAAACACCCTTTGCTTTGCCCCATGTCTGAACTGCCCTGGGGGCCCCCGGGAAAGCGTTCCGTGTCTGTCACACTCCTGTCCATTGTACCGCGCCTGCACCTCAGAACCCGGGGGTCTGTGGTCTAAGAAGCAAGCTCGGTTAGGGTAGAAGAGGACCCTTACATGCGTCGCCATTCCATTTGTTTTCTGCTGGTTACAGACCCTCCCATTCTCATCAGCCCTGTCTCTGCCGGCTCGAGGAGAAGCCCGCCATAAGCGCGCTGCCTTTGACGGCCCCGACATTTGCCCATTTCCGCAGTGCCCTGCTCGCCTTGAGCGATGCCGACGCCGAGGAGCGGCAAAAAATGTTCAACCGGCAGACTGCCCCGCAGGGCTCGCTGATGATGATCGACCGGCACGGAGGTGAACCTCTGGGCCAGTCGATTGCTTACGCGCGCCCGAGCGGCGTGGTTCCGCCTTGGACCGAGGAGTTTCCGCAACCGCAGCAAATGCCCGCCGACAAGCCGAAGCGGTAATTGCTGCTGACCTGGGCCGAAGGCCAGTGACGTATTCACAGCGGCGAGAGCCGTTTGGCCCAGGAACGGGGTACAACAGTAGTGTGGCCCGACTCATCCAATCAAATGAGTCGGCTGGGCGGCGCTTCCGCCTCTTTTTGATCATGCATAAACGCTTTTTCGCTCCCATTTCATTGGCCTTTCTCACTGTGCCTGTCGGCGCGGCCGCGCAGTCGGCCGTGCGCGTGTCCGAGCCTGCTCTTGCTCCTGAACCCTCCAAGCTCCTGGACCGGGTTATTAACAATCAGAAGAAGGACGAAGAGGCCCTCGAGGTCTACGAACGCATGGAGCGGCTGGAAATTCGGAAAAACGCCAACGACCCGGTTCCCGCGTCCGTAAAGATTACCCGCGTCATTCCCTCAGGAACCGGGATGGACAAGATTCCTGTGAATGCGGATGGCCGTCCCGCGGACACAGCGGCTTATCGTACGCGTCTGGAAGGCTTGGAGCATGCGCTCACATTGCTTCTCAATAACAACCGTGCGCAACAGGAGGCCGTGGAAAAGTACGCGAAGAGACGAAAAGAGCGCAACGAACTCATCGACGCCACGCACAACGCCTTTTTCTTCACCTTTGTCGGCCGTGAGCCGCGTGGCGATCAGCTCCTGGCAAAATATGAGCTGACACCCAATCCAACGTTCAAGGCAACCTCGCGCCTCACTTCCATCTTCCCCAAAGTGCACGGATACGTCTGGATCGACGAGAATTCCGGCGAGCTTGCCCGCATCGAAGGCGACGTCACCGGGGACATGTCCATTGGTTTGTTCTTGGGGCGAATTTATAAGGGCAGCCACTTCATGCAGGAACGGTACGAGGTTCTGCCAGGGTTGTGGCAGCCGACCTTTACGCAATACGACTTCGACGGCCGCAAACTATTTTCGGGATTTTCCGTCCACGAGCGCACGTTTTATTCGAACTACCGCTACATCGGTCCGCCGAAAGACGCCCGCGAAGTCATTCGCAAAGAACTAGCCCATGCCGATTTGAACAAGACGGATTCGACGGCCGCGGATCCCTGAGGCTTTCCCCTTTACACTTTTAGCAGGATGGTCTCTTCCTTGAGTTTGCAGGACTGGAGGATTCTTATGCTCCGCCCACTCTCTTTGTCCATTCTTGCGTTGCTTTTCGCCTTGCCTGCCGCCGCGCAAACTACGGATTCCAGCGCGCCTCCGCCCGCTTCGAAATCGCCGGATTCGACGTCTTCCACCGAAGCCAAAAAGCCCAAGAAAGTCTTGACCAATGAAGACTTATCCAAATCGACGGGAAAAATCTCCGTGGTGGGGAATGGCAAGGACAATCCGGTGAACAAGCCGAAGGCGGCTCCTCCGAGGACGGTAAGCCCGCAATACGTCGCATCCGTGCGGAGCCAGCTCGAGAAGTTGCTAAGACAAATCGTTGACGTGGATAAACAGATTACCGATTTGAAGAATTTCAGCGCGGGCGAACCTTCGACCAGAGCGAGCGGCGTCCAGCTCGACAAACGTTATGAGCGTGAACCCATCGAAGTACGGATCCGCGCCCTTCAGGATAAGAAGAAAGATCTGCAGACAAAAATCGATGCTCTTTATGACCAAGCGCGAAAGAAGGGCGTTCGATCGAGCGAACTTCCCTGATTCCCGGGTGCACGCGAATTGAAAACCAATCGGTTTTTCGGCGCGGGCTTCTTCGTTTCGAAGCGGATTTCCTTCAGCATCTCCGCCTGGCGGTAAAGCTCCGTCTTACCGGCGGGAAATTTGTTGATGCTGAGCATGAAAGCAAGAACGTCGGCGTTTTGCTGGCGCGTCAAACGGCCCGGCTTACTCAGCGGCATGGTTTTGCGGATGCGCTCGAACAGATCGCCCAGGGTTAAACCATTCCAGTTTGCCTGGAAGGCCCCGCCGGTCAGGGGAGGAGCCGACTCTCCTCCCGTGAGCATCTCGCCGTGACAGGCCGCGCATTCCTTGCGATAGACCTCTTCGCCGCGCTTAGCTTGCTCGTCGGTGTAGACGCCGTCCCAAACCGATCGCGTCTCCGCCGGTTCTTGCGCCCGCAGCAAGCAAAACGGCGTCAAGACCCCTGCCAGAGCCGCAAACAGCAGCAGCCCTTTCATTCGCCCGCCGACGGCAGCGTGTAAGCAAGGTATTCGCCGGAGTACGGCCCTCCACTCACAGCCACCACAATGTATTGCTTGCCGTGCACCATGTAGGTCATTGGCGATCCGCTTTGCGGTGCGGGCATGTACACCGCGCCGACTTCTTTTCCCGTGGCTTTATCGTACGCGCGCAGCATAGCGCCGCGTGGATGATCCGCCGTTGTGGTCACGTGGCCCTCGCCGGCAATCACCAGCGTTTTCGTCACCAATGTTCCGATGTTGTACGTCTCCTGACCGGTCCGCGGAATGTTCATGCCCTTCAAGAGTTCGGAGTTGCGCACTACGTCAGGAGTTTCTCCATGCGCGATTTGCCATTTGATTTCGCCTTTATCCAGATCAATGGCCGTGATGGTTCCGTAAGGCGGCTTGACCAATGGCAAACCGTCGATATCCAACCGCACATACTGGCTGGCAGGTCGCTTCTTGGGCGGCTTCGGCGAATCGGCGCCAGCGTTTTCGCCCGGCCCGTGCATGATTTGGACTTGCTGTCCCGCGACGCCGGCAATGTACCGAATGTCAGAAACTTCTTTGGGTGCCTCCACCAGCCCGATCGGCTCGATGCAGGAGTTGCAGGCATACACGTACACGGTGTGGGTTTCGGGATCGTACGACCCTCCCGGCCAATTCGTTCCGCCGGAAGCCGTTCCCATGGTCAGTGTGCCGAGCGGCCCTTCCAGTTTGCTCACCGTCGGCGGCGTGTACACGGGCCCCAGGTGATATTTCGAAGCGATTTCCTTCGCGCGCTCGCGCAGCGCGGGCGTGAAATCGATTAAGTCATCGATGGAAACGCCATTGCGGCTATAGGCGGGCGGTTTCGAAGGAATTGGCTGCGTCTTGGAATACCATTCGCCCGGGACATTGCCGACCTCCACCGGTTTTTCGGGAATCGGCCAGATGGGCTTTCCGGTGATGCGGTCGAAGACATAGAGGAAGCCTTGTTTCGACGGTTGCGCGACCGCTTTGACCGGCTTGCCATCAACCGTGATGTCCGCGAGAATCGGCGCCGACGAAATATCCATGTCCCAGAGCGGATGATGCACCAGCTGGAAGTGCCACTTGGGCTCGCCGGTCTTCAGGTCCACACAGACGAGCGTTTCGCCAAATAAATTGTTTCCCGGCCGATGGCCGCCGTAAAAATCGCTGGTCGGCGATTCTACAGGCAAATACACCAGCCCGAGCGATTCATCCACGCTGATCTGCGTCCAAACGCCGGTGTTGCCGGTGTATTCCGCCGAGCCGTCGAGCCAGGTGTCGTACCCCGGTTCGCCCTTTTTTGGAATGGTATGGAAAATCCAGAGGCGCTTGCCGGTGCGCACGTCGAAGCCGCGCACATAGCCTTTGTTGTTGCGCATGCTCTTCGGCGTCATGCCCTCGCGAAACGCCGCGCCGATGATCACGGTGTCTTTCGCAACCACCGGCGCCGACTGAATTCCGATTTCACCGGTATCCAAGTTGGGCACCCATTCGCCTTTTTCGTTCCACGCCGAGATGGTTTGGTCATCGTCGCGCTTGAGATCCACGATGCCGTCTTCGCCGAAGGAAGGCACGCCCTGGCCGGTCTTCGCGTCCAGACAAATTAGCCGGAAGCCCGGCGTCACATAAAAAATGCGCTCTTCTTTGCCGTCCGACCAATAGGCTAAACCGCGCCCGGAAAGTTGCCGCGGAGCCGCGCCGGCGCGCTTGCCTTCATGCTCGCCGTGTATCCACAGCAGTTCGCCGCTCTCCGGATCTAGCGCAATCACCGCGCGCCGCGAGCCTGCCGTCGCGTAGAGTGCGCCATTCACCATCAGCGGCGTGCCTTCGAGCTTGTACTCTGGCCGGTCACCGAAATTGTCGGTTTTGATGCGCCAGGCAATCTCGAGGTCGTTGAAATTCGATGCGTTAATCTGGTCCAGAGGCCGATAGCGCGTGCCAGCAGTGTCCGCGGCATAGGAAGGCCATTCCGTGTCTTTCGGATGATATTGCGCGAGCGCCATGACCGGAAGGAAGCCAAAGGCCACAAGCAAACACACGAACTGCAGACGCCCGTTCTTCACGTTTCTCCAAAACATGACAGCTTTTCTCCTGAAACGCCGCGCCTATTTGCAGCGCCTACCCCATGGGTTCGACTGCGGCTCTTGAAGCTACGCCAGTCTAAGCCCGCAGAATCCTGCTGCAAAGGATTAAATTTTTTCACCTGCGTTTTTAAAGCGCAGCTTGTCGGTCACGACTGACTGACGTTGCGGCGAAACATGGCCAGCGCTATGATGCGTCGCGCGAGAATTATCATTTGTCTGAACTGCCGGAGTTGCCGTGCGGTCACGCCTGAGATTTGCGATCATTCTTCCCTGGTTCGTTGCGTTGTTTCTGGCAACTGAATTCTCCATCGCTCAGGAGCGCCCCATCGTTCTGAAAGCCTCGACCGTCCTCGATGGCAAGGGGAAAGTTCACCACAGTACGATCATCGTTGTAGAAGGCGGAAGGATTGCGCGCGTCGGCGGAACCGCGCCGCAAGGCGCTGTCACCTACGATCTCTCCAGGCTGACCGTTTTGCCCGGCTGGATTGACGCGCACGTCCATCCCGACTGGCATTTCGATGCCACCGGCAAACTCGCTGGCGAAAACGAGCCTAAAGAGAAGACCGCCCTCGCCGCGGCCGCAAACAGCTGGAAAATGCTCGCCGGCGGCTTCACCACGGTGCAAAGTCTTGGCTCTCCGCTCGACAACGACCTCCGCGACGCCATCGAACGCCGCGGCTTGCCCGGCCCGCGAATCCTCACTTCGCTCGACCCGATCTTTGGTCGTGGTGACTCGACCGGCACGCCTGACGAACTTCGCGCCCTTGTTCAAAAGCATGTTCAAGATGGCGCCGACGTCATCAAGATTTTTGCCTCCGGCAGCATCCGCGAAGGCGGCAAACCCACGCTCTCGCAGGATCAGCTCAACGCCATTTGCGATGAGGCGAAGAAAGTGGGCCTGCGCACCGTCGTGCATGCTTACGGTCCTTCGGTACGTATGGCCTCGATGGCCGGATGCACGGAAGTCGAGCACGGCCTCTACGCCACCGACGACGATCTGCACTTTCTCGCCGAGCACGGCACCTACTTCGATCCGCAAGCTGGGCTGGTTATCCAAAATTATCTCGACAACAAATCGCATTACCTCGGCATCGGGAACTACACGGAAACTGCCTTTGACACCATGACGAAGGTGTTGCCGGCATTTCAGGAACTCTTCCGCCACGCGATCGCCATGCGCGGGCTTAAAGTTATTTTTGGCACCGACGCGGTCGCCGGCGCGCACGGCCACAATGCCGAGGAATTTCTCTATCGCGTGCAGACTTGCGGTCAGGATCCCATGGCTGCACTGGTTTCCGCCAATTCGCTGGCTGCCGAGGCTCTTGGGCTGCAAGACCGCGCTGGCTCCATCGCTCCGGGCCTCGACGCCGACATCATCGCGCTCGATGGCGACCCCCTGAAGGACATCACCGCCGTGCGCCGCGTCGTTTTCGTGATGAAAGGCGGAAAGGTCTTCGTGAATCTGCCTGTCGGAACAGGAAAACCGTAGAAGTCGTGACGACGAGTACACGGGTCCCGGGCACCCTGCCGTCGATTGTTCCATATTTATGGCATCGGTCGGATAATGCCAATGATGAAAGAGCAAGCCGTTCGGACAACGGTTGATATCCCGGTTTCTTTGTATCGCAAACTCAAAGAGCAAGCTGCCGCGCAAGGCCGCTCAGTCCGGGAGTTAATCCTCTTGGGTCTGCGAGTCAGCCTGGTCAAGGACAAGCATCCTCGTTCCGCCCGAGTTAAGGTCCCCGTCATAGTTTCAGACGCCCCCAAAGTGGACCTCACCAACGAACCGATTTATGAGCACGTTGAATTTCCTTGATGCCAATGTTTGGCTTTCGCTTCCGGGGCAGGTTTAAAGCTCGTTACGTTTGACCGTGGGCTTCGCACGCGGGGGGGTTGAAGTTCGTGTGTTGTGACATCCACAGGCGTAAATTCCACAGCCAGGCACAAGCCATAGGCGCGCAATGACCGTCAGAGCTCTTTCTCTATTCATTCCTTTAGTTTTGTTCTTTGCCATTCCTCCCGCGGATGCTCAGTGGTGGAAGGTGCAAGCCAACGGAATTGACACCAATCTCCGCGGCGTTAGCGCCGCATATACTCCGGATGCAAAGGGTGTGCCGGTCCCTGTCGTTTGGGCCTCCGGCTCCAACGGCGTGATCCTGAAATCGCTCGACGAAGGCAAAACGTGGCAGCGTTTGCGCGTCAAAGACGGCGACGCGCTCGATTTTCGCGGCATCGTGGCGTTCAATGCGTCGACGGCCTATCTCATGTCCAGCGGCGAAGGCGAAAAATCCCGCATCTACAAAACCACCGACGGCGGCGAAACCTGGAAGCTCGAATACTCCGACACCCGCAAAGAGTTTTTTCTCGATTCCATCGCCTGTCTTTCCGAACAAGAGTGCCTGGCCCTCGGCGATCCAATGGAAGGAAAATTTCTTTTGCTCAAAACTTCCGACGGCGAGCACTGGAATCCTCTGCCTGCCGGCAATATGCCTCCGGCCTTGGGAGGAGAAGGCGCATTCGCGGCCAGCAACACATGCCTTGCGCTCGAGGGAAAGAAAGAGATTTTCTTCGCCACGGGCGGGCCGGCCGCCCGCGTCTTCCACTCGCCCGATGGCGGCCTCACGTGGACCGTGACGCGAACGCCCCTCTTGCAGGGCAATCCTTCGTCCGGAATCTTCTCCATCGCTGTAGACAGCGACAATCGCGTCTTCGTATTGGGCGGAGACTACAAGGAAGCAGACTCTTCCGAACACGTTGCCGCCACTTCGGCCGACGGCGGAAAGACCTGGCAACTCGCTATGAAGCAACCCCGCGGTTTCCGCTCCGCCGTGGCTTACGTTGATAAGGGTCGCTGGGTCGCCGTCGGACCAACCGGAGAAGACCTCACCAGCGATAACGGCATTCATTGGAAGCATAGCGATTCGTTGAATCTCAATGCCGTTGTGATTCTGGATATTTGGACCGGCTGGGCGGTGGGGGCTCATGGCACAATCGCGCGCTTCGTCGTCAATCACAACCGCTAAAATCCGGCGTCGTCATTCGCGCCGCAATCCCCGCCCGAGCGTTGCCCAACTAACCCCGAAAGGTATAGTCTCGCGCGTGCAAACGGAACGTCCCATGGACTTTCGTAAAATTTCTTCCCTGACACTTTGGAGGTAGCCATGGCAGATTCACCGGAAAGCAGCAAAGGCACACAGGAACCGAGGGCCAATTTTTGGTCCGCTGGCCGCCGCACCTTTCTGCAAGGCGCTGCCGCGGCCGCTGCGCTGACCGCCATGCCTCGCTGGGCGCAAGCGCATCCTGACGATTTCGCCGTCATTCGCGCCGAAATCGAAAAGCGCCACGACGAAGCCGTGAAGCGCCTGCAAACCTGGATTCGCCAGCCTTCCATCGCCGCCGAAAATCGCGGCATGAACGAAGGCTGCGAGCTGATGATGCAAATGCTCCGCGAAGCAGGTTTCAGCGGCGTCAAGAAAATGCCCAGCGACGGCCAGCCCGGCGTGTTCGCGACTCTCGACACGGGCGCCCCCAAAACCCTCGGCCTCTATTTCATGTATGACGTGAAGCAGGCCGATCCTGCCGAATGGTCTTCTCCGCCGTTCGAAGCCGCGCTCCTCGACAAACCCGGCTTGGGCAAAATCATCATGGGCCGCGGCGCAGTCAACCAGAAGGGCCCAGAAGCTACGCTGCTCGCGGCGTTTCACGCCATTCGCGGCGCGGGCAAAAAAATGCCCATCAATCTCGTTTTTGTGGCAGAAGGCGAAGAAGAAATCGGCTCGCCGCACTTTCCGCAAATCGTTCGAAGCCCCGAAGTGGCCGCGGCGCTCAGAAAGTGCAGCGGCGTGTTCATGCCCTTCGCCTCGCAGGGGCTCAATGGCGAGGTGTCGATATTCCTCGGCGCCAAAGGCGTCATCGAATGCGAATTGACCTCCAGCGGCGAACGCTGGGGCCGCGGCCCGCGTAAGGACGTGCACTCCAGCAACAAAGCGCGCCTTGACAGTCCCGCGTGGCATCTGGTCGAAGCGCTCGCTTCTCTGGTCTCTCCGGACGGCAACGATCCCGCCATCGAAGGCTACACGGCCAAAGTTCGCCCGCTCTCCGACGTCGAGAAAAAAATGATCACCGAAGCGGCCCACCGCATGAACGAAGCGGAAGCCAAAAAGCTCCTCGGCGTCCAGCACTGGGTTCGCGATGTCAGCTTTCAAGAATCGCTCGAGTTGCTCGTTTCCCGTCCCACGGTAAACATTGAAGGAATCGTCGGCGGCTATACCGGTCCCGGCGGCAAGACCATTCTTCCCGGCAAAGCCGTCGCCAAGCTCGACCTCCGCCTCGTTCCGGACATGACCGCCGCCGAATCTCTCTCCATGCTCAAAGCTCACCTGGCGAAAAAAGGTTTTGGCGATATCGACGTGAACATGACCGGGGGCTACGATCCCACGTCCACACCTGCCGATTCCGCCGTCATTCGCGCGGCCACCGCCGTGTACAAAAAGAATGGCATCGACCCCGTGATTCTTCCGCGGCTCGCTGGTTCCTGGCCGGGCTACGTTTTCACGGGCGACCCGCTTCGCCTGCCCGCCGGACATTTCGGACTTGGTCATGGCAACGGCGCGCACGCGCCCGATGAGTATTACGTCATCGAATCCAGCGATCCCAAAGTGCAGGGCATGGATGGCGCCGCGCTCTCGCACGTCGAGTATCTCTACGAACTGGCGCAAGCGAGCTCAAGCGCCGCCTCGTGACTGTGACTTCTCAAGAAAACTCGAGCGTGCCGTCTTCGCCCAGCAGCGGCCTCGCTCGCCATCTTGGCCTTTTCGGCACCACCATGGCGGTGATGGGCGGCATCATCGGCGCGGGAATTTTCATCAATCCTTATCTTGTCGCCGAGCGCGTCCATAGTTCGTTCCTCATCCTCTCCGTTTGGATTGCAGGCGGCATCGTCGCGCTCCTCGGGGGCTTCATTTACGCCGAACTCGCCGCGCGCCTGCCTGTCGTCGGCGGCCAGTACGCTTATCTCCGCGAAGCGCTCCATCCCGGGGTCGCGTTTCTTTACGGCTGGGTGTTGCTGCTGGTCATTCAAACCGGCGGCATGGCCGCTGTCGCGGTCACCTTCGCGCGCTATTTTCTCGAACTCACCGATTGGTCCATCAGCGATTCCCTTGTCGCCGTGTCCGCGCTCGCTTTGCTTACCGCCATCAACTGCTTCGGCGTCCGGGCCGGCAGCCGCGTGCAATCCGCTATGACCCTTACCGCCGTCGCCGCCATCGCCCTGCTTGAACTCTTCAGCTTCTCTTGCGGCGGCGCATCGCAAATTTCATTTCGCCCGATTCTCGATCAGCGGCCATCCCTGAACCTCGCGCTCGCCTTCGGCTCGGCAATGACTCCCGTCCTGTTCGCCTACGGCGGATGGCAAACCTCCAGCTTCCTCGGCGGCGAAGTCCGCGATCCGCGCAAGACGCTTCCGCGCGGACTCGTCCTCGGCGTTCTCGGTGTCATCGCCGTCTATACTTCCGTGAATTTCGTCTACGTCCGCGCTCTCGGCCCCGCCGGACTTGCTGCTACAACCACTCCGGCCTCCGCCGTCATGCGCGGGGCCCTCGGTCCTCGCGGTGGCGCGCTCATCGCCGCAGGCATCGCTTTCTCTGCCTTCGGCTTTCTCGCGCAATCCATGCTGACCGCCCCGCGCGTGTACTTCGCCATGGCCGAAGACCGCGTCTTTTTCCGCACTGTCGCCTGGGTCCATCCCCGCGCGCGCGTCCCGGTCGTCGCCATCGCCCTGCAAGGTGTCTGGGCCATCCTGATCGCTCTCACCGGAACGTATGCGCAGGTCGTCAACTACGTTGTGGCCATGGATTCGGTCTTCTTTGGCCTGACCGGGGTCTGCCTTCTCCTGCTGCGCCACCCGTCCTCTTCCGCCACTCCCGCCGGAACAATCGACTACCGCGTTCCCGGCCATCCCTGGACCACTCTGCTGTTCATCGCCGCGGAGTGGCTCGTGGCCCTCAGCACCTTTGCCCGCGATCCGCGTCGCTCGTTCATCGGCTTGGCCATCGCCATTGCCGGTTTGCCCGTATACTTTTTCTGGCGCGCAAAATCTCGGGAGGCCACCGCAGCATGAGCAGTCCTGCTCGCACCAAGCGTTCGTTGTACATGGAATGGGCTAAGACGTGTTCCCACGCGAGATACAATCTCGCCACCAGCGGCCTCATTGGCGTTCCGCGCGCGGAATTCCCCCGTAACCTCGATGAACTCGAAATCACTGCTCCCGGCGGCTACGGTTATCCGCCGCTCCAGCAGCGCCTCGCGCAACACTGCGGCGTCCCCGAAGAATGCGTCGTCGCTGCCGCCGGCACTTCCATGGCGAATCATCTCGCCATGGCCGCCTTGCTCGAACCCGGCGACGAAGTTCTTCTCGAGCAACCCGCCTACGGCCCGCTGCTCGATGTCCTGAACTATCTTGGCGCGCGCGCGAAGCGCCTTCCGCGCCGCTTCGAAGCGCGCTTTGCCGTCGGCCTTGACGAACTCCAGCGCGCCATCACGCCCGCGACGCGCCTCGTCGTGCTCACCAATCTGCACAATCCCAGCGGTGCGCTTCTTTCCGCCGAAATGCTTCAGGCCATTGGAAAGTTAGCTCATCGCGCGGGCGTGCGAGTGCTGGTCGACGAGGTCTATCTCGAAATGCTTTTTGACAAGCCCGCGCCGTTCTGCTTTCCCATCGGCAGCGCCATCGCCGGGGTCAACGAAGACCCTTTTATCGTTACCAGCAGTCTCACCAAGGTCTACGGCCTGAGCGGCCTGCGGTGTGGCTGGATTCTCGCCGCTCCCGATCTTGCTCGCCGCATGTGGCTCCTCAATGATCTGTTCGCCGCCACCGGCGCGCATCCCGCCGAACGCCTCTCCGTGATGGCCCTCAACCATCTCGAACAATTCCGCGAACGCGCCCGCGAGCTTCTCACCGCCAATCGCGCCCTGCTCGATTCCTTTCTCGACTCGCGCCGCGACCTGGAATGCTTTCGCCCTCCCGCCGGCACGGTCGTTTTCCCGCGCCTCGCTCATGGGCGTGAGCCCGAAGCCTTCTTCAAGCTGCTCCGCGAAAAATACGAAACCACGGTCGTTCCCGGGAGCTTTTTTGAAATGCCGCGGCATTTCCGCATCGGCATCGGCGGCGACACCGACACTCTGCGCGCCGGCCTAGAGCGCCTCAGTGCCGCCCTCGACGCCATCGCCAAACGATAAACCTCAACTGGCTCTTCTACTGATTCTCGGATTCGGCGACGAGCTTTCGGTAGACCTCTCGCGCGTGGTCGTATGCTTGGCGCGCATCGCCCAATTCCCGCGCCGAGATTTTAGGCGCCTTTTGCGTCCAGCATTGGTCCACAGCCGCCAGGCACCATTCCGCGCTCGCCCGCAGGGGACGCATCGGCTTGCCATTCACAATCACAAAAATCGGATTCGTATGCGACGACGGCAGAATCCGCGCTGCGATCCAACTGCTTCGTTCCACGGGAGCGTCAAATTCCAAATCGCGCACCTGGCCGTCGGCCACGATGTTTTTCCGCGCAACCGCTTTCCCATCCACTACGATCTCAACGGCTACTTCTCTCGTACTTCCAATACGCGCCCGTTCGATGTGCCAAAACGGCCTCTGAGAATACGCCCGGTCCCGAATCGCGCCCAAAGGCTTCCGGAAAAGTCCGTCGTCCGGAGAATCTGGAATCCCGGCTAGAAAGGCCGACGGCTGGTCGCCGGCAAGTTCACGTGAAACTGTTTCTGCCGGCGCGTCAAGATAAGCAGCTGCTTTCAATCCCACGTGCACGTTTCCGCCGCGGGGAATCTGCACTTCACTTTTGTGCGTTCCCACTTCAACTCCGTTTACGCGGAAGTCCATCAAATGACTCCGGCCATCGGAAACATAGCTGCGCCCGCCGCCGAGCGCCTCAAGCCATTTTGTATAAGTAAGTTCGCCATCCACTTTGGCGTAGACGCGCCCCTGGCCAACACGGCTGTCGGTAATGCACGGAAAATCCGTTTCGCCCGACACGCGCGTTCGGAAACCCACATTCAGCGTGTGATACCAGATGTTGAGTTCCCACACGTACGGCGTGTCCATGGTGGAGATGAAGTCCACGGTATCGGGGTAGGTCACGTCCACGATGTATTCGTTCGCTCCGATTCCGTCGAACCCCGGGATTTCGTAATTCGGCAGTTCGGAAGTTTTTACCTCCAATCCAAAACCGGAGTGTGCAAACCCCACGACGGCTTTTTGCGATTTACCCCAGCGAAGAATCGGCAGGTCCCAGGTTGGCCAATCTTCGATCCGCTTCGTTCCCGGATAATCCTGCTCGGTCAAACCAAGCAAAACTAAATGCCCCGCATGGCTCGATGGAAAGCCGGAAACCTCCAGGTCGTAATGCATCAGCTCGTTCGGTTGGGACTGAGGATCGTCCTTCCCGGTGAAAAATTTCTTCTGGTAGTAGTAGCACGGTCCCCAGGTCAGCACGCAGCTCACGTTCAATCTTTCGCCTTGTACTTGCCTGGCCATATCTTCCGGCCGCACGCCTTGTGTCGGGTCCTGGTAGTGCGAGCAGCCCGCCGCGTGCACGTGGTGATCACCGGAATACCACCCATACTTGGAGGGGTCGATCCATCGTTGCATTTGGAACTCAATGCGGTTGTCGCCTCGCTCGGTCATCTCCACTCGCTTGGTTTGCGGCAGATATTCGGGTCCGAGCGTGCACGTGACCGCATACCTTCCCTTCGCCAGCGCCAGGGACTCGCCATTGTGCCGGTAAACCTGGGGCTGGAAGAAAAAGTCAGGCGCAAGCCGCTTGGACGGATTCGGGTAAATCCGCCCCAGGTCATCCCGGATCGTAAAGGCTGCAATTGTGGGAAGCTGGTTTTCGTCCAGAACGCTGAGGCGCAACTTGTTCGCAGGCAGAATCTTAAACAGCACGGTCGCTTCGTTTCGGAAGCCGATGTCTTGCGTGCCCTGTCCCACGTTAAAGCTCAATTTTGCGGAGCGCTCGCCTGCGTCCCGGCTGTAAATGGAAAGAATCCGGTATTCCAGTCCAAGCCCGGAGAGGCGCTCGGACACGGGATTCCGGTCATACAGAGAAATGTCCGCCCATCGTTGCTTGGCCTCTTCTGGCGTCAACTTTACCGCAGGTTGCGGGCTGAAGTCCGAGGGCGTATACACCTCCCCGCTGTTTTCACTTTGCACCTGCAACTTCGCAGTGACGCCGGCGGCGTTGGTCACCTTGACTAAAAAAAGGCGTGTCCCTTCTTGCTCCAATTCCGGTTTCGCCGGCCCAACCTCGACCTTTACTCGGCTCTCTGCATTGATCGTCACGATCGCCAGCGCATACTGGTCCAGCACGCGCTCCAATTCGGTCACTGCGGCTGCCTCCTCCGGACGTCCCATCGCCGCATTGATTGCCTGCGAGTCCGCGGCTAGGAGAGGTTGGCCCAAAAAGCTCAGGGCCTCTTGGACCTGCCGAACCTGTTGCGCCAGAGGCTGCAAGGCCACTCTTGGCGTCTGCTCCCGGTTCTGGCTCATGGCCTCCTGCGCGAAGACCGGGACAAGTAACCATAAGGCCAGGGGGAATCTCAAAGGCACAAGGAGTTTCATCGGGGAGGTCCTCCCTCGGGAAGCAAAGCTTTGGAACCCGCAAAGACAGCGACGCACTTTACCTCATCGCTTTGTTAAAGGAAACAGCGGCCGGTGGCGCCGCCTAGACCCGACACTGGCCAGTTGAGTTTCGCTTCATTTTCCTGGATCCCAAGAGCGATCTCCGATCTCCGCCAATCTCACGAGGGTGCCCTTCGCCCTTATCGAGCGGCACGCTCGTTCTATCTTTCTCAATACAGGTGAAAATATCCGTCATGGTGCCCCAGCCGTACTTTTGCATTGAACAGTTTTGATAAGTTTTCTTCGGTCAGGATCGCCGCCTTGGGTCCGTCGGCGAGAATCCGTCCTTCGCGCAACAAAACAACCCGCTCGATTTCCGGAATGATTTCCGACACGTGATGGGTTACCAGCAAAATGCCCAGGCCCGACTGCGCCAGCGCGCGCAAGGTTTCGCGCAGCTGCAATCGCGCCCCGATGTCCAGCGCATTGCTCGGCTCATCAAAAAGCAGCGTTTGCGGGTTGTGCACCAGCGCCCGCGCGATCAGCGTTCGCTTGGCTTCCCCGGAAGACATTTGCGCCACGGGCCGGTCCGCAAGGTGCGCGATGCCCAGCCGTTCGAGCGCGGCCTCGGCGCGCCCGAGGAGTTCCGGCTCAGGATGATGATGCGGCAAAATGCGCGTGCTGCTGAAAAATCCGGAGAGCACCACATCCTTCCCGGTGGCCTCGGTGGTGCACGACACCAGCAGGTCCGGCGACACAATTCCCAGCAACGAACGCAACTCAAAAATGTTCCACCGTTCGTGCCCTAGAATGGAGATCGAACATCGGTCCCGCGCCAGGGGATAGCACTCGCGCGTGATGGTCTTGATCAGCGTGGACTTCCCGCAGCCATTCGGCCCCAGGATGCACACGTGCTCCCCGGCCGCAAGTTCCAGGTTGACCTCCCGGAGCGCGGCGCAATTCCCGCGCATGACCGTGACATTTCTAAGGGAAAGCAGGGGTGGCGCCACAACTACTCCTCATCTTTCGTTGGATTCCTCTGTAACTTGCCGGCAGCGGCGGGACTGGCCCTGCCCGCTGCGACTTGCTGGTCAATGCCGGAAGAGCACACCAAATACTGTGCCTCTGGTCGCAGGCTCATCTTAACCGAGGGAACGGCCAAGCCGTGCCGTAACCTCACCAGGTAGAACAAAAAGGAGGTGAAAACAAAGGCGTTTTCACCTCCCGGGGTGGATGGGGTGTTGCATGTCGAAGCCCTGGGGCGGCTCAGCAGGCCTGCCCTGCCAGGCAGGTCTGCGGCCTCACTCGCGTGTTGCTTTTAGCAATTCGTTAGGAGACGCACCACCAAAGAGCCTCTCTTGGAGCGCGTTTTAGCACTCGAAACCGCAAGTGTCAATCGCAAAAAACGCTCAATAACGCTCAATTCTGCACCGAGGTTTTCCTGGCTTCCCACGCTTTAAGGCAGGCAAGGCGTTTATGAATCGGAAGCCCGATCCTTAGGAACGTCTAAACGTGTTGTTTCCGCAGACTTGCATCGTCCGGCAGCGGCTAGATCATTTAAAGACCGCCTCTTTATTCTCGCGCAACCATTGTAGTGTCCAGCCTGCCTCGACACCTGCCCGCAGAACTATGTGCAGACAGTAGATATGTGCAGTGGGTGTCCTAAGTCGCCTGTTGTCAACGCGCCCGCATAGCTGGACTTAGCATAATATTCTCGGTTGGTTGGCGGAGCTCGGGTCAGGGTTGTCATACACGCGCGTCCTCGGGAAGGGTTACAAGGAACGGAGCCAGTCGAGAAGGTCCTTGTTCTGCTGCCAGCATGGGATCGTCTGGACTGGTGAAGGCTCGCTGATTTTTTCAAGGGCGTTTCGCTTCATCTCCAGATTTGCCCTCGCGTAAATCTGAGTCGTTTTAGCATCCACGTGGCCGAGGAAGTCGCGGATCATGTCGAGCGAGACTCCGCTCTGCAGCAGGTGCATACCCTTTGTATGTCTGGAGCGTGTGCGGGCTTACGGTTCGGTTTAAACTCGGACACTTGCTTCATGCCAGAACGACGTATTTGTGAAGGATGTAGCGGATTCCCGAACGGGTCAGTCGCTCGTGGCGCGCGTTGTGGAAAAGAGGCTTGTCGAACTGTTCGGGATGATCAAGGTGGTTTTCCTGCGTGTGACTGCGTAGAAGCTGAACCGTGTTGGCCATCAAAGGCACAGCCCGCATTTTGCGCCCCTTTCCCAGAAGACGCAGCTGCGCGCGTGGATCCAGGGAACTTGCGCTTGCGCGTATAGGGTTTTCTCCGGATTGATTTTTAGTAAGGATTGGGCCAAGAACATGCCACCAGGCGGCGCGGCTGGTTTGGCTCAGCTGTGCCGCCCAAGAGCGGGGTGGCCTAGTGGCTTCGGAATTTATCTCCGCTCACCCCAAGGGGCAAGCGCGCGGGAGGTTTGTGCGCGCCCGCAGAACCACGCTGCGTGCCGTGTTGTGGTCCAAGTGTTTCCAGCGAAAAGGAGGTCCCCAGTCATGCTCCGAAAAGCAGGTTGCCTCGGTGTGTTTGCCGGTGTCTTGGCCATCCTCTTTGCGCTGCGGGCTACCCCCGTTGCCGCGCAGGAGATGGTGCTAAAAGGACCGAGAATCATTTACGAAGACAGGCACGATACTTCGCCGCCGGTCCGGGAAATGCCGTTGGCCGCCAAGGGGCGCGGCAAGCCGTTGTCGCACCGGAGGCCTGGACTGGGCCGCATGGGTAGCGGTCCCGACACCGTGCTGCAAAGCGGCGCGGTACCGCTGGTGAGCACGACCAACGGGCTGAACTTCGGGGGCATTGGGTCGACGGGATTTGCGCCGCCGGATACCAATGCGTCGGTGGGGGCTACACAGGTGGTGGAAACGCTGAATGTTTCCTATCAGGTCTTTAATAAGTCCACTGGAGCGTCGGTGTTCGGCCCTGTTTCGATAGGGAATCTTTGGAGCGGCTTTGGGGGGCTGTGCGAGACGGGCAGTTTGAGCGATCCAGTGGTGCTGTATGACAAAGCGGCGAGGAGGTGGGTCATCGCCATTGTGGCGTTTGACTCGACGTTTAGTAATAACGCGGAGTGCATCGCGGTTTCCACGACTTCCGATGCGACCGGGAGTTTCAATCGCTATGAGTTATCTTTTGGCGGCGATCTGAACGACTACACCAAGCTGTCGGTGTGGCCGGACGGGTACTATTTGTCGGCGAACCTCTTTCCGTCTGGCACGTTTTTCGCAGGGCCGATTGCTTGCGCGCTGAATCGCACCGCCATGCTGGCGGGGAGTACTGCCACTGCGCAGTGCTTCCAGCTAGGAACGAACGATGCGAACTTGCTGGCGTCAGATCTGGACGGTTCGACGGCGCCTCCGGCGGGTTCACCCAACTTCTTTATGGAACTGGGGACTTCAAATACGCTGAATCTCTATAAGTTCCATGTGGATTTCGCGAACTCGAACAATACGACGCTCACCGGGCCGATTGCCATTACGGTACCGTCGTATACGGACGCGTGCGGAGGGACGGGAGGAACGTGTATCCCGCAACCCGGCACAAGCCAACAACTCGACACGCTCGGAGAGCGGCTCATGTTCCGGCTGGCGTATCGCAATTTCGGGAGCCACGAGTCGCTGGTTACCTCGCACTCGATTACGTCGGGGAGCAGCACGGCGGTGCGGTGGTATGAAATCCAGAGCCCTAATGGAACGCCGACGGTTTTCCAGTCCGGCACGTTTGCGCCAAACGCGAGCTCGCGGTGGATGCCGAGCATCGCCATGGACAAGGCCGGCGATATCGCGCTGGGCTATAGCCTGTCCAGCAGCAGCGTGTTTCCTTCTATCGTCTATACGGGAAGGGTGCCCAGCGACGCTCTGGGAACCATGGAAAGCGAAACGACGATCCACGCGGGATCGGGCTCACAGACAGGCGGGCTCAGCCGTTGGGGCGACTATACCAGCATGGCGATTGACCCTGCAGATGACTGCACGTTTTGGTACAGCAACCAGTATGAGCCGAGCAGCGGCAACTTCAACTGGGCTACCTGGCTGGCGTCGTTCAAGTTTCCTTCTTGCGGTTCCACGACCCCCGACTTTACGGTGGCCGCCACGCCGTCTTCGCAAAGCGTAGTGCAAGGGAGCAGCACCAGCTACACGGTAACGGTTGGAGCAGTGAACGGGTTCACCGGGGCAGTCAGTTTCAGCGCGAGTGGGCTGCCGACAGGGGCGGGCGCCAGCTTTAGCCCGAGTTCGGTAACCGGCTCCGGGCCGTCAACGATGACGGTGACGACTGTCAGCACAACGCCGACGGGAACGTACAACATAACGATTACCGGGACCAGCGGCACAACCACTCACTCGACTAGCGTGTCGTTGACGGTGAACGCCGGAGCCACGCCGAACTTCAGCTTGTCGGCGTCGCCAAGCAGTGTGAGCATCACGCAAGGCAGCAGCGGCACGAGCACGATCACTATTACGCCGACGAATGGCTTCACAGGCAGCGTGACCCTGTCCGCTTCCGGTTTGCCCAGTGGGGTGGGAGCGGGGTTTAGCTCGAACCCCGCCACGAGCCGTAGTACCCTCACGTTGACGGCCAGCAGCACGGCGACGACAGGAACGGTGACTGTGTCCATCAGAGGAATCTCCGGCAGCTTGACGCACACGACCACAATCACGCTTACGGTGAACCCCGCGGGCACGGCGAACTTCGGCCTGTCGGCCTCGCCGAGCAGCTTGTCCATCAGTCAAGGCTCAAGCGGGAGGAGCACGATCAGCATCACGCCGACGAATGGCTTCGCGGGCAGCGTAACCCTGTCCGCTTCCGGTTTGCCCAGTGGGGTGAGCGCGGCGTTCAGCCCGAATCCGGCGACCTCCAGCAGCACGGCGACGTTTACCGTCAGCAGCACCGCAGCGCGAGGGACGTTCAGCGTGACAGTCACCGGCACTTCGGGCAGCCTGACGCACGCAACCACAATCAGCCTTACGGTGGGCAGCGGCGACAACTGAGGGCTTTTCCTCTGGGGCCAGGTCCGGCGGATTTAACTTGGCCTTTTGCAGTAGCGAATTTTCAGACTAACCACGTTCGCCCTCAGTCGTTGTCGGTGGGCCGGAGGGAGCTGCGAGCACGGCTGGCGAGGCGCGTGGCCCATTCGATCCAAGGCACGGCTTCGAGTTCGGCGAGGTAAGAATAGGCAACGGAGACAACGAGGAGAGTGAGGAGCAAGCAGAGGGTTTGGCCGCCAATGATGGTGACGGCAATCGTGGCGCGTTGCTCGGAGCCAGCGCCAATGCCGATGGCTACGGGAACGAGCCCGGCGATGATGGAGAGTGTGGTCATCAGGATGGGGCGCAAATGCACGCGGTTGGCTTCGAGGATGGCTTCGCCGACGGGCATGCCAGCCGCGCGCAAACAGTTGGTGTAGTCGACCTGGAGAATGCCGTTTTTTTTTGACGATACCCAGCAGGAGGAACATGCCGAGAGCGCTCCAGAGGCTGAGGGCCCGTCCGGTGATCCACAACGAGAAAAGCGCAAAGGGAATGGTTAGCGGAAGCGTAAGCATGATGATGAAGGGGTAAGTAAAGCTCTCAAACTGCGCGGCCAGCACCATGTACATGAAAAGGGAAGCAAGCGACCATGGCCAGCAGGAGATTCCAGGTAGTTTCTTCCAGCACTTTGACCTGCCCGGAGAAAAGGTAGGAATAGCCAGCGGGCAAGCCAACTTCCTTGTAATACTAGTCGTGACCGGCGGCCGCTTTTCCTAACAGCACAGCGGTCCATCCGGCGAGCATGGCCGCCGCAATAATTACGCCTTCAAAGACAATTCCTGTGGCCAGAACCAGCGGCGCAGGCGCCCCGAACGGCGCAAGGAGCACAACCAGCGCGGCCTCTCTCACGCCTATGCCTCCTTGGGTGAGTGGCACCACCGCGGCAATCTTCGCGAGCGGCCAAGCCACCAACCAGACGCACAACGGCAGCCGCAGCCCGCAGGAAATTCCCAGAAGCGCTGTCAACAGAACGTAAGTGCCTTGGACGGTGATTCCCAGCATCCAGCCAAGAAGGAGCCGGTGCGGCCGTCGCGCGATCATGCGAATCGCATGGCGCGCTTGCGCCAGGCGCCGACGGAATCGAATGGATCGTCCCCGCACGAGTGGCCGCACCAGCACCCACAGGAGCAAAATCAAAACCAGAAGTGCGAGGGCACCAACGAAAAGAACATGCCCCGCGGGAGCCCGCAAGGCTACCGGCAGTGAGCCCGGCAACAGCATCACGCCAATTCCTATGAGCGTGAGTTGCGCCGCCAGGTCCAGCAAGCGGTCGGCAAGGTTTCCGGTAATGACCGCGGCAGGCCGCGGGCTACGCGAAATTCCTACTGCCAGGCGCGCCACGTCTCCGCCAATGACGGACGGCAAGAAAAGGTCGCCAAAGAGTCCACCGGTGTAGCACTGCGCGCTGGCGGCAAATTTGAGGTGTGCTCCAGCGCTATTGACCACCACATGCCATTTGGCGGTTGCTCCGGCGAGCGCCAGGAGATAAACGAGCAGCACGGCCACGAACCGCGCGAAGGGCACGCGCGCGAGCGCGGCGCGCAGCGGCGCAATCGGAAGGAAATAAAGAAGAAGACCGATGGCCAGCGCCGCGGCTGCCCACCGGGCGATCAGAAAATACCAGCTGCGGCGTGATTTTTTCGGCTGAGTTGGCGGACTCATGCGCGGCGGGCTGCTCCCAGCCCGAACGTGTCAATCACCAAAAATTTCGTTGATTTTCTCCGCCAGCTTGAAGTCGTAGTCACTGATGCCTTTGACGCTATGCGTCGTCAGGTCGATCACCACGCGGTTCCATACGTTGAACCATTCCGGATGGTGATCCATCTTCTCCGCCACCAGGGCCACGCGCGTCATGTTGCCAAAGGCCGTCACGAAATCTTTGCACGCGATCTCGCGGTGCAATTTGGCATTCACCACGCTCCAACCCTTGGTTTTCGGCAGCAGCGTGTTGATTTCCCCTTCGCTCAGTTTCTTTGCCGGCATGGCCGTCTCCTTCAGATCGTTGGAATTGTTCGTGCCATTATGCGGCGCAACCACGCCCGCGAGCAACGTTCGCTGGCGCCCTTGGTTTGGAGCAGCCGCTCCAATACATCGTTAGTGGAACTGTCTTCGTGTTTGTCGGACTGGCCGCCTGCAGTATCGCTGCAATGCGCCGCCGCAGCAGCATGCGCGTCCTTATCTGGCTGGGAATCTGGAGCGCCATGTCCGGAGAGCGCCCGCTACTTTATTCGCTCTCATAGGTCCGTCTGCCGCACTGGATCGAGGTGAGTCTTCCCTACGTCGACACCATATTCAGCTATCTGATCTTGGTTGTCGCTGTGCTCGCTTGGCGCGAGCTAAGCCTCGGGAAGCTGCGCGTCTTTCTTCAGTCCGTGGCTCAGTCTTGGGCATTGAGAAGGACAACGAAGGATTTCCGCATGCCCGCGCGGACAATGCCTTCTTGCGTTTGGCCCGGCTTAAGCTCGGCGTCACTCGCAAAGCAGGGAATAGGGACGCATATAAGAACCGACCACAGCATTCGGCATATTCGACAAGCCGCCGTCATGGTGATGTTCCTTATCCTAGCCGAAAGCCTCTTCCGTGGGTTATAGCAGGATGGCGAACGGCGGACCAGCATTGATAGCATAGAGTTGATAGATAAGTTGGTGAAAGAGAATGGAGAATGCCCCGTGCCGGGGCAGGATTGTGGAGCCACTCGGATACTGACATACTGCCCTCCGACCTCGCACGCTTCTGCATTGAATGCATCCGTAAAATCCACTATTGTAGGGGTTTCTTTTGCAGACGAAATAGGCGGCAGGCTCGCACGGCACAATACGGAGACATTCGTGAAAAAGAAGATTCGCGCCATCCAATATGGTGTCGGCCCCATCGGTGCATCCATCGCGAAGTTGATGCGCGAAAAACAGGCCATCGAAATTGTCGGAGCCGTTGATTTGGATCCGGCCAAGGCCGGGCGCGACCTCGGAGAAGTCGCCGGCGCCGCGGACGCGCCGTGGGGAGTCAATGTCTTTGCCGATGCGAAAGAAGCTCTCGACCTAAATCCGGACGTGGTCATCCACTCGACTTCTTCCTCGCTGGCCAAAGTGATGGACCAGTTGATGGCCTGCCTTGAAGCTCAGTCTTGCGTCGTATCGACCTGCGAGGAATTGTCCTATCCATTTCGCACGCACCCCGACCTGGCCGCCAAGCTGGATGCCGCCGCAAAGGAGTGGGGCGTGGCGTTGGTGGGCACGGGGGTGAACCCCGGCTTCGTCATGGACAAGCTGGTCGTAACGCTCGCTGCCGTTTCGCAGCGCATCGAACACGCCAAGGCTCTACGCATTGTGGACGCTTCCAAACGCCGGCTGCCGCTCCAGAAGAAAATCGGCGCCGGCATGACCGTCGAAGAATTTCGCGCGCAAGTACAAGCCGGAGTGATCAAACACGTAGGCTTGCCGGAATCGGTCGCCATGGTCGCGGACAGTTTGCGTCTGCCAGTCGAGACAATCACGGAAACCATCGAGCCCCAAGTGGCCACGGATCGGGTGGAAACCGAGTACCTGACCGTCGAGAAGGGCCAGGCTGCGGGAGTTCATCAAATTGGTCGCGGGCTTTCCAAAGAGGGCCAAGAATTGGTCTACCTGGAACTGCAAATGTACGTCGGAGCGAAGGATCCCGCCGATTCCATCACGCTCACCGGCCACCCGACGATCAGCCTGAAGATTCCGGGCGGCTCGCACGGCGACATCGCGACCGCCTCCGTCGTGGTGAACTCGATTCCGGTGATTCTCGATGCGCCCGCGGGCCTGCGGACTTCGCGCGATCTGCCCATCGGGTTCTTCTCGCCCGACGCGAGACCGTAGCTCGAAGGCGAAATTCGAAAGGCGGCAGCGGCCCGCGCCGCTTAGCCACGGTCACCTGGAATCGGCCGCCTGCGAGACAGGAACGCTGCGGTTGAAAGAGCTAGGACCATAAGCAGCCACGACGATGGGGGAACAATGACGAATACGAAAGCCGTTTTCGGCCTGGGCGGCCCTAAGGCTACCGCTCCATAAATCGCCAAAGAACCGAGTGAGACTGCCAGCATCAGGCCATAGAGGGTTGCCCGCGTGCGGAGCGACCAATCCTTGGAGATGAGGTTGGCGAGCACAAGTGCCGCAAACGGGGAAAGCACCCAGACCAGGAATAGTCCAATCAAGGCGCGCGAGGGATTCCGATGACCTGCGCGAAGCGTGAAACCGACCGAGCCCAGGGCGCCAGCCAGCAAGGCAATAAGAGCAGCGAGACGCAGGAAGCCGAGGAACCTGCTGCCGGGTTTGCCGGAGCTCACGCTGGAGGTCATTCGAACCGCCTCCGTCAGTTGTGCTTGAGAAATTCTCCCTTGTGGCCCGTCAGTGAGTTGTACAGCGTCTCGATGAACGCGTCGGTGTTGATGAAGCTGCCAGAGAATTTTTCCCACGGCGCGAGGATTCTCGCTTGCTTCATCTGATCGAGCGTCTTGCGCTCGCCGAGCTCTTTTTGCACTACCGCCGAAGTTTCCTTGAGCATTTTGGTGTACGCGCGCACGTCGTCGAGGTTCGAAAGCGCGCCGTGCCCGGGAATCACTTTGACGTCAGCGGGAAGCTGCGCGGCGGTCTTCTCCATCGCGTCGATGATGCCTTGCACGCTGCCGCCGCTGGCCACGTCCACAAACGGAAAACCATAGCGCACGAAGTCGTCGCCCATGTGCACCACGTTATTTTTCGGAAAGAAAATGATGGAGTCGCCGTCGGTGTGTCCCGAGGGGAAATGCATCGCGCGAATGTCCTCGCCGTTCAGGTGGACCGTCACGTCGTGCTCGAAGGTGATGACCGGCAGCGCGGCTTTGGCCGCGGGCTTGTTCTCAATCTTGACCGACGCGCCGTTGCCCGCGGTGCCGCCGGTCTCGAGACGCTTGCGCACGTTGTCGTGGGCGATGATCGTGGAACCGGCGTTGTTGAACGGCTCGTTGCCACCGGTGTGATCGCCGTGATAGTGCGTATTGATGACGAAGCGCACCGGTTTGTTTGTTACCCCCAAATCTTTCAGCGCCGCCTGAATTTTGTCCGCCAGCGGCGCGAACTGGTCGTCCACGATCACGATGCCGTCCTCGCCCACCGACGCGGCGATGTTTCCGCCCGCGCCCTCCAGCATGTAAATGTTTCCGGAAACCTTGGTGACCTTGATCTGCACCTTGGAAAAATCCTGGTCTTGCGCGGACGCCGGTCGACCGAGGAACATCGTCACCGCTGCTATGGCCAAAATCATCACGAGCCGTGTCATCCTCTTCATCTTTCCCCCTCCGTCGAGCGCCGCGCATTGTAGCACTACACGATGGAAGTGTGAGCTAGAGAAAGTGCGGTTATCACCAGGAAGGGAGCGAGCGGCGGCCAAGCAGGGCTTCGGCGGCCCATTGGCCGAGATAGACGGAGAGCGCGACGCCATGACCGTTGTATCCGGCGAGGACGATCACGTTTTCGCTCTGAGGATGGCGGCGAAAAATCGGGCGCATTCCTTCGGTGAACAGAATCGGCCCGGCCCAGCGGTGCGTGATGCGCGCGGACTTCAGCGCAGGATGCAGATGATGCACGCGGCTCTCGAGCCAGCGGAAACTCTCCTCGGCTTCTCCTTTGCGCACATCGAAGCGGTACAAATTTGGCGAAGCGAATTTTTGTGCGTGCTGACTGGGCTTGCCAAAAAGTGAAGCACCGGAAGTCGGCATCGGTACGAGGCCCGCGCCGAAAACCACACCGTTCGATTCGAGAAGGCGGCCCCACAAGTACGGCAGATCGATGGTATAGAACGGACGCCGGGAGGAAAGGCCGCTGGCTTTGAGTTGCGCGGCGGTGAGCGGCGCGGTGGCTAGCGCCAGGGTTAGTTTCGGTTGTGTGGCTCCGCGCAAGTCAGAAAGTTCCAGGGAAAAAGCGTTCGTAGCAAGAAGGATTTGCGCTGCGCGGACTTCTTTCTGCTGGAAGCGCCCGCGAACCTTGTGGCCAACGCGCAAGCGCAGCGGATTCGAGTATTCGATGACGTGAACTTCGGTATGCTCAAGGATTTGTGCTCCCGCGGGTTCCGCCGCGCGCGCTAGCCCCGCGACGACCTTGCCCGGATCGACGGGGCCACCCGGGACGGTGCGCACGACTTGTAAGTCGCCGGCATCGCTCCAGCAGATCGGCGAATCCTTGGCGGGATTCGAACGCCCCAATTCATATACACCCGGAAGTTCCAGGCCGGCATCCACGCGGAGTGCACTCAAAATCTTTTTGTACCCGGCGAGCACGTCGCCGAGCCCGGGCATCGGTCCCGCCGCAGTGTCCGCCAGCGCAAGGCCGCCGGTGCGCCCGCTCGCGCCTTCTCCAATGGAAGACGCCTCCAGCACGAGCACAGATTTTTCTGGCGCCAGCTTTCTCAGCCACGCTGCTGCGGAAAGTCCGGTGAAGCCACCGCCTACGATGGCCAAGTCCACCTGGTCGGGAAGGACACACGGTTTCGGACGGAAATCTATGGCCCACGGCGGCACGCCCCAGGGATGCGTTTTGCCGGACATAGCACCTCTTCGATGCGCAGCCCACGTTATGGGCACATGACGGCACGGGAATCAAGGCCGTTCGGAGCCTGGTTCAGACTTCCGGGCTTTCCGGTTTATGCGCTTCTGACGGAGTTGCACGCGCAAAAAGAACCGCGAGGATCGCGAGAACGCTGACCAACAGTGGAAACCATACCGGCGAAATCCACGGCCGAGGAATCAGAAACAAAACGTCGGGATCTCGGAGCGAGAGGGGCCAGCGCACGGTACCCCAGAGCGCCGCGTAATACGTAACGTCCCAAATGGCGAAAGTCCAAAGGAAGACCGCGGCGCGAGCGCTCATCTTCGTGGTCGTGAGAAAGGCGACACTGACCAGGAGGACGATGGTCGCGGCTTCGCGAAACACTTCCAGAGTAAGCAGGCTCTGCGGAAACTGGGTCATCGCCTGCGATTGAAGGTAGAACTCGCTGGATCTGCGCATGACGTCCGAGAGCGTGCCCTCATAGCCGGGGAGCAGGCCGACGGCCGCGCGAAGATAAACAACAACCGTGGCTTCGACGAAGCCGAATGCCGCGGCAAACAGGCCGCTGCTCAACAATTGTCGTGGAGCGAAGGCCACGCCTCCGGCGCGCTTCCACAAGTAGTAGGCCGCCGGTGGAACCAGCAGCAGCAGGTTGACCCACCAGGGTTCGGCAATCAGTCGAACACGCATTGCCTGATTCTACGTGGAAGCTCCTGTCCGGGGGCAGCGAAAACGATTCCGCCCTCTGCCCGCGTGCGCCCCCAAAAGATCTTTCCCGCGGTTCCGGAACCCGTTGTTTATTTATATCGCACTACGATAGAAATAAGCGGCGCAACCCTAGGAAAATATATCGCATCACGATATATTAGACGCGCGTGCACACCCGGGCGGGCCCGAACGGCTGCTCAAGGGTGTGGCCGGGCCGCCGAGTCCTTGCTCTCCGACCCTCCACCGCTCTCGCCGCCGTGTGGTTGGCTCACCAGGCGATACCCAGGGAAGGAGATTGCAAAAGATGCGAATAAGGCTGGTCCTTGTAGTGGCAGCGTTGTCTTCCGCCGCTCTGTTGTTCGAGGCGGCGCCTGTTTTCGCGCAGTGCTCGACAAGCAGCGGCAAATTGCATAGCCACGTCAGCCCCAAGCAGGCTTACGTGTTCGTGGATGGCAAGGCCATCCGGGACGGTAGCCATGCGATCGAGCTACCAGCCGGCACGCACACCATCGGCGTTTACAATTATGGTTACATCGATAAGGTGGAAGACGTTCGGATCGAGAGCGGAAAGAAAACCGCTTTAGACGTCACCTTGCAAGCCAACGGGGACAAAGCAACTGGACAGGAAAAAAGTGGAAATGCTTCAAGCGAAAAATCCGCACAAGCCGGCAAGTGGATGAAGCACGACAAGCGCGCCACCTGGCTGGCCTACAACCGCCGCGTGGACATCGTGCTCGAACCGCAGGGGCAGCAGTCCGCGGAAGTCTATCCCGATGACGCTCCCGATGCGCGAATCCTCTGGGCCCGCAAGGAACCCAGCTTGAAGCGTGTGGAACAGGCCGGGAAAACTTCCGTGAGCGCCGCGCAGGCCCGTACAAATCCCGCGGGCAAATGAATTTTGATTCCTAATTACTTTCCCTGAATCCCGGGCAGGACGAAACAACGCAGCTGGTTTGGGCGTAAGATAAGGAGAGAGTGTGTGTTCGCATGAAGCGGGGCGTGTTGAAGCGCGGCGTGCAGTTTCGCGAGCCAGTCGGTGTGGCGCTAGAAACCTTGCACCAGCACAAGATGCGCTCCTTCCTGATGCTGCTGGGCATCATCCTTTCCGTCTCCACGCTGATTGTCGTCATCTCGCTGATCTCCGGGGTGAACAAATACATCGCCAACCGCGTGGCCAATCTCGGCTCGAATGTGTTTCTGCTGACGCGCTTTCCGCTCATTACGGACGTGCAGGAACTGGTCAAGGCGGAGCGCCGCAACAAGAAAGTCACCTGGGAAGACTACGAGGCGCTGCGCGACAACATGAAACTGCCGCTGCGCATGGGCGTGGAACAACGCACCAACGGAAGAACGCGCGTGGGTTCGCAAGGGCTGGATGACACCAACATTCGCGGCGTCACCGCCAATATGGTGGACATCGACATCGAAACGCCGCGGGATGGGCGGTACATTTCCGAAGGGGACGATCAGAGCCGCGCGCCGGTGACCATGATCGGGAATGATCTGGCGGCGAAGCTCTTCCCGAATGTGGATCCCATCGGACGTGAAATCCTGATCGACGGGCGGCCCTTCCAGGTGGTGGGCGTCGGTAAAACGATTGGAACGGCTTTTGGCCAATCGCAAGACAATTTCGCTTATATCCCGATCCAGACGTATTTCAAAATGTACGGCACGAACGAGACCGTTTGGGTCAACATTCAGGCCGGCGGGCCGGATTGGATGGAGCGGACCCAGGACGAAGCGCGCGCCATCATGCGGGCGCGGCGGCACCTGGCGCCGAATGAACCGGACAATTTCGGCATTCTAGATTCGGCCACGCTCATGCAGCTCTGGAAGAATTTGACGGGAGTTATTGCCACGGCCATGGTTGGAGTGGTCTCCGTGTTTCTAGTGATTGGCGGCGTGGTGATTATGAACGTGATGCTGGCGACGGTGACGGAGCGGACGCGGGAGATTGGCATTCGCAAGGCCATGGGAGCGCGGCGCGGAGACATCCTGCTGCAGTTTTTGATTGAGGCGGCGGTGATGGCCGCCGCGGGCGGAGCCATCGGTGTAATCGTGGCCTACGGAATCGCGGTCCTGACTAGGGCGACGACTTCCGTACCCATGAACGTGCCTTTCGTGGCGGTCCTGCTCGCGGAAGCGATTTCGGCGGCGGTGGGAATTTTCTTCGGCGTGTATCCCGCAAGAAAGGCGGCACGATTGCAGCCCATTGAGGCTCTGCGGCAAGAGGTTTAGCGAACGTGAAGATCGGGATGCACATGCATTTGGGAGAGAACGCGCACATGGCGCTAACCACGCTGCGCGAGAACAAAATGCGGTCTTTTCTCACCGTGCTGGGCGTCGTCATCGGCATCACCGCCCTGCTTGCGGTTGTGGCCATCCTGGTGGGCGTCTATAGCGACATGAGCGCCTTTTTAAGCGACTTTGGGCCCAATACATTTTTTATTTTTAAATTTGATCCGGGGATTCACACCTCGGGACGTTTGTCCCGGGAGGAAATGGCCCGAAAGCCTCTGACGCTGGAAGACGCCAAGGCCATTGGGGAACTCTGCCCGGACGTGCAAGCCGTTTCCGCAGCCGTGCTCCCGCGTTTGGACGAAGCCGGGCGCGGCCAGATTCGAGTTGCCCGCTACAGGAACAAAGAAGTGGCCGGAGTGGATTATCACGGAGTGCTGCCAGAAGACGAAATCGTGTTCAATTCGCACGCGGCGCACGGACGCTACCTCACGGAAGCGGAAAATCTTCACCGCTCGGAAGTGGCGCTCATTGGCCCGGACTTGGCGAAAGCCCTGTTTCCGGACGAGGATCCGCTCGGCAAGCCCGTTCTTGTCGATGGCGTGTCGTATCAGGTCATCGGAGTGATGGCCCGCCGCAAGGGGCAATTGATGAAGGGGGATCAGACGGAGAAGGCCATTCTGGTGCCCTACCGCACGTATCAAAAACACCGGCCGATGGACGATGAAAACCTAATTGGAGCCGTTGCGTATCCGGGCCGCATGGCGGAAGCTGAAGATGAGATTCGTGGCGTGTTGCGCCGGCGAAGAAATGTTCCTTACGACAAGCCGGACAATTTTGGCATTTCGAGCGCCACCGCCATCGCCGACCAGTTCCGCCAGATTACCGCTTCGGTGGCTCTGTTGATTTCTGTGGTCAGCTCGATCGGCCTGCTGGTGGGCGGCGTCGGCGTGATGAACATCATGCTGATGTCGGTGACGCAGCGCACGCGCGAGATCGGCGTGCGCATCGCCATTGGTGCGCGAAAGCGCGACATCATTTGGCAATTCCTGACCGAAGCCATGGTGCTGACCGGAGCGGGCGGCGTTATCGGCGTGCTGCTGGGTGGCGGGATCAGCTTGTTGATCAATGCGCTGGTGCCGAAACTCCCGTCGACGATCCCTTTGTGGGCCATCGTCATGGCCGTGGGCGTGTCCATGGGCGTGGGGCTCTTCTTTGGGATGTATCCCGCGGTCAAAGCCGCGCGGCTCGATCCGGTGGAAGCCCTGCGTTACGAATAAGACGTTACGCAGGACCGCCAGGAGGGATTTCCTGCAGTTGCGATCGGGAAGATCTTTACTCCCATAGAAATCCTTCCGCCGCGCATGCTTTCCAGGATTTATGCGCCTCACTCCGCATTGCTTCCAACAAGATTAGGGATTGCTGTTGGGCGTTGCGATTTGCTGCTTTTCGTCTACGGCAAACAGCAAGTAGTTAGTGAAGCTCAAGCGCCGGTGAATGCGTTTTCCTTTTCGTTCGCTGTACACTTCGGCTGTCTGCGGCAGCCACATGTCAACGCCGCGGCTGGCGAAGTGCACCGGGCCGTACTGGATGGCGGTATGTTCCGCGGTGAGCCGAATGTCGGGAACGCCAGCGATCAAGTCCGTCTGTACGCCCAGGATTTGGTAGCTGTCCGCAACAATCCAGGCCCGGCCTTTCAGCGCGACCGGATAATTCTCCAGTCCGATTCTGTAGGCCCGGATCTTGTTCGGTTGGTCTTCTCTCTGGCGAAAATAAACCTGCCAGGTGCGTTTGCCATTCCAGGTCGCAAGCCCCTCGCATTTCATGGCAAAGGTCCCCGAATAGTAGGGATGGAAAATAAGAACGAGCGCCGGCAATCCCCTCGTGGTCATCCCCCCTGGTGCATCGGCGGGTGTGGAGCCGCTGCTCTCATATTCTTGCAAGTCGAGAACCCCGGGCCGGACTTCCGTGATCGATACGACATAGTCGTATTTTCGTTTTTGGGTCGCGGTCACGTTTCCCGACCTGGCGAGCGTTTCATGTTGTAAGAATTCCGTAGCCGTAAAACGATCCACATTCCCGACAAATTCCTGGATTCTCTTGCCTGCTCTTTCCAGCACCTCCTCGAGATTGCATGCGGCGCCGGGTTCTACCGGCGGAACATTTTCGTCCACATCCGGGGGCAACCAAAGCGTATCGCCCGGTCGCGGAGCCGGCTTGGCAGAAGCCGCAGCGGAGCTCTTCTCCCGGGAATCCGCCTTCGGCTGTTCGGAAGAAGTCCGCACCTCGGAGGGCGCATGCAAATCCTCCAACTGCTTCCTGGCGGCAACGTCTTCCGGGTGGTCTTTCAGATAGGTTCGCAGCACCTCATCGGCTCTTGCCGCCAAAGCGCGCGCCAAGAGCGGGGCCGCGCTAGCGGCTTCCTCATGACCCAATTCCATGGCCCGTTCCGCATGAAGAACAGCTTCCGCGGTAGAGCCCGCGCGCAAGGCGATTTCTGCAAGGACCGCCTGCGTCCGCCAGTAGGCCGGATCTATCTTTTCCGCGCGGACTAGATATTCCATGGCCTCCAAAGCCTTATTCTCATGGAGAAGAGCCTCGCTCATCGAGACCATAGCCGAAACATGATCGGGAAGAAGCTCTAGGGTTCTCGCCCAGTAAGACTTGGCCTGCTCCCAGTCCCCGGAGCGCGAAGCGTACAGACCAAAAACATAATTTACTTCCGCATCAGAAGCAGGCGGTGGATAGGCTCTCTCTCCGCCGGTCTGCGGCCGCAGTTGAACATCCACCCTGAGCGCGCCCGCGCCGCTTGGGTCGACCGGTTGAACCGCGCGCTCAAAGCCGGGAGCGAGCACTTGGATTTCGTATTTCGCTTGAGCCACTTCATCCCATCGCAGGTGGCCCTTTTTCGTTACTCCTTGCTTGTACAGTTGCCCAGCCGCGGTGAACAACGTCAGCGCTGCCGTATCCGCGAGGCTGGCGCCGTCTGGTCCACGGAGGTAAATGTCAAGGTCCACGGAGGAATTGGATTGGCTGGCCATCATCGTGCGCGCAGAGTCAGCTGGCAGATGCAACCTCGGTCGTTGAACCAGAGCAGGCTCGCTTGACAAGACACCAACGAGAAAGAAATGAGCAAAGACGAAATAGGCTGGGATACGCAAAGATGTGGTCCTCGCTTGCTACCCGGCAAGGCCCGATGATTGAAACAATCATACACTCCCCGGGCTCGGGAGCGCAGGAGAATAGTGCTCTCAACCCCTTCTCAACCCCGGGTTGCGTATCCGCGTGACATTGCGTATGTTGCTGGCCATGAAACGGACCAAAATTTCACTCCTCGTTCTTGCAGGTGTTGCTGGGCTCGGCGTTACCGCTCTCACACAAAACCAGCAGCCGGTGCCGGCCAGCGTGGCGAGCGGATTCAACACCATCCGCGAAGACGCGCTGCGCGCCGACCTGACGTTTCTGGCTTCGGACGCGCTCGAGGGCCGCATGTCCTTGCAGACTGGCGATGCAGTTGCCATCCAGTGGATCGCCTCGGAATTTGCCAAGGCCGGCCTGCAACCTGCGGCCAATGGCAGCTTCCTCGAGCCGGTCGAGCTAATCGAATACCGTGGCGACCGCGAGCATAGCTATGTGGCGCTCAAGCGCGGCGGCAGCGAGAAGCAGTGGAAATTTCCCGAAGCCTTTGGTTCCTACCATTCCGACGTGGACGTGACTGCGGACGTGGTCTTTGCCGGCTTCGGCATCACTGCGCCGGAACTGCATTACGACGATTACCAGGGAATCGACGCGCGCGGAAAAATCGTGCTGATTTTCGACCACGAGCCGCAAGAGACCGATCCCGCCTCCATCTTCAACGGCACGGGCAACACGCGCTACGCTACGGGACGCGTGAAAATTCTGAACGCCGAGGAGCATGGCGCGGTGGGCGTCTTGATGGTCGCGGAGCCCAATCGCAAGCATCCTTCGAATCAGGAGCGCATTGCGCGAATTGGCGGCTCCGCGACGCGCGCTGTGCCGCTGCCCTCGCAGGCCCTGGTCGAGGACGCGCTCCATACCCCTGCCGCCATCGTTTCCGATGCTGTCGGCAAAGAACTTTTGGCCACAGCGGGAGCAACTCCTTCGGAGTTGCAGGCCGGCATCGATCGCGACTTGAAGCCGCAATCGCGCGCGCTGCCCGAAACGCAAGTCACGCTGCATTATCGCAACTCGTCTGTGACGACCGGCAGGACTTACAACCTTGCCGGTTTGCTCGAAGGCAGCGATCCAAAGCTCAAGGCGGAAACCATCCTGTTTTCCGGCCATCACGATCACGACGGCATCAGTGGTGACCAGATCTGGCACGGTGCCGACGACAACGGCTCCGGCACCGTGGGCGTGGTTCGGCTGGCGCACGCCTTTGCCGCCAACGCTAGCCAAGGCGAGAAGCCCAAGCGTTCGCTGCTCTTCGTGGTTTTTGCCGCCGAAGAGCGCGGCCTGCTCGGCTCCTTCTACATGGCTGCGCATCCGCTGCGTCCGCTCGAGACCACGCGCGCGGTCGTCAATTTCGACATGATCGGCCGCAACGAAACGGAAAGCGACCAGACCAAAGGCCTCGTCGAAATCCCCGCCGATACCACCAATCGCCTGAACCTTATCGGCGCATCCTACAGCCCGGACTACGACCGGACCGTGGTGCAAGAGAACAAGTATGTCGGGTTGGATTTGGACTACCGCTTCGATCGCGAGTACGCGCTCAACATTTTCTTCCGCAGCGACCAGTTCCCCTTTGTGCTGCACAACATTCCGTCGTTCTGGTGGTTCACCGGCTTTCATCCCGATTACCACCACACCACGGACACGGCCGACAAGATCAATTACGGGAAAATGGCCAAGATTCTGCGCCTCGCGTACTTGACCGGCTACCGATTCGCCAATGAAGCTGCTCCGCCCAAGTTCGTAGCCAACCCCGGCGGCCATGGCACAGGGCAAATCAATTAGCCGTAAACCAAACTAACCGGAGAACTACGAACTGCAAGAGACCTCCCTCCGGCTCAGACTGCGGAAGACCGCAACCTGAGGGGTCGGGATGACCAGTTGTGTGGCCCGGCCGCTGCAAAACCGTCAGCGAGCATTTTTGTTTTCGAGTTGGGCGACGCGGCCGCGCACAATTTTCTTTATCAGCGCCATTGGCAGCGGCTTGTCGATGGGGAAGTGAATGGTCCCTTTAGAAACGGAGAAGCCCTTCAGCTGGCTTTTGAACTTCGCCATGATCGCCGCAGTGGGGAACAGGCTGCAGTGATCGGAAAACGCCGCGAACCATACCAGCATTCCTTCCTCGCTTTTGAACGCGGGAATCCGATAGCTGATGGTTTCGGTGGCTTTGCGCGGCACAACGGAACGAATCGCCGCGCGGATTTTTTTCAAAGCGCTGCGCGCGGGTTCCGGGACGCGCGCTAAGTACTCCTCCACGTTTTTAGGAGGGCCTGTGCGTTTGGCCGGAGACCTGCTTTTGCGCGATTTCGTCTTTTTCACCCAGGCGAGTATAGCAGGCGATGGCCAAGTCTGCGCCGGTCAATAACCTTCAGGGGGAATTTCGTAGCCGGCAGCTTCGAGCGAACCGGCGCCGCTCCAGCCCCAGACGAGGACCACGTCTTCCTTGCCGGTGTTGTCGAAGCCGTGCCAGTGGCCGCGCGGTGTGAAAATCACATCGCCCCGGACGGAAGGCTCGCGGCCGGTGTCCGTGTAAATGAAGCCGCTGCCCTGGACGACGATGAAAAATTCGTCGGCGTTGGGATGGCGATGCTTGTCGTGGCGCGCGCCGGAAGGAAGAACGGTCCAGCCGATGAGCAGCTTGTCCGAACCGGTGGATTTCTCGTCGATGAGGAAGCGGACCTGCATGTCGATCCAACCTTCGTCGCGCTTGAGCCCGTTGACACAGGGGACATCGCGGAGATTGGTGCGGTAGGGTTTCATGGTCATTGCGACATTCCTCCGAGTAGGCGGTACACCTCGTAGACAGCAACAAAGTCGTGATGCGCCAGGCCGAGACCGCGGCAGGCGTTGAGCATTTCGTTGGCGGCGGCGCCGAGCGGGACGGGCACGCCCATTTTCCGGCCGAGGTCGAGCGCGAGCCGCATGTCTTTTTGCTGCAGGTTGACGTTGCCGTAGGTGGCGTCGGAAATATGGCCTTCCAGAATGAGCGGCGCGCGGTAGCTGAGTACCGGCGAAGCCACGACACTTTTGAGAAAAGCCTCCACGGCTACTTCGCGAGGGACGCCACCTTTTTCGGCAAGCGCCACGCCTTCGCAAAAACCGATCACTTCGATGACCAGGGTCATGTTGAGCGCGACTTTAAGCTGTACGGCAAGGCCTTGCGCGCCGATGAAAGTGACTTTGGGACCGATGGCCAGAAGCACGGCCTGGACGCGTTCGAAAGCGGCTTTGTCACCCGCCACCATGAGCGCAGCTTGGCCCTGGCCAATCGTGAGCGTGGTGCCGGAAATGGGAGCATCGAGCATGGTGAGGCCGGCTTTAGCGAATTCGGCGGCGACGGCCCGGCTGCCGTCGGGATCGATGGTGCTCATGTCGAGATAGACGGCGTCTTTGCGCAGGCCGGCGATGACGCCGTTTTCGCCGAGAGCCAGAGCCCGAACGGCAGCGGAATCGGTAACTATGGAGAAGACGATTTCCGATGCACGCGCAACTTCGCGCGGTGAATCAGCCCAGAGCATGCCGCGTTGCAGTAGGGGCGCAGCCTTTTGCTTGGTGCGATTCCAGCCGGTGACGGTATGGCCGGCGGCAAACAGGCGCGGAACAATAGCCTGGCCCATGTCGCCAAGGCCAAGAAATCCAACTTTCACGAAGCACCTCTCTCCGATGCGAGAAACAAGAGCGGCATTTGATGGAGATAGTATCGAAGGAGGACAGGATAATGTTGATTTATTTGTGTTCAGCGGCGGAGCCTCGTGACCGGCAACAAACGCACAAACGCAAGAGCGGCCGGCTGGACATTTATATCGTAGTACGATATATTAGAAGAGCGCCCGAGCCCCGGGCCGGGCCGACCAGAAACGGCCAAACAAGTTCGACAGGGAACCATAGGGTCCCGTAAGAAGCACAGGCGCCCGTCGAACGGATCATTCCTTCTTAAGGCAAAGTTTTCCCGCCGCTCCCCTAAGTTCCCCGAACCGAAAACCCGACCCGCAGGCCCGCCGGCATTTTGCGCTAGCAGCTTGGCTGTTCGATGGGACACCCCGCAGCGCAAGAAAGGAGAGGAGATGTACAAAGAGCTGGAAGGCTTGGTTTTGGAGACTTCCGGTGACGCGCGCGCCAAGACCGCGGCGTCCGAAGCCGGCAAAGCAAGCCGGCTGCCGGAGAGAAAAGTGGAAACGCATTTTGCGGAAGGCATGGTGGGGAATTTTCATCTGCAAAAGCCCCGCACATGGATGGATTTCTTTGTATCGGTTCTTGGACACAGTTTCGTCGTGGCTTTGCTGATTTTGTTGCCCTTGCTTTACACGCAAGCCATCAATATGCCGCAATTCGAGAAAACGCTTTTGGTGGCGCCACCGCCTCCTCCGCCGCCACCCCCGCCGCCCGCGCCGGTGCATGTGATCGAGCAGCCGCCAAAATCCTTCTTCACGGCGGGCAAGCTGTTTGCGCCGAAATTCATTCCAAGACAGATCGCGCAAGTGAAGGAGGAGGCGCCGCCTCCGGAGCCAGCTTCGAGCGGAGTGGAAGGCGGCGTTCCCGGAGGGGTGCCGGGAGGACAACTGGGAGGAGTGCTTGGAGGCATCCTGGGAGGCAGCGGCAAGGCGACGCCTCCGCCTCCAAAGCCCGCGGCGCATAAAGGGCCTTATCGCGTGGGCGGAAACGTGCAAGCGCCGAAATTGATCCAGCGGGTGCAGCCGGTGTATCCGCCTCTGGCCAGACAGGCGCGCATTCAAGGAGATGTGGTCATTGAAAGCGTGATTGACATGCAGGGAAGGGTGACGCAGATGAAAGTGGTGTCGGGAAGCCCGCTGCTCGTGCAAGCCGCGGAGCAAGCGCTGGAACAATGGAGGTATCAGCCGACGCTGTTGAATGGACAACCGGTGGCCGTGGATATGCTGGTGACCTTGCACTTCACGCTCGGTCAGAATTCTTGAACGGAAAGCGCGGCAAGGGTCAGCGCTTCCAGAATTTCATGACCGCGGAATAGTCGAGGTCCTCCTTGGCGGCGCCTTTGACCGCATTATAGATTTCGCGGGCGGCGGCGGTGGCCGGCAGAGCCACGCCCAACTGATTGGCAAGGTCGAGCGCGAGGCCCAGATCTTTGTGCATGAGGCGCAAGGGGAAACTCGGAACGTATTCGCCTTTGAGAAGATTGGGAGCTTTGACGTCCAGAACGCCAGAGCGCGCCATGCTGGATTGCATGACTTCGACGAGCTTTTCGCCGGGGATGCCGGCACGGGTCGTGAGGGCCAGAGCTTCGGCGAGGGCGTCGACTTGTAAGGCAAGAATTGCATTCATGGCGAGCTTGATGGTTTGCCCCGCGCCGTTCGGGCCAAGGTGAAACAATTTTTTGCCCATGACGCTCAGGACGGATTCGGCTTCCTTTAGCGTTTCCGCATCGCCCCCAATCATAAAAACAAGTTCGCCCTTTTTGGCGCCCCAATCGCCGCCGGTGACGGGCGCGTCCAGGAAGCGCACGCCGCGGTCCGTGCATGCAGCGGCGATTTTGCGGGCCAGCGCGGGAGAGACGGTGCTGGAGTCCACGTAAATGCTTCCGCGTTTAAGCGACTGCAGGGCGCCGCAATTGCCCCAGAGGACTTCTTCAAGCGCCGGGGGATCGCTGACGATGGTGAGAAGAAAATCGCAAGCGGCGGCGACTTCTTCGGGTGACTTGGCGAGTTTGGCGCCCGCGGCCACGAGTTCTCCGGCCCTTGAGGGAGTACGGTTCCAAACGGTGAGTGAGTAGCCGGCCTTAATGAGATTCATGCCCATGGGTCGGCCCATGAGGCCAAGACCGATGAGCCCGATCTTTTTTGTGGGGTGATTCAAGAGAGACCTCCTCGGAAAGCGGCTAGAGTAAAGCATCGCCGGGTTTTGTTCAAAACAAAGAAAAGATTGTAGCTGAATAGTGAAGAAGGGCGAACCGCGGAAAGCGGCCGGCTGTCTGATTATTGGAGCGTGACCGGTGAGCCCGGACGACGGTAAACAACCTGGCCTTTGAATAAAGTCAGTTCACACTGGAGGTCCTTCAATTCGTCGGAGGGAATCGTGTACATATCGCGATCCCAGATGGCGATGTCCGCGTCTTTGCCGACCTCCAGCGAGCCGATGCGATCCTCGAGGAAGAGCTGATGTGCAGCCCAAATGGTGTAGGAGCGGAGAGCGGCGTGGATATCGACGGCTTCCGCCGTGCCAAAAGGCTCGAGCCCATACGTGCCATTGAGAGTCTTGCGAACAACGGTGCTCCAGATCCCGTAACGAGCTGGAAACGGAGTCACAAAATAATCCGAGCCGCCCGCCCAAGGAATGCCGCGGGTCCAATAGGTGTGAAACGGCATGAGCCGAAGCGAGCGCGCCGGCCCGAAATTTGCAGCATAGGTATCGCCAATCCACCACATGAATTCGGCTTGGGTCTCCGGATAGGCGGCATCGAATTGCTTTTCGAGGGCGGCCATCGTGGCGATGGCGTGCTCGGTGGGAATGTTGGCGTGGATGATCCCGTGACGCAGTCCCGAGGTGGGCTTATCCTTCAGCGCCTGCGCGTAAGTGTCCACCACCCAATCAATCGCACGGTCTCCGACGGCATGCGTGCTGACGTGAATCCCCGCCTCGTGAAGCAGGCGCACTTGCTGGCGGTAAACTTCAGGATCGGTGGTAGGGTACCCGCGATTGCCGGAATCGGTGCCGGTGGAATTCTTGTTCCAGTCGTCGTACACCCAGGCGGTGCGAGCGCCGCCGCTGCCGTCCATGAAGAACTTGACGCCGCCGGAAATCAGCACATCGTCCGCCTGCGCGGACCGCGGCCGTGGAAGAGTCAGAAGGCGGGCGAGGACTTGCCGCGTCTGCCCGAGTTTGCTGCCCCCAAGCCAGAGAGCAAACAGGTGAATCGTGAATTTGTTTTGATCGTGCAACTCACGGTAGATGCTCCAATTCTCGTCCGTGATTCCCGGATCTTTGATAGCGGTCATGCCTTCCTTATTCAGATCTGCCATCAGACGAAGATAGCCCTCGCGCATCTGCCGGAGGGTATACGGAGGAATTAGACCGGTGACGAGCTGCATGGCCGCATCTTCTTTGAGGACACCGGTAGGCTGATTTTTTGCATCGCGATCGATGGTTCCGGCTTCAGGGTTTTTGGTTTCCGACGACACATGCGCAAGCCTCAGCGCGGCCGTGTTGGCCACACCGTAGTGGCCGGTGGTGTGCACGAGCCAAACAGGATTCCGTGGCGCAGCCTGGTCGAGGTCAGAGGCGTAAATGTAACGGCGTTCGGCGAGCTTGCCTTCGTCCCAGCCGTGGCCCTGAATCCACTCGCCGGGCTTGGATTTCGCGACTCGATCGCGAATGGCCTTCTGAACTTCGGCGATGCTTCGCGCGTGACTCAAATCCAGGGAATAAATCGCGTCTACGCCGGCAAAATGAAGATGCGCGTCAATCAATCCCGGGGTGGCCGTGCGGCCATGCAGATCCACAACGTGAGTGGAAGGCCCGGCATAGCGCAAAACGGCATCTTTTGCGCCGACGGCCAGGATTTTGCCGTCGCGAATGGCCACCGCTTCTGCAAGGGAATCCGCAGGATCGACCGTGATTATTTTTCCGTTTATCAGCATCGAGTCAGCTTGACCGCCGGAAGCGGCCAAAGGCGTTTGGGCATGCGCAACAGTGGCGAGGAAAAACGCAAGAGCGCAAAACAGGAGTTTTCGCATAGGCCCACTCTAACAAAGAACGGCGGAATGCAAAGCGGGGCGAAGGAAATCAGGCGGTCTTGGTGCGGTGGCGGAGCATACCCGCAGCGCCGCGCGTGGAAGCCGCGGCGGCCAAGGAGGTACTGCGCGACTGGCCATCGGAATCCGAGACGACCGCAGCCTCGGGAGCGGCGGCTGGCTTCACGCTAATGGGAGCCGAGTTCGCAGCGGACCCGGAGTCCGCTTTTACTTCGATGCGCACCAGGTACTGATAGGGAATTTCCCAGCGGAAGTGTCCGTGCTTGCCGCGCTGCTCGAAATTCTGCTCGAGAAAGATGGAGCGTCCGGAATCGGCGACGAAAACTCCGGAGGCGGGCAAAAGAATATCGCCGGCGCGATATTGCACTTCCACCCGCCGACCCAGAAAGGAGGAGTAGCGAGCCATGCTGTCCTTAGTGTGGTTAGAGGGCGGTAACAGGTGCAATAGTACGAAAGGTCCCCCCCCACTCCCGCTGGAAAGGGTGCGGAAAAGCTGTCAAGCAGCGACCGCCAGGTACAAACAATTTTGCGTCCATTTGTTTCCGCCATTCGAAAAGACGTGGTCACGCACAAAAGTGGCGGGCATCTGCTTGACTTTTGGCCGGAGCGCGATATTGTCTGCGTCACAGAAGGAGCCAGTTGTACCGGAGAGGCGCGCGTTGGTGGGACTGAACGAAACCGTCGCAAGCGGGCTGGCGGCGTATTACGAATACGTTGCCGAAGATCTGCACAAATGCGTGGACCCGCTGAGCGACGAGCAGTTCTGGCGCAAGCCCTATCCGTACGGCAACAGCGTGGGCCACCTGGTGCTGCATCTGACCGGCAACTTGAATTACTACATCGGCGCACGCGTCGCCGAAACGGGGTACCGGCGCGACCGGGACAAGGAGTTCGCCGAGCCCAACCCGCCGCACAAGGGCGAAGCGTTGCGGGCCTTTGACCGGACGGTGGCCATGGTGGTGGCGACGATTCGAAAGCAGGGCGAGGGCGACTGGGGCAAAGCGTACACCGCAGAACGCGAGCCGGAGGCCAAGGATCGCTTCCAGATTTTCGTGCGCTGCGCGGGGCATGCGTATCATCACGTGGGGCAGATCGTCTACCTGAGCCGAGAGTTGGCGAGAACTTAAGGCCGGGATACGTTTCGCCTGGACGCAGAGTGGGCGTTGCGGCGAGCGAAGTGGAACGCGAGTGGTCGAACAGAAAAAACTGACGAAGGGCAAGGCTGCCCTTTTGCTGGTGCTGTCTGCCTTAGGGGCGGTTGTATCGGCAACGGAGCTGCATGGATGGCACGTTTACCTGGGGTTTGCCATTGTGGGCGTCGTAGTTCTCGGTGGGTTCCTTCTCTGGAATCGCAAATCCTGAAAAGTTTTTGTTAACGGGATGGAGGAAGCGATGCGAAAAGTGTCTGTAGTGGCTTTTGCGCTGGCGTGCTTGGGCACCTTCGCGGTTTTGGCGCCGGCACAGGAAGCAGCGAAAACGGCCCAAGCCCCAGCTTCCGGCATTCCCACCATCGACCAATCCTTGGAGTGGCCAAGCGCGTTCAATCCGAAGATTTCGCCTGACGGGAAGCGCGTGGTCTATGAGGTACAGAAAACCAACTGGGAGGAGAATGCTTTCGAACGGAATCTGTGGATCGGGGATATTGCGGGCGGCGAGGCGCACGCGCTGACCACGGCAAAGAAATCGAGCACAAATCCCGAGTGGTCGCCGGACGGGAAATGGATCGCATTCCTCTCTGACCGCCCGGCACAAATCGCCGGAACACCGGACGGCAAGAAGCAACTGTACGTGATTTCGGTGGAGGGCGGGGAAGCGCAACAGGTCACCAAGGCAGAAAACGACGTAAGCGATTTTGCTTGGGCCCCGGATTCCAAGCGCATGGCATTCTCCATGACGGATCCCGAGACCAAGGCCATGAAAGACCGGAAAGAAAAATACGGCGAATATTCCGTGGTGCGTGGCGATTACCAGATGACGCACCTGTGGATCGTCGAATTTTCAAGCGGAAGCCCTGCCGCGGTTGAGCCGAAGCGGCTAACGGAAGGGGACGAGTCGAGCGTGGGAGATTTTTCTTGGTCACCGGATGGGACGCGCATCGCGTTCAGCGCAGAGAGAGACCCGGATTTGATTTCTATAGGCACGGCAGATTTGTACGTGGTAAACGTGAGCGACAAAGCGGTGAAGAAAATCGTAAGCACCGCGGGGCCGGATCGGAATCCGCACTGGTCGCCCGATGGCCAGAAGATCGCGTTCGAAACAGCGGCGGGCTCGCAATATTTCTTTTACGCGAATTCCAGAATCGGCGTGGTGGCCGCCGACGGCGGGGCGGTACAAATTTTGACGGAATCGTTTGATGAAGATCCGTCGCTAATCGCCTGGGGGCCGGATGGAATTTATTTTGGCGCCCTGCAGAAAACCGCGGCGCATTTGTTTCGCTTGAATCCCGCCAATGGCACGGTGGAGAAGCTGAGCTCCCCCGACGAGATGGCGGCATCGAGCTTTTCGTTTTCGCGCGATTACAAAACGGTGGCTTACCGGGCAGCGCTCGACAACCAATACGCGGAGGTCTACACCACCAGCGTAGCGCCCTGGCAAGGCAAGAAGCTGACGGCGATGGGCGAGCAGCTCAAGGGATTCACGCTCGCCCACCGCGAAGTGCTTTCCTGGAAGTCCGGGGACGGCACGACGATCGAGGGCGTGCTTTATACGCCGCCGAATTTCGATGCCAAGAAAAAATATCCGCTGCTGGTAGTGATTCACGGCGGGCCCACGGGCGTGGATCAGCCGGTGGTGAACGCCGACCGCTACTATCCCATGGAGCGGCTGGTGGCCAAGGGAGCTCTGGTGCTGCGCCCGAACTACCGCGGCTCGGCGGGTTATGGCGAGAAATTCCGCTCGTTGAACGTGCGGAACCTGGGCATCGGTGATTATGCCGATGTGATTTCGGGAGTGGATTCTTTGATCGCGAAAGGCTTTGTCGACAAGGACCGCGTGGGCGCAATGGGCTGGAGCCAGGGCGGATACATTTCCGCGTACATCACAACCTTCAGCGATCGTTTCAAAGCGGTATCGGTAGGCGCGGGCATTTCCGACTGGACCACCTATTACGTGAACACCGACATCACGCCGTTCACGCGGCAGTACCTGCATGCCACTCCCTGGGACGACCCGGAGATTTATTGGAAAACGTCGCCGATCAGCAGCATCGCAAAAGCGCGGACGCCCACGCTCATCCAGCACGGCGAAAACGATAAGCGCGTCCCCATACCCAATGCTTACGAGCTGCGCCAAGCCTTGGAAGACCGCGGCGTGCCGGTGAAGATGGTGGTTTACAAAGGATTCGGACACGGTATCACCAAGCCCAAGCAGCAGCGCGCCGTGATGGAAGAGAATGAAAAGTGGTTTGCGCAATACATCTGGGGCGAGAAGCCAGAAGAGAGGAAACCGGCTGAGCCCAAAAAAGACGAAAAGAAATCAACAGCAGCGGTAAACCCGTAGGTTGGGAAGCGGCTGAAGGTCCGGCTCGACCCAGCCTTCCCGCGCAGCCCCAGTCTGCAAGAGATCCTGTGAATAGTATGTGGCGGGAAGATTTTTGCCGCAAAGTTCGGGGTGCTCGGCCAGGAACTCGACGAACCCGCCGTCTTCCGCAGTTTCCACTAAAGCTATGCCAACCATGCGCATCCAGAACAGAGTGAGCGTGTGGTGGATTTTCCCGGTCGCGCCATGGTGGTTGGCGAAGCGCCGAATGCCCGCGCACATGCGCTCGGCCGCACGAGTCGCGTCCGAGGACCGGAGATAGAGCCAGGCAACGCGAAGATGCTCCCGATGGTGAAACTGCTCCGCCGGAAAAGAAAGGTCTTCGAAAGCGCGCAGAAAGTCTTCGTCGCTCCAGACGCGGGCGCCGGAGCCAGAATGGGTTTCGGTCATATTGGTTTGGTATTGGAAAAGCGAGATTCGAACTTCTTTTAGTATATCACGCTTCCAGCTTGAAGCGGGAAGAAGCGAGGCGGTAGAGCCGGCGCCACACCAGGCGGTTGATGAGCACCACAATGGCGGCCATGATGAGGGTGGAGGCGAGCAGCATATCGAAGCGCCCGGCATCGCTGGCACTGCTGATGGTGCTGCCGAGGCCGGGCACGGACAGGATCTTCCCCTGAAAGTGGAAGTACTCGGAAATGATGCTGGCGTTCCACGCGCCGCCGGAAGCGGTCACCAAGCCGGTAACCAAATAAGGGAAAATGCCCGGCAGAATCAGGAAACGCCAGCGGTGCCAGGAGCCAAAACGAAAGACTTGCGAGGCTTCTTTTAAGTCCGTGGGAATGGCCATGGCGCCGGCAATCACGTTGAAAAGGACGAACCACTGCGTGCCCAGAAGCATCAGCAGCATGGCCGCGAACTCCATGCCGCCGCGAAGACGGAGGAAGATCAAAAGAATGATGGGAAACAGCGCGGTAGCGGGAACCGAGGCGGCGACCTGGACGAACGGCTGGGCAATGCGGGCGAGGCGCGGACTGAAACCGACCGCCACGCCGACGGGAACGGTCCAGAGAGTGCTAAGAAGGAGGGAGGAATTGACGCGAAGAAAAGTCAGCCCGGCACTTCGAAAAAGTTCGACGTAATCCTCCCGATGAAGATCGGAAAGCTCACGGACCGCGTAGAAGACCGTGAATGCGAGGCCGATTAAAATCCCGGCGATCCCCGCGTAGGCGATTCCGCGGCGCAGGCGATGCTGCTTCGGGGCAGTAAAAGATTCCGCGGCGCGGCGAGCACGCACCGTAAAGAAAAGCGTGAGCCGGTTGATCAGGGGACGAAAAAGGCGGCGGTATATGCGAATGAGAACCGACGTGCGCCCGATGAGATGGAATAGCGTGGGATGCGCTGCGCCGGAACTTTCCACCTGTTCGAATTTGAATTTGTCGGCCCAGAGAATGATAGGACGCCAGACCAACTGATCCAGCAGAACGACAAGAGTGATCATAGCCGAGACACCCCACAGAATGCCGCGCGTATCGCCGTGGCTTGCGGCGGTTTGCAGGAACGAGCCAAGCCCCGGCAGACGGAAATCCCGTTTGCCCAGCACAAACATTTCGCAAGCCATCAGAAAAAACCACCCGCCGGCAACGGAGACCATGGAGTTCCAGACCAGGCCAATGGTGGCGAAAGGAAGATCCAGTTCAGCGAAGCGCTGCCAGCGGCTGAACCGGTAAATGATGGCCGCCTCGCGAAGATCGCGGGGAATAGTCTTCAGCGCAGAGTAAAAACTAAAAGCGATGTTCCAGGCTTGCCCGGTGAAAATCAGCAGAATCGAGCCGAGCTCGATGCCCAACTGGCTATGCGGGAAAAGCGCGAACATCGTTAGCATCACGCCGGGGAGAAAACTGAGCACGGGAATGGACTGCAGAATGTCGAGCAGCGGGATCATAATCATTTCGGCGCGGCGCGAACTGGCCGCGAGATAGCCGAAAGCCAGGGAAAAAATGAGGCTGATCGCATAGGCGATCACCATGCGCACCAGGGAGTAAAAAGCATAGAGAGGAAGAGCGCGGGGATTTTGGGAAATCCGTGCCTGGGGACGGGCCGGACCGAGCCAGGCGCGGCCGATGGCGTAAATCCCGAAAACCGTGGCGAACACAAAAAGAAAAACAGCAATGTCGATCAGGAAGGCCCAGCTCCAGCGGGAGCCGGCGGGGCGCTTCGCGGCAGGGGGAAGCGGTGTCGGGTGAACGTCGGGGAGCGCGGCCGCCGGCACGTTGGCCTCAGGACTCGGTCAGGGTCAGCTTGCCGGACCCGGCATCATAATCAAAAATTTCGGCATAGCGTCCCCACTGAATGGCGGTTTCCAGTTGGCGGCGGGATTCCTCGGCGCTGAAGTGTTCATCGAGCAAGTCGCGGAAAAATTCTTCGCTGAGAGTATGGTTGGCTTTGGCCCTGAGCCCTTGCTCCATTTGCCGGAGCAAAGGCACATTGGCAATGGCGGCCTTGCGGAAGATGGCTTTACGCGCCTGAATGTCGGCTTGCGCAAACCCGTGGCCTTCCGGCGTGATGATGGCGTCGCCTTCCTCCAGGCGAAGGAAGCCCAAAAGAACGGCGGTGTCGATCGTAGGGAGAAGCGACTCCAGGTCCAGGCTGAGTTCCTCGGCGAGTCGGTGCAGGTCCACTCGCCCGCCGCGGTCCACAAGAATCTCCAGCAGACCAGCCAAACCGCCGGGGCGCGTGTGCGGAAGCATGACCGCTTTGGCCTTGGGACCGACACCCGGGACGTGCGTGCGCGGCGGGGCCGCGGCGTCCTTGTGATCGGGCTGCGTCAAGGTCCGGTAAATGGCATCCACCAGCTCGACAAATTCCAGGCTCTTGCGATCACGAGGGTGCGGGATGGTCACCGAGAAATCCGCGTGAATGTGCGCAGGATTGCGGCCAAGGACGATGATGCGATCCGCGAGAATCACCGCTTCCTCGATGTTGTGCGTGACGATGAACATCGCGCGCGTCGGAATCTTGTGGTCCAGCCAAAGCTCCAAAAGTTCGCCGCGCAGCGTCTCCGCAGTGAGCACATCGAGTGCCGAAAATGGTTCGTCCATAAAGAGTACTTCCGGCTCGACGATGAGAGCCCGGGCCACGCCCACGCGCTGCTTCATCCCTCCGGAAAGTTCTTTCGGATAGGCAGACTCGAAGCCATCCAGTCCTACAGCGTCCAAAATTCGCAGGGCGCGCTTGTGGCGCTCGATGGCGGAGACACCATGGGCTTCTAGCGGGGCTTCCACGTTTTCAATCACGGTAAGCCAGGGAAAAAGCGCAAAACTCTGGAAGACGATGGCCACGTTGGGGAAATTTCCGTCGACCGGCCGGCCATGCCAGTAAACCGCGCCCCCGCTGGCAGGGGAAAGTCCGGTAAGCATGCGCATCAGCGTGGATTTCCCGCAACCGGACGGTCCAAGAAGCGCAAGGATCTGTCCGGGAAACACGGCAAGGTCGATTGGGGAAATCACCTGAATGCGCCCGCCCTCAGGATGCTGGTAGAATTTCTCCAGCTTGCGCGCTTCAAGGATGGGTACCGTTGCAGCGGTGTCCGCGATGCTCATGAGCGTACGTATTATCCCTCAACTCCCAGAACACAGCACCCTACGGAAATAATCGCGCAAAGCTGTCCCAGCGACTACGGATTCAAGAAGGACATTATGAAATTTGCGGGTTATCACCCCGATCGAGGGGATTCGAATGGGAGTGTTCGCTTTTGGCTCGAGGCCGCGGGAGCATCGCTGGTAACCGCGTTGCTTGTCGCGGCGCCGTTTTTCCGCATGGGCATCATGGTGGGGCATGACTTCGCCTTTCACATGACTTCCTGGATGGACGTGGCCCAGCAGTGGAAGGAAGGCATCCTTTATCCGCGTTGGACGGAATGGGCCAATGGCGGCTTTGGTGAACCGCGATTCTTATTTTATCCGCCCCTATCGTGGCTGCTGGGGGCAGCGCTGAGCCTGGTGGCCCCGTGGAAAGACGTGCAAGCCCTGTTTGTTGTGGTGGTGCAGACGCTAGCGGGACTTTCCATGTTTGCTGTTGCCCGGCGCTTTCTCTCGCAAAGGGGAGCCCTGCTGGCGGCCGTGTTTTATGCGGCAAATCCCTACCTCTTTCTCGACGTTTATCTCCGCAGCGCTTTTGCCGAACAGCTTGCGTGTGCCTGGATGCCGCTCCTGGTGCTGGCGGCACTGGAATTGGGCGGGCTGTTGGAGAATCGCCGGCGTTCCACCGGGCAGACGGGAGCGTTCTTTGCCATAGCGTTTGCCGCGATTTGGCTTTCGAACGTGCCTAGCGGGGTCATGGCGAGCTACAGTGCGACGATTATTTTTGTGTGGGCCGCGCTCGAGAAAGAAACTGGGCAGCCGTTGTGGCGCGGAGCAGCCGGGTTAGCCCTGGGTTTTGGTTTAGCGGGATTTTATCTTTTGCCCGTTGCCTATGAGCAGCACTGGATCAATACGGCGACACTGATTCCCGAAGGCGCCGTTCCTACGAAGCATTTCCTCTACGCGCAGCCTTACCGGGACCTGGAGTTTCCGAAAATGGTCTCTTTCAACTGGATTGCTTCGAGCACCGCTATCTTGATCCTTCTCGTGCTCGGGCTCGCGGGGATCGCGGTGTACCGAAGAGTTGCCAAAGCCGAACAAAACAGCGAACTGAGAGCCCTTTGGCGGGCGTTTCTGGCGCTTTCTGCCGTAGCCACATTTCTGATGCTCCACGTTAGCTGGCCGCTTTGGCAATTTCTGCCCAAACTTGCCTTTGTGCAATTTCCCTGGCGCTGGCTCGCGATGCTTGCGCTGGCTTACGCATTTTTTCTGGCGGCCGCCCTCGAGCAGCGCCGCCGCCGCTCGGTCTGGACCGCGGCAACGCTTATTTTTCTGATTGGCGGATCGGCAACCTACATCGTCGATCGCGGCCGTTCCGAGGGCCGCTGGGTCGGAGTCGACGTCACGCCGTCCATGCATCAAGACTTCATTGAAAATGACCAGGGGTTCCTGGGAACCCCCGAATACTTTCCCGGAGGCGCCGAGTACCAGAGTTATTTTTCTTCCCATCTGCCCGAAAAAAGGCCGCGAGTACAGATTCTGCCGGCTGCAGGATCGCAGTACGACACGCCGAAGGCAGACTTCCAAATAGAAAAATGGACTGCCGAGGAAAAGGAAGTGCAGGTGAATGCGCGCGAACCGGTGCAAGTGGCGCTGCGGCTGCTCGCGTATCCCGCTTGGCAGGTCGAACTCAATGGCCAGGTAACAACGCCGGGACATTCCACCGCGTTACATCAAATTATTCTGGCCGTACCGGCGGGCGAATCGGCCATCCAGGTGAGGTTCAAGCGCACGCCGGACCGCCTCCTTGGCAGCGTCTTATCCGCAGCGAGCTTCCTCGGCGTTACGGCAATTCTGCTCGTTGCTTGGCTGATGCGGAAGAAGATGATCTGGAACCGGGGCCAAGTTGTCGAAGAGCCCGCACATAACCCTGGTGACAGCGCCGCCGCCTGAGGCATGATAATGCGTTCGCCGAGGGATTAGGTTCGCGTGAACGCACGGTTAGGTCTCTCCCGAACGCCCAAACACCGTGCCCAGTTCGCAAAATCTTCGAGCATGGCTGTGCGCGCTGGGAGTTTCTCTATTCATAGCCCTGCTCGTGGTGTCCCCGTTTTTTTGGTTGGGAAACGCCTCAGGCCACGACATTGCCTTTCACGCCTCTTCCTGGCTGGACGTCGCCGGACAATGGAAAGAAGGAATTGTTTTCCCGCGCTGGTGCGAGTGGGCGAATAACGGGTTCGGCGAGCCGCGATTTATTTTTTATCCTCCGCTGTCGTGGATGTTGGGCGCGGCACTGGGGTCCATCGCGCCCTGGAACGCGGTGCCCGGAATTTTTGTCGTACTGGCACAGACGCTCGCAGGACTTTCCATGTTTGCTCTGGCACGGCGGTTTTTTTCTCCAGGCGCCGCCGTGTTTGCCGCTGCTAACTATGCGGCAAATCCCTACGCGCTGCTTGTCGTGTACACGCGCAGCGATTTTGCGGAGCAACTGGCATGCGCAATTCTGCCAGCGCTGTTGCTCGCGGCGTTCCAGCTCAGCGGACGGATCGAAAATCACGGGCGGTCGAAACCGCGCGTGACGGCAATCTTAGCGCTGGTTTTTGCATGCATCTGGCTTTCGAACGCGCCCGCCGGCGTGATCGTCAGCTACAGCATGGCGCTGCTTTTTGTGTGGGCAGCGATCACAGATAAATCCTTGCGGCCGTTGTGGTGGGGCTCCGGTGGATTGGCGCTGGGGTTCGGGGTGTCCGGGTTCTACTTGTTACCGGCGGCGTACGAGCAGCCCTGGGTAAATATTGGCCAGGCACTCTCCTCCGGCCTGCAGCCGGCGCAAAATTTTCTGTTCACGCGAATCCATGATCCGGAGCACAACCTGTTCAACTGGACCGCTTCGGGCGTGGCGGTCTTGCTGATCCTGATGACCGGGATGGCCGCGCTTTGGGCCAAGCGCAACGCGAAAAATGCAGGCGGCGCGGAAGCTGCGCAAAAGCTTTGGGTCGCGCTGCTCTTGCTTAGCTCGGCAGCCACCCTCTTGATGATTCGGCCCAGTTCGATCCTTTGGGAGCTTCTGCCCAAACTGCGCTTCGTGCAATTTCCCTGGCGCTGGATGGGCATCCTTGCCGTGCCGTATGCGTTTTTTGGCGCAGCGACGGTGGCGCGCGGCCGCGCAAGACGGATCTGGATAGCCGTGGTGATTCTCGCGGCCGCCGGGACGGCCACCTTTCTCGTCCGCAAAGCCTGGTGGGATTCCGACGATATCCCCGTGCTCGAGGAAGCCATCGCAAGCGCTAAAGGCTTTGACGGAACCGACGAATACGATCCGGCAAAGGACGATCACACGGATTTGCCGCCCAAAGCCCCACCTGTGCAGGTTCTGCCGGAAGACGGAAGGCAAGCATCTTCGCCGAAGGCCGAAATTCATATACTGCGCTGGAGCGCGGAAGAAAAAGAACTGACCGTGACGTTGTCTCAGCCGCTACGCCTGGCAATCCGCCTGCTTGACTACCCGGCGTGGCGCGTCGAAGTGAACGGCCGGCGTGTCAAACCCCAGTCGCCAGAAACAACCTCCCAAATGATCCTGCCGCTTTCCGCCGGAACCGACCGGATCGGAATAAAGTTTGTGGGCACGCCGGATCGTATGTTGGGGGGCGCCCTGTCTCTAGCAAGCCTTTTTGCTGCCGGTTTGCTTCTCGCGAAAGGGCGAGCCAAGCAAAGTACATAAAGAGCGACGCGCGTCACGAAAAGCTGTGCTGTGTGTCACGGCAGGAGCGGTCTCGGAAGCCGAGTGTATAGATTGCAGCTCCTAGCTGACAAATAGCGACATGCGGGTCTTTCGCATCGAATGTCACAAAATGTCGCTTGTCTGAGGACAAGGTCGGGAATAGTATGCGCGCAGTCAGCAGCGCAGCCGACGGCACTCATTGCCGGTTCCAGGGAGCTGCGAGGAGACAAACATGATCCAGCTAAAGAGAGCACAGATATTAGTAGCACTTGTCTTTGCCTTAGCCGCGAACGTCGCTGTGGCACAAGAAGGCAAAAGTGTCGATCAGAGCAAAAAAGCCATTGAGCGCAGCTCAAGGATTTACATTGCACCGATTGAAGGTGGCTTCGACACTTTTCTCGCGGCAGCAATCATCAAGAAACAAGTGCCTGTGGTCGTAGTCACAGACCGGGCAAAAGCCGACTATGAGATCACGGGAATCGCCAATTCGGAAAAAGCCGGTTGGGCAAAGATGCTTTTTATGGGTGTGGACAATTCGAACGACATGGCCAGCATTAAGGTCGTAGAGATCAAAAGCAACGAAGTTGTGTACGGTTATTCGGCGCGTAAAGGGAACTCTTATAGGGGCAAGCAGAGCGCGGCAGAGGCCTGCGCGAAGCATTTGAAGGAAAAAATCGAGGGTAAGTAGCCGTGCTTCCTGCTTGGGACCAAAACCTCGAGTACATTTAACGGAGGAGAAATGAAACATTTGATAGGAATTCCTGCTCTACTTCTGCTCGCAGCCGCCGCATATGCCTTTCCCCGCCAGCAGCCGCAACAGGCCCAGGGTGTTCAACAACCACAGGCGGCGAAGATACCGAATGGCTCAAAGGTGTTCGTCGCCCCTATGGGCGGCTTCGAAGTTCCGCTTAAGAAAGCGATTAAAGACAAGAAAGTGCCCATGGAAGTCGTAGAACAACGCGAGCAGGCCGATTATGAAATCACCGGCACATCCGAAAGCAAGAAAGCTGGCGCAGCAAAGAAAATCATCCTGGGAAGCTGGCATTCGGATGAGGACGCCAGCATCAAAGTTGCAGACTTGAAATCAGGTGAAATCGTCTATGGCTACGCGGTGCACAAACAGGACTCGGCACACGGACAGCGGAGTACGGCAGAGGCCTGCGCAAAACACCTAAAAGACGAGGCCATGGCCCCGAAATGACTGGAATGATCTAGCGAAGAAAACGTCAGCGGCGGTCCACGGTGGGGTGGCGGACGTCCTGGCCTTGCACGATGTAGATGACGTCTTCGGCGATGTTGGTGGCGTGGTCGCCGATGCGTTCGAGATTCTTCGCAGCCAGGATTAGCTCAAACGCGGGAAACACCACGCTGGAATCGCCCATCATGTAAGTCAGCAATTCGCGGAAAATCTGGTCGCGGTAGTGGTCTACCTGGTCGTCGGTCGCCAGCACTTTGTGCGCCAGCTCGACGTCGCGCCGCACCACCGCGTTGAGTGCGTTGCGCACCATTTCTTCAACCAGATCACTCATGCGCGGCAGATCGACGTAAGGCTTCACGCGCGGATGGCGAAGGATGCGCAGCGCTCCCTGCGCGATGTTCACGGCCTGGTCGCCGATGCGCTCCAAATCGTTGTTGATCCGCGAAATCGCCAGGACAAAGCGCAGATCCGTGGCCATCAGCTGGTGCAGCGCAAGAAGCTGCACGACGCGGTCGTCGATTTCCATCTGGAGCTCGTTGATGGGGTCTTCTTCCTCGAGCACCCGATTGGCCAAGGCTTCGTCGGATTCCAAAACGGCGTGAACCGCCTGATGCACGGAGCGTTCCGCGAGGCTGCCCATCCACAGCAACCGCTCCTTGAGCACGTTCATGTCTTTTTCGAAGTGTCGTTCCATGAACCCTTTCCTCTTATTACCTCATTCCGAGCGAAGCGAGGAATCTCTCTTCGTTTTCTTGCATGGGCAATCTCATCCGAAGCGCCCGGTGATATAGGCTTCTGTGCGCGGATCACTGGGCATGGTGAACAGCTGCGGCGTCGGGCTGAATTCGATGAGCTGGCCGATCAGCAGAAATGCCGTGAAATCGCTCACGCGCGCGGCCTGCTGCATGTTGTGCGTTACCGTCACGATGGTGCACAGATCCCTCAGTTGCACGAGGAGCTCTTCAATCTTTGCCGTGCTGATCGGGTCAAGCGCCGAGCAGGGCTCGTCGAGCAGCAACACCTCCGGGTCGACCGCAAGGGCGCGCGCGATGCACAATCGCTGCTGCTGCCCGCCGGAAAGTTCGTAGGCGGACTTGTGTAGTTGATCCTTCACTTCATCCCAGAGAGCGGCGCGCCGCAGGCTTTTCTCTACGCATTCCGCGATAGGAGTTTTCGAGCCGTTGATTCTTGGACCGTACGCTACGTTGTCGAAGATGGACTTGGGAAAAGGGTTGGGCCGCTGGAAGACCATGCCGACGCGCCGCCGCAGCGAAGTGACGTCCTGGCTGAGAATGTTTTTCCCGTCGAGAAGAATCTCGCCCTCCAGACGCGCACCGCGCACGGTCTCATGCATGCGGTTGAGGGTCCGAAGAAGCGTGGACTTTCCGCAGCCGGAGGGACCAATCAGCGCGGTGACCTTGTTCGTCGCAATCCCCATGCTGATGTCAAACAGCGTCTGCTTGCTGCCGTAGAAGAAATTGACCTTGGAAATGGTCATGCGCATCGAGAGCGCGGCCTCCGATTCGCGGGCCGCAGCGTTGGTCCCGGAGGGAGGAAGGTTGACCGACACTGCAGGCCTCACAGAAGCGTGCATGGATTACGACCTCGAAACAGAAATGCCGCGGGCAAGCACTCCGCGGGCAACAATATTAATGACCAGAATCAAGCCGAGCAATACCAGCCCGGCAGCCCACGCCTGACGATGCCAGTCTTCGTAGGGAGAGATGGCATAGTTATAGATGGCCACGGGCAGCGAAGCAGTAGGCTGGCTCCAGCCGGAACTCCAAAAGCGATTGCCAAGAGCGGTAAACAAAAGCGGTGCAGTTTCGCCGGCGATGCGGGCAAAGGCCAGTAAAATAGTCGTCAGGATGCCGCGATAAGCCGAAGGTACGATGACCGTGGCGATGGTTTTCCATTTGCTGGCGCCAAGGGCCATAGCGCCCTCGCGCAAGGATGCCGGAACGGAGCGCAGAAACTCCTCCGTGCTGCGCAGCGTAATGGGAATCATCATCAACCCAAGAGCAAACCCGCCCGCAAACGTAGAGAAATGCTTGAAAGGCAAAACCGCCAGGCTGTAGGCAAAGATGCCCATGACAATCGACGGCACGCCATTCAGCAAATCCGCCGCATAGCGCACGACGAAGGCCGTGGCGCTACCGCTAAATTCTGCAAGATAGATGGCGCCAAAAAAGCCGACGGGTACGCCGATCAGCATTGCCAGCAGAAGCAGCTTGGCGCTGCCGACAATGGCGTTCGCCATGCCACCTCCGGCCTCGCCCACGGGTGCAGGAAGCTTGGTAAAGAAGCTCCAACTCACCGAAGTTCCGCCATGGAAAACCAGATAGCTTAGGATCAAAAAGAGGACCGAGACGGCGACCACGGCGCAGACACCGGTCAGCGAAAGCATAAACGCGCTTACGAACTTGCGCCAGCGGAGCCGTCGGTTCATACGTGCACCATTCCGGTTCCGCGCTTGGAAGTGACTACGATCATGATTCGCGCCAGCCCGTTCAGAATAAACGTCAGCAAAAACAGAACGAGACCTAATTCAATCAGCGACTGCGTGTAGAGTTCTCCGGTCGCTTCCTTGAATTGGCTGGCGATTACCGACGCGATCGAGTCACCGGGGGAAAGCAAAGAGGCGCTAATGATAGGGGTATTGCCAATCACCATGGTCACCGCCATGGTTTCCCCAAGCGCGCGAGCCAGCGCCAGAAATATCGACCCGCTAATGCCCGTACGTGCGAAAGGCACTACCACTTTCCAGGTCGATTCCCAGCGCGTCGCGCCAAGAGCCAGGGCTGCCTCGCGCTGATCCCGGGGCACGGAAAGGAGAATCTCGCGAGAGACCGAGATGATATAAGGGATGATCATGATTGCCAGGACCACGCCCGCCGTCAGGAAACCCAAGCCGAAGGCCGGCCCTTTAAAGAGCGGAAGAAATCCAAGATAGTGCTTAAGCTGCGGCTGAATGACTTGCCGCATCAGGGGCACCACGATAAAGATGCCGAGTAGTCCGTAAATGACGCTGGGAACGGCTGCGAGGAGATCGATGAAGAACTCCAGAGTGTCGGAGAGCCTTAATGGCGCGAGTTCCGCGAGAAAAATCGCTGCGCCAATTCCGAGGGGCACGGCAATCAGGAGGGCCACCGCGGACGTAACGAGCGTGCCGTAAATGAAGGGCAGCGCCCCAAACTGATCAAAGACTGGGTCCCATGCGGAAGTGCGGAAAAAACTGAAACCAAATTGATGGCGAGGCAATGCGGACCCCTGCCACAACTCATAAACCAGCAGGACGGTGATCAGCACCACCGAAGCGGCAAACAAAAAAGTGAGCAGGCGCGCAATTTCATCGCCTTCGCGCAAACGGAATAGAAATGAACGCGAGCCCGCAAAAGGGCCCGCGCTCGGAACAGTTGTAGTTGTCGTTCCCACGACTATTGGATCTTCGAAAGAGCTTTCTTTTCCTTGGCGACGACCTCCTGGGGGAGCCGCGCGTAAGAAAGCGCTTCCGCGTAATTCTGGCCGTCCGCGAGCATCCAGGACACGAAGCCTCTCAGCGCATCCCGCTTGGCGGTATCTGAGAATTTCTCCGGGATGAGTAGCCAGGTAAAACTCGAAATCGGATATGCGTCCTTGCCGGGAGCATTGGTGATCGAAACACGGAAATCGTCAGGCATGGCTTTGGCGGCAGCCGCAGCGGTAACCCCGGCAAGCGAGGCCTTGACGAAAACACCCGCGGCATTCTTTACGTTGCCGTAAGGGATTTTGTTGGATTCCGCGTAGATGAGTTCGACGTAGCCAATGGAATCGGAGGTGTTCTTGACAGTGCCGGTCACACCTTCATTCCCCTGGCCTCCCAGGCCCACGGGCCACTTGACTGCCGTGCCCTTGCCGACTTTCGTCTTCCATTCCTCGCTGACCTTGGAAAGAAAGTCGGTCCAGACATAGGTTGTCCCGCTAGATTCCGCGCGATGCACGACGATAATGTCGTCCGCAGGGAGGTTGACTTCTTCGTTCGCACCGGCGATGAGAGGGTCGTTCCACTTGGTCACCTTGCCGAGATAAATTCCGGCCAGGGCCTCAGGGGTGAAGTTCAAAAAAGCAGTCACTCCGGGAATGTTGTACGTGGGAACGACCGCGCCGAGCACGGTCGGGAAATGAAGGATGCCAAAGCCATGTTTGTCCTGGTAAGCCTTAAGCTGCTCGTCGCTCATCGGGCCATCCGAAGCTCCGAAATCGACGGTGCCCTCGGTGACCTGCCTGATGCCACCGCCAGAGCCGATGGATTGATAGTTGATTTCCACGCTGGGATTTTTCTTGTGATACTCATCAAACCATTTCGAATACATGGGGTAGGGGAAAGTGGCCCCTGCACCAGTTATGGATAGAGTAGCCTCAGCCAGGAAGAAGCTGGCTAAGCCGAGTCCTATCAGAAGGATTCCTGCGATGCGCTTCATGCGTATCTCCACACGTGAATTTGGTCATTGATTACAAGTGTGGGGTTCTTCTGTTACGGAATTGTTACAATTCCGAGAGAGTTGCTTGAATCGGCGCAAGAAAGAGTCGAAGCGATACTGAACTGGATGCGCGCGGAGCCCTCACGAGCTATCGCGGAAAATCCGGAAGCCCTTCCAGAGCGAGACAACTCTTAATTACGTGCAACTATTAAGAATTTGTGGTACAGCGACGAACGCGTTTCTGAATCTGGCACGGGCTTCGGATCTGCAAGTACGCCGCCTGCTTTTGCTGTCGCCGGATGGCAAAACGAAGCCCGTGGTTGCCGAGGTGATGATCGACCGACGCTGGGGGATCGTGGATCCCTCGTACCGAACGATCATGAAGGATGCCGCTTCCGCATCCGTTGAACTGGCACTCGCGACTGCCGCGAGGTGGTTTGCTACTATCGCCGCGATGAACTTCCTGGGAATAAGGCAGCGTCGTTTAGTGTCTTACGGATATGGCCAAACCTTATTCCCAGCCGACGGTCCGGAGGCGATCATGAGCTGGAAACGTTTCACAGCTTTCTTCTGTCTCTTTCTTTCAATGGCCGGCGTTCCCGCCTGGGGCAGGCAGTCCCATGCCACTATCATCTACGACGACCGAGCAAGCGAGGTCCGTTCTGTCAACGAAGAAGCAGGACGGCTTTGCATCACCACGGACGACCTCAAGCGTGCTACCGGCTTTGAGTTGAAGCCGCAAGGCATCTGCCGGGATGAGCTCTGCTTTCCCGTGTCCAAATCCCGACTACAGGAGTTCGTGCACGAGAGCGCTGGGAAGATCTGGTTTAACCTCGTCGCCTTCGCCAACCTGGTGCAGCAGCCAATCGCTCGCGACGAATCTCTCTCCATCTGGTACTTCGGGCTGCGTGCTGACCAGAGACAGGTTTTGTCTTCTCTAAAGGCCCCGGATTTCACCCTTCCGGACATGAGCGGCAAGATCCACTCTCTCTCGGATTTTCGAGGCAAGAAGGTCTTGCTCGTCACTTGGGCTTCGTGGTGAGGGTGCCGGCTGGACTTGCCAGGTTGGCAAGCAATTTATGAGCGGCTCAAGGATAAGAATTTCGAGATCGTTTCTGTGGCGCAGGATACTAATGGGGTAAAAGATGCAGGGCCGTGGATTACCGCGGCCCATCCTACGTATACCGCTCTGATTGACGAGAAGCATCTCGTCTCCAAGCTCTACAACATGGTCAACGTTCCTACCGGAGCGTGGATTGACGAGCACGGAAAAATAGTTCGGCCCAACGAGGTCGCTTTCGTCGACGACCGCTTCAAGAATTTTAGCGGCCTCGATTCTGCCCCCTACCTCAACGCCCTGACAGATTGGGTGGAAAAAGGCGATAAGAGCAGCTACGTAATGAGCGAAGACCGGCTCCGCGAAAAACTGACCGTGAATAATTCCGATATTGCTTTGGCGGCAGCTGAGTTTGGGCTTGGCGAGCATCTTTACAAATCTGGACATTTGACCGAGGCGATCCCTCATTTCAAAGAAGCCCAGCGCCTGAATCCGAAGAGCTGGAATTACAAGCGTCAAGCCTACGCGC
>WNES01000037.1_pt1 | contig 62510 bp, 59 predicted proteins | sample 5399931 | NCBI WGS metagenome assembly WNES01 (sample SAMN13153332, study PRJNA577476) | soil metagenome | isolation source: 20 cm grassland meadow soil 2 days after 3rd rain plot 5 | place: USA:California | collected 2015-11-11
CTATTTTCCGTGAAATACTCGGGCGGCAAGGACTATAGCCAAGGAAAACAGGGAACGCAAGCAAAAATCGCAAAAAAAGCGGCAAAATGCGGGTTTTTTGATTGGGGGTGTGGAAATCCCCGCTAAAAATGCGGCTGGAACGCATTCCGGGGAGTGTCAGAACACCCCCATCGCGCCTTTCCGGCTAAATTCTTCAATTAACGGCTAGAAATGAAACAGGGGCTCCCTCGCGAAGGGACAGCCGCGTCACCGCGTGGCCAGGGCCGAGTAAAAGTGCGCGATGGCCTTGATTCCCCCGAAGTAGTTTTCCAGCGCAATGTGCTCGTCGGGGGCGTGCGCGTTTTCATCGGGCAAGCCGAAGCCGATTAGGACGCAAGGGACTTTAAAAGTGTCGTACATCTGAGTGACAAAGGGAATGGAGCCGCCTTCGCGGATGAACACGGCCTTTTTGCCGAAGCCTTTTTCCAAAGCCGCCTGTGCTTTCTGGAAAATGGGATGGTGGTAAGGAGCAGCCCACGGCTTTCCCGTGCTCAACACGTCGAATTTGCAGCGCACTGTTTTCGGCAGCAGTTTGCGAATGTGCTTCTCAACGAGTTGCGCGATTTTCTGCGGATCCTGATGGGGGACCAGCCGCGTCGAGAATTTCGCAAACGCTTTAGAAGGAATGACGGTCTTGGCGCCCTCTCCTTGATAGCCGCCCCAGATGCCGTTTAATTCCAGGGTTGGCCGCGTCCAGAGCCGCTCAACAGTGGTAAAGCCTTTTTCGCCGCAGTAGCCGGGCGCGCCCACGGCTTTCTCGAAGTCTTTCTTTTCCCATGGCAGCGCATTCAGTGCTTTCCGCTCGCCTTTCGAAAGCTTGGCGACCTGGTTATAGAAGCCGGGGACGCCGACGCGAAAGTTCTTGTCGTGGAGGCGGGCAAAAAGCTCGGTGAGAATCGTCAGCGGATTGGGAACCGCTCCCCCGTAGACGCCGGAATGGAGATCGCGCTCGGGGCCGGTAAGTTCAATCTGGTAGTAGTTCAGACCGCGAAGCCCGTAGGTAATCGACGGCACGCCTTTCCCAAGCATGGAAGTGTCGGAGACCACCAGCGCGTCGGCCTTCAGTTTTTCCTTGTTCTTCTGCACGTAATCCCAAAGGCTTACGCTGCCCACTTCCTCTTCGCCTTCAATCAACACCTTGACGTTGATGGGCAGCTTGCCGTTGACCTTTTGGAGCGATTCAAGTGCCTTGATATGAATGTGGACCTGGCCTTTGTCGTCGGCGGTGCCGCGACCAAAAAGATTGCCGTCGCGCACGGTGGGTTCGAAGGCAGGAGAAGTCCAGAGCTCGAGAGGTTCGGGAGGCTGCACATCATAATGTCCGTAGAAAAGGATCGTAGGCTGCCGCGGCGCCTCCAAAGATTCGGCATAGACGAGAGGATGCAGGTTCGTCGGAACGATCTGAACCGTCTTGAATCCGGCTGCGCGCAAGTGGTCGGCAACCCAGCGAGCACCTCGCTCGATATCCGGCTTGTGTTCGCTCTTGGCGCTGATACTCGGGATACGCAAAAACTCAGATAGTTCGGCAAGGTGCTGGTCGCGGCGACCTTCGATGAATGCCGTAAGGTTTTCGGGGGTCATCAGGGACTCCGGAGTCCTTTCCAAAGCAAAATCTCACTCTGCTTACGCAAAGCTCGAAAACAGTGGTTGCGGCAGCGGATGATTTGCTGAACTGAGCGTGCGATCGCCCGCACTTAGCCGCAGCCTTGTATTTTATGACTGCCCCTTCCCAGGGACAAGACGAGTCTAGCCATCCATAGCCATCCCGCCCGCACCGAGCCGCTTCCTTGTCCCGGGACTCCAGCGTTTGTCTTTGGAGAACACCTGTACGGAGGGCCAGATTGACGCCCCGGGGCCGGCCGTCGATTATGGCCCTATGAGCGACGTGATTTCCGCAACGCCAAGACGCAGCGCGCGGGCCTTTCACAAAATCCGAGTGCAGGCCCAGGGGCGCACCCACGACCGCAAGAAGTTCAAAGAAACCTGCGAAACGGTGGCGGTGAGTGCCCACGGGGGCTTGCTGCTTCTCAAACACGAAGTGGATGACAGCGAGATGCTGGTGCTGACGAATCCGCTCACCCAGGAAGAGCAGGAATGCCGCGTGGTCTATCTGGGTGAGCCGATGGAGAAAGGGCAGCGCGTAGGAATCGAATTTCTGACACCGGCGCCGCGCTTCTGGGGCGTGGAATTCCGGAACGAGCCGTCATCCGCCAAGATCAACTAGAAAATGAGTCGGCTGGGCGGGTTCGCGGGAGCGTGTTGCGGCGAGAGCTTCGCGCCGGCCATGGAGCGCCGCTTGAAAAACCAGTCTCGCAACCTCCACAAAAGCAGAATAGCAACGAGCGCCCCGTAAAAAAGCGGCATTCGCACGTCGGACTTCACCTTCCAGTAGTAATGAATCACCCCGCAAATCGCCGCCAGGTAGATGCCGCGATGAATCATCTGCCAGCGTCTGCCCCCGAGGCGGCGGATCCACCCGGCGGTGGAAGTTATCGCCATGGGAAGTAAGAGCAGGAAGCCCAGAAAGCCCACGGTAATGAACGGCCGCTTCGCTACATCCTTCGAGATTGCGGCGAAATCGAAGGATTGATCGAGGAGAAGATAGGTAAGAAAGTGGATCGAGAGGTAGGAAAAGGCGAACAGGCCAAGCATGCGCCGGAAACGAATCAGGTCGGGAAGATTCAAAAGCTTGCGGAACGGCGTGACGGAAAGAGTGATGACGAGAAAACGCAGCGTCCAATCCCCGGCCGCGAGCTGAATGAACTCCACGGGATTCGCGCCGAGTCCGTGGTTGAAGCCGCGCCAGACCAGCGCCCCTAAAGGCATCAAACAGACAACGAAAACCGCCGCTTTCGTCCACTTGTTGGTGAGTAGAGCGCGCATTTCTAAAGGACTGGTCTAATAGTATTTCTTCAGGTCCATGCCGGCGTACAAGCTCGCGACCTGATCGCCATACCCGTTGAACATGAGCGTGGCGCGTTTGAAGATTTCGCCGAGGCGGCGTTCCCTGGCCTGGCTCCAGCGCGGATGATCCACGTTGGGATTCACGTTCGAATAAAAACCGTACTCGTTTGGTGCCGCGAGGTTCCAGGTGGTCGGCGGCATTTTGGATTGAAACTTGATCTTGACCAGCGACTTGATGCTCTTGAAACCGTATTTCCACGGAATCACCATGCGCACCGGCGCGCCATCCTGATTGGGCAGGGATTCTCCGTACATCCCAACGCCGAGAAGCGTCAGCGGGTTCATCGCCTCGTCCAGGCGCAAGCCTTCGACATAAGGAAACTCGATTCCTGCCCACTTGCCCTGGGGCATCTGGCGGGAATCGTAATAGCTGTGGAATGCGACGAACGTCGCTTTCTGAGTTGGTTCCACCAGGTTGACGAGATTGCTGAACGAAAAGCCAATCCAGGGAACCACGATGGACCACGCTTCCACGCAGCGATGGCGGTACACGCGCTCCTCGAGCGGCGCTATCTTCAAAATTTCATCCATGGAGAACTTGCGAGGCTTCGAAACGTCGCCTTCGACGGAAACCATCCAGTTGGAGGTGTCGAATTTTTGCGCGTTTTTCGCCGGGTCCTCCTTACCCGTGCCGAATTCGTAGAAATTGTTGTAGTGCGTCACGTCCTGGTAGGAGTTTTCCTTTTCAGTGGTGCTAAACGGGCTCTTGAGAAGGCCGCTGAACTTTGACGCGGCAAGCGCGGTCTCGGAGGGCGCGGCCAATTCGAACAGGCGCCGGCCGGCGATGGCGGTGGCGCCGACGATCCCCATGGCTTCGAGGAATCTCCTTCGGTTCAAGTAGACCTGCTTCGGCGTAACATCCACGTACGTCAAATCCGCAGCCTTACGGATCAACATCTCGCGCCTCCAAACGACTGCCCTGTTTTCTTCTTATTATCCTACGTACCCTTCTTCGTGGCAGACAAAAAAAACGGCTGGAAAGCCTACCGCTCCAAGCGGGGTAAAGCGGAAAACACTTTTGCGCCCTATAGATTGGAGACCCCAGCTGAAAAAAGGTTACACGGCGATGGCGTTGCCGGCGTCAGCGCCGATAGCTGCTGCTGAGGCTTTTCGAGCGTGCTGTCGCCTCAGAACCCGTACTTGGCGATAACTGCTTTTTCGTGTTTCCCAATCAGAGCGATCGCGGCATGCTGCGAGGGAAGCTTCAGCGTCAAACGGGCGCCGGTTACTGCGTCGCGAAGGTCGATCGCAGCGTCTTCGGCATTTTCCGATTCCAGGATGTAGAGGACGGAGTCCTGGAGTTCGGTGGCGGAAATCAACACATCTGCCGGGAGTGCGGATTGCCACTCGAACGGCGGCTTGATTTTCAGCGTGTCCAAAACATATCCGTAAACAGAGGCGGCCGCATCCAGTCCTTCTGCCAATTCCGCGGAATACGAAGCCCAAAAGATCTTCCCCTTGCGGTAGGGAATCTCTTTCCAGGTTGCGCCGTCGCTGAAGCGAAGCGCTTCGAGGACGGATTGTTTTTGCTGATCGAACGAGAGAGCAACCGCCTTGCCGGGGAGCCGGATTTCTGCGCCTCGGTAGCTTTGCGGGTCGATTTGCGTGTTTAACCCGAGTTCATGTGGCCGATCGCGGAATTGCCAGTGTTCGTTGCGCGAGACAGGTCCGGTAACCAGTAGATGCCCGCCGTTTTTCACATACGCAAGCAAAGCTTGCCAGGTGTTTTCGTCCAAAGACTCGGGTGAAGGCAGAATGACGAGCTGCGGCGCGCCGAGCCTGGCGATTTGGTTTTCGGCAATCACATACGGAGTGACCTGCAGGCGGTAGGCGAGCGCGCGGACCGCTTTCTGCTGCGCCTCGAGCTGCAGGTCGGAAAGAACCGAGAATTGCGCCGCCTGCGAGGTGACGATGGCAACGGAAGGCTGCCGCGGATCCTGCAAATGGCTATGGAGAGATTTCGCAAAGCTCGCAAAATCACGCATCACCGTGGCTTCCGGCTTCTCCGTACCATCGGCTCGCAACGCGCCAATAGGCGCCTCGTTGGCTTCCGTCATGTAGGAGTTGGTGTTCCACAGCCATTCGATGGCGCCGGCTCCCTGCACAAAGGAAAGAGCGACTTTGCGCTCGAAAAGCGAAGCTTCCTCGTCCGGCGTGAAACGCGCCGTTTCATTCAAATTGATTTCGCGCTGCAGCCCGGTCTCCTGAATGAGCATGGTCTCGCCCGGCTGCTTGGCGGCAAGCGAATCCCACAGCAGGGAGTCGTTCCCCCACCAGGAATGGTTGGTCGTGAAATCAACCGCAGCCCCGTAAAAAGCGGGCGACAAGCGGTCCCTCACGCCGCCTTCATCCTGTCCAGCGGTGATGAGCTGCCGCGAGCCTGTCTCGCGGATCTTTTCCCGCATCGCGCGCACCCAGTCCAAAAACGCTTCCTGCGCGAACAAGAAATAGTCATACACGCGAAGCGAGTTGTGGCCGACATACATTCCACGCGAGCTGAACTCGAGTTCTCCCGGCAAGGACACGGTTCCTGATAGGGAATCGAGCGGGACGTTCCAAGCGGCCGCGAGCCCGGCGCGGTCGGGATAGCGTTTCGAAAGCCACTCGTTCCACGCCGCCAACTCGATGGGATCGCCATTCGGGCGCGTCTGCCACAAGTGCTCCGAAATGCTGGGTTCGTTGATCAGGTCCCACGCCAAAAACGGAACGTCGCGAAAACGGCCGACAACGGTAGTGACCAAGGTCTGCTGTTTGCGCCGCGCTTCCGGACCCCAATACGGATTTACCCCGCCAAGAACATCGGGAAGAAAAGCGAAGAAGTTGAATTGCACCGGGAAGCCGTGCTTCCGCGCCGTCATCAGGTAGGCTTCGAGAGTACGCAGCGTGCGCTCATACGGCTGGCCGTTTTCGTCGCAGAATTTGTCCCAGCCCGTCCACCAACCCGTGCGCAGCATGTTGAGTCCGGCGGCCTCGATCTGTGCCATGTCGCGGTCCCACACATACACGTTGGGGTGATCGAAATAGAGCCGCTGCACTTCGCTGGACATATAAGTAGTGCCGACCACGGCGATCGGTTGGCCATCGACTTCGAAGAAATCGTGATTCACCGTCAGGTGCCGGCCGGAGCGCAGAAAATCGGTATCGCGAATCCAGAAGCCCGAACGGTACACGTTGCGGGTTTTGCCGCCCTCGAGAAGCTCGGCTGCGATGACGTGAAAGCCTTTTTCCTTGGGCGCGGGAAACAACAGAGTTTGTGGCGCGGATAGGTTTGCCGTTTGCGCTTCGCGCTCGGCGGGCTGGGCCTCGGGAAATTCCGTGATGCGGATCCTAAGCGGTCCAGATGCCTTTTCGGCGGCGTGCCAGAGAACTTCCACTTCCACCGGTTCGCCCGGCAGATAAAGAGGAAGCGCCGGGCGCGCCGTGAATTCCTCGGAGCCGTGTCGCGCGCGTTCGGCAAGCGTGCGAATCAGCGCGACGGCTTCGTTGCTTGCCGCGAATTGTGAAGGGAGTTCCGAGGTAAGAAAAACCCAGCGGCCGCCGTCAAAACCGTTTCGCAGATGATCGATTTCTATAGCCGGAGCAGCCATTTTGCGGCCGTTTTCCACTCCCCAGGCCAGCGGATCGAGCCGCGCGTCAATCGAGCCCGCCGAGCCGCCGCGGTTGTACAGATCCACCGCGCTAAGCCGAATGACGGGACTGAACGCGCGCTGCCAGGAAAAGCGCGGCAGAGAGATGGTGATGTCCGGATTGCTTTGGAATTCCATTCCTGCGGAGCCAGGCGTGGTCTGGAACTGGTCCATGGACAACTGCCGGATGAAGCGCACGCTGTAATCGCGCAGACGCCATCCGGAATCGTCGTGATACGCGGCTCGCGTGAAGGGACGCCCGCCAAGAACCAGCAGATTTCCGCCATGCTCAAGAAACGCGTGAATGGCGGACCAATTCTCCTCGGGGAAAGCGGAGCCGTAAGGAAGGACAAGCAGACGGGTGGAGGATTCCCTCAGCAGGGAGTCGAGTTCCTTGGCAGAAGCAAAGCGCGCTCCCAGGAGGGCCGTTTCGAGTTGCTTCTCAGGAAATGCCGGCGAGTCTGCCGAGGGCAAGCCGGCTTCGCTCAAGACAACGACGGGGGCAGCGGTTTCTTGCGCGCGGCCGGGCTTAACAAGGAAAGAGAGACTGGATGAACAGCAGGCCAGAACGAGAGCCAGGGATGTTGGCGTATTCATATCGTACCCAGTGTCTGTAAAATGACGATTCTGCCGAAATTTTATAACATGTCGCGCCCGCACCCGCGCAACGACAAAGGTTCTCTACGCGCGCCAACTGTGTCATCATCCTCCGCGGTCGACCGGCGCTTGGTTAGGCAGACGTTGTAAGAATGGACGTGAACGTCGATGGAAAATGTATCTGTGAAAGGCCCGGCAATCGTAAACGAAGCGGCTACCAGCTACACCGGCCCACTGGCGATTCTGACGACTCTTTTCTTCATGTGGGGCTCGCTCACGTCGTTGAATGATGTTCTGATCCCCTACGCGCAGCACGTCTTCAAGATTGAGCTTGCGGCCAGCATGCTCATCCAAACCGCCTTTTTTTCCGCCTATTTCATCTTTTCGATTCCCGCAGCGAAGATCATTGACTGGATCGGCTACAAGAGGGCCATCGTCGTCGGCTTACTCACGATGGTCGTTGCCTGTCTGGGTTTCTTCCCGGCGGCAAAGATCCCTTCGTTCCCTTTTTTTCTGGTTGCGCTCATTCTTTTGGCAACGGGAATCACGATCCTGCAAGTAGCGGCGAACCCTTACGTTGCAGTGCTGGGGAAACCGGAGACGGCTTCCAGCCGCTTGAACCTGACGCAGGCCTTCAACTCTCTCGGTACTACGATCTTTCCCTGGATTGGGGCACATCTGATTCTCCGGACAACGGCAACAGCGATGAGACCGAGTGCCGCGCAGGAAGCAAACGCGGTGATTCGTCTCTATGTCTATTTCTTTGCGACCGCATTGGCGCTGCTCGCCATCGGAATTGGCCTTTCCAAGCTCCCCAGAATGACTTCCGCGGAACACCACATTGGCGAGAAGATCGAGGACTCGGTGTGGAAACATCGCAATCTCGTCTTCGCGGCAATTGGAATTTTCGTTTACGTTGGCGGCGAAGTAGCGATTGGGAGTTCCATTGCGAACTACCTTGCGCTGGACAACATCGGAGGATTTCTTTCGCCAGCCGCAATTCCTGATGCTGCCACGCGATACCGGGCGGCCCTCGGCGAGGCCGCCAGGTATATCTCGGTGTACTGGATGGGCGCCATGGTCGGCCGCTTCATCGGCTCAGGGCTGCTGCAGAAAATCAAACCAAGCAAGCTGCTGGCGTTCGCCGCGATGATGGCCGGACTCCTAGCCACTACTTCGGTCTTCACTAACGGACATGTCGCGATGTGGACGATTCTGTCTGTCGGACTGTTCAACTCCATCATGTTCCCCTGCATCTTCACCATGGGAATCGATGAGTTGGGGCCGCTGACCGGTGATGGCTCAGGCATTTTGAATATGGCCATTGTGGGCGGAGCGGTGATTCCTTGGTTGGTGGGGAAAGTGGGCGATCTCCTTAACCATCGCTTCTATGCGGGGATGATCCAGGGGGAGACCAGCTGGGGCCAGGGCATTCACTACGCGCTGATTGCGGCGGCCTTCTGCTACCTCTATATTCTCTTTTTCGCCCTAAGCGGGTCGAAGCCGAACAGTGTGCGCTATGCAAAACATTAGCGGATTGATCCACTACTGATGACCATGACCCAACAGGGAGGCAGCGCCTGGGCCATCGGCGTGGATGTGGGCGGCACGAAAGTGGCTGCGGGATTCGTCGACGCGCACGGCCAAATCCGCCAGCATACCCGCGTGCCGATGAACTCCCAAGGTACGGCAGAGGAAGGACTTGCTGCCGTGACCTCCGCGATTGACGAACTGCTGAAGCTCGCGCCGGACAAGAACGCCGCTCGGCGGCCTATCGGCATTTGCGCTCCCGGACCGCTCGATCCTCACACCGGCGTCGTGCTGAATCCTCCCAACGTGACCTGCTGGCGCAATTATCCGCTTGCTGCGGAAATCGCGCGCCGCTACAACGGCTCGGTGAAGCTCGACAATGACGCAAAGTCCGCGGGACTCGCGGAGGCGCTCTGGGGAGCGGGCCGCGGTTATCGCAATGTTTTTTACACCTGCATTGGCACGGGCATCGGCGCGGGAATCCTTTTTGACGGACGCATCTACCACGGGCGCACCGGTGCCGCGGACGAAGCAGGGCACATGGTCATCGATTACCACGGGCCCGTCTGCGGATGCGGCAAGAAGGGATGCATCGAAGCGCTGGCCTCCGGCACCGCCATCGCAAAAAAAGCCCGGGCGCGGCTCGCCGAAGCTACCGGGCGGCAATCCGCCATGCTCGAACTAGCTGGCGGAAAAATGGAAGCGGTTACGAGCGAGATGGTCGGGCGGGCGTACGCAGCGGGCGACTGGCTGGCGAGGGAAATCCTGCTCGAGACGGTCGAAGTGCTCACCATCTGGCTTGGCAACATCGTGGATTTGCTGGAGCCCGACGTCATCATCATCGGAGGCGGCGCAGCCGCCATGCTCGGTCCCTTTTTCAAAAAAATCCGCGAGCAACTTCCTCGATGGAGCTTGAACAAGCGATGCCTGGAAATTCCGATGGTTCCGGCGCGTTATGGCGAAGAATCCGGAATTGCCGGCGGCGCCGCCCTGTGCCTGGGTGTCGGCGGCAGCGAAACGGAACGCCATCCGAGATAGCCCGAATTTGGACCAGAAGTTGCGTGTCCCTGGCGGACAAGTGAGGCCTGCTTGAAACCCGTCGGCTTGCTTTTTTCCAACGCCGCGCGCCTCTCCGGGCGCCAAGGTCTATTTCAGGTTGACGTTTTCCACGAGCGGTAGACTTTGCGATGAACCACCCACCATGAACTTGTAGGTGCCGGGCACAAGCTTCCAGCTATCCGAAGCTTCGTCGTAGATGGAAAGATAAAAGGTTTTCACCGGCACGCTCACTTCCTTGCTCTCGCCTGCATTCAGGTGCACTTTGTCCCAGCCGACCAGCCGTTTCGGAGGTTCGCCGGCGCTCGCCGGGAGCGTCGCGTACACTTCGGCGACTTCCTCTCCCGCGCGGCTGCCGGTGTTTTTCACGGTGAAGCCGATGGTCGTTTCGCTGCCGGTACTCACTCGCAACCCTGAGTAGCCAAACGTCGTGTAGGATAGTCCGAAGCCGAACGGGAAAAGCACCGGCTTGTTCGCAGCGTCGTACCATTTGTAGCCGACCTTCAAACCTTCGTCGTAATGAACTTCAAAGGTCGGCTTGGCTTCGCCGGATCTTCTGCGCCCGCGCTCTTCCGGCGGCGGCGTCGCGAGTTGCGGATGCGGCAGATCCGCCTCGCTGCGCGGGAACGTCATAGGCAGCTTTGCCGTGGGATTCACTTCGCCGAACAGAATGTTCGCGACCGCATCGGCGCCCTGGCTGCCGGTGTACCACGCCTCCAAAACCCCGCGCACGGCGTTGAGCCACGGCATGGTGACCGCGGTACCGGTTTCGAGCACGACGATGGTCTGCGGATTGGCGGCGGCCACTTGCTCAATCATCGCATCCTGATTTTCCGGCAGAGATAGATTCGGCAGGTCCATGTCCTCGCTCGTCCACTGATAGGCAAAGACAATGGCCACATCCGACCTCTTCGCCAACGCTGCCGCGTAGGCAGGGTCCGCGCCCGAGTCGAACTCCACGGTTGCTCCCGGAGTTTTTCTAGCGATGGCTTTCAGCGGCGAGGACGGAAACCAAACGTGCTCTTTCCATTTGGTTGCGCCGTGTCCGGGAGGATCCACCTGCGCCGAACCGCCGCCGGAAATCATGCTGGTATCTGCGTTCGGCCCGATCACGGCTATGGAATGCAGCTTTGCGCGATCGAGCGGCAATATCCCCCGGTCATTCTTCAACAGCACGATGCTTTGCTCCGCGATGTGGCGCGAGATTTCCAAGCCGCCTTCGACGTCCACCACACTCTTTTTGACCGGATCGTCGACAATACCGCTCGCAAACTCCGAACGCAGAATTCGGTGCACGTGGTCGTCCAACTCGGCAGTAGGAATTTTGCCCGCTTCCACCGTCTGCTTGAATTTGTCTCCAAAGAAATCGTCCATCGGCTCTTCGTGATCGAGTCCCGCGGCGGAGGCCTTTTCCGTGCTGTGCGTGCCGCCCCAGTCGGAAACCACGAAGCCTTTGAAGTTCCAATCCTTCTTTAGAACGTCGGTCAACAGGTATTTGTTTTCGCAGGCGTAGTCACCGTTGACCGCGTTGTAGGAGCACATCACCGCCGCAGGGTCGGCAATGCCGATTCCAATCTGGAAGGCCAGCAGGTCGCTCTCGCGCATGGCGCGCTTGCCGATGATCGCGTTCACTTCATTGCGCCCGCTTTCCTGGTCATTCAAAGCGTAGTGTTTCATGTCGCCGATCACATGCTGGGCTTGCTCGCATTTCACGCGGTCGCCCACGAGCGTCCCCGCGAGGACCGGATCCTCGCCCATGTATTCAAACGTCCGGCCGTTGCGCGGGTCGCGAGTCAAGTTCACGCCGCCGCCGAGCGACATGTTGTAGCCCTGGGCGCGCAATTCGCGCCCGATCAGCGCACCGTAGGCGCAGGCTGCCTGCACGTCCCAGCTTGCCGCCGCGGCAACGTTGGACGGCAGGGCCGTCGAGTAGCGGCCGTTCTCACCGCTGCTGCGCACGCCGTACGCAGCGTCGCTCATCTGGATGATCGGGATTCCCAGCCGCTGGACCCCGAGCACAAAACCCGCACCACCGTTGCCAAGGTATGGGTTTGCGTGAGGTACGGCTCTCGGCCATCCGGGCATGCCGTTTCCGTGGAGCAAAGCGATCTTCTCATCCAGGGTCATTTCTTGGAGCACAAGATCCGCGCGGCGGTCCGGCGAGAGCGTTTTGTCCATCCACGGACCATGCACCGATGGCGTCTCGGCCAGCGCCAGGGAACGCCCGCGCTCGAAGATGGCCATGACCAGGATCAAGACAACGAAGAGCAGCGCCGCGAGAAATCCAGAACTCACGCGGCTCGGTTTCTTCGCATGCAAGGCCATCACCTCCTGGCTCCGCTCTCTGGCGGGCCCTATCATAACGTTATTCTGGCTTAAGTTGCGCGGAAAAATCGAGCAGGCTGGCTGCCCTTGCCCTCTCCGGTCTTCCCTCAGGAGCTTGTGTTCGTGTAAATTTCTTCCCGCGATGCGCATGATTCTTGCCGCCTTCGCCCTGTTGGCTGCGAACCATTTGATGGCCGCACCGCCCGAGGGCATCCCACGGGATCTCGCCCGCCAGCGCGCCGCCGAGATATCAGACCTGCGCTATGATCTCCGCTTCACGCTTATCCCGCACGCTTCCTCCGCATCCGGTCATGAGGACCTTAAGTTTCGTGCCAGTTCTTCCGAGGTGATTCTGATCGACTTCCGCGAAGGAAGCGTCACCAACCTGACCGTCAATGGCGCGCCGGTTCCGGCAAAGATCGACAACGGCCACATCAAGTTGCCGGCAAACACCATTCATCGGGGTGAAAATACTCTCAACATGGATTTCACCGCGCCGGTCGCGACGGCGGGGAGAGCCATCACTCGCTTTGAAGACAAAGACGACAGCACCGAGTACGTCTACACTCTGTTTGTCCCCATGGACGCCGAGATGGCCTTTCCCTGTTTTGACCAGCCCGATTTGAAAGGCCGCTTTCGGCTCGAACTGACCGCGCCGGAAAATTGGACGGCCGTTTCCAATACGGCGATCGAATCGCAATCCCAAGCTGGTCCCGGCCGGCGCCTTACCGTTTTTTCCGAAACACGCCCCATCAGCACCTATCTGTTTGCCTTTGCTGCGGGGCCTTTTCGCAAAGTGCATGAAACACCTAGCCTGCCTGGATTGTATGTCCGGCAGTCCAAATTCAAGAAGGCGGAAGAGGAGGCGCCGGAAGTGCAGCAAATCGCGGCCCAAGGAATCGATTATCTTTCCCGCTTCTTCGCCGAGCCTTTCCCGTTTCCCAAGTATGACATGGTGCTCATTCCCGGTTTTGCCTATGGCGGAATGGAACACGCCGGAGCAACTTTTCTGCGAGAGGAATCGGTTCTCTTCCGGGCGGCGCCGACGCACAGCGACCACCTCAATCGCGACATCCTTGTGCTTCATGAGCTGACACACCAATGGTTCGGCGACTTCACCACCATGCGCTGGTTTGACGACCTGTGGCTGAAGGAGGGTTTCGCGCAGTACATGGCTTATCAGACGCTGGCCTCGATAAAGCCGAACGAGAACATCTGGAAGCGCTTCTATCAATCCATCAAACCGGCCGCTTATGGGATCGATTCGACCAAGGGCACAACACCCATCTATCAGGACATCGCCAATCTCAAAGACGCGAAATCCGCCTACGGCGCGATCGTTTATTCCAAAGCTCCCGGGGTTCTCAACCAGCTCGCCTTTGTCCTCGGGGAAGATCATTTCCGGGAGGGCTTGCGCCTCTATCTCACCGAGCATGCGTACGCCAGTGCGGAATGGAGCGATCTTGTACGCGCGTTCGAGCATGTTTCCGGAAAGCCGCTTCAGGATTGGGCGGCCATGTGGATTCGTCACCGCGGCATGCCGCAGGTGGATGTTTCCTGGTCGTGCGATGCGCAAAACCGGATAAACCACTTTTCGTTGACGCAAAAGGATGTACTCGGAGAGGGCGGTGTTTGGCCCGTGGGCATGCAAATCCTGCTCGCTTACCCCGACCGGGACGCAATTCGTCTGCGCGCGGAACTGAATTCACAGCGGGCCGAACTCGAGGTAGCCATCGCGAAACCCTGTCCGCAATATGTATTCCTCAACGATCGGGACTATGCTTACGGCCGCTTCCTTCTCGACGATCGCAGCCGCAAAGCCGTCATGGAGCAGCTGGGCGGAATCTCCGCTGTTTTCGAGCGAACCTTGCTTTGGGGATCGTTGTGGGATTCCGTCCGTGAAGCGGAACTTGGCCCCGGTGATTTTTTGGAACTCGCGCTACGCCTCCTTCCCACAGAAAGCGACGAATCGTTGGCGCAGAGTCTCGTCGGCCACGTCGCTGCCGGCATGCACCGTTACGTCAACCCGACGGTGCGTGCGGAAATGGTCCCCAGGGCGGAGATGCTGGCTTCGGACCAGATGCTTCATTCTCCCAATCAGGACTTGCGCATCATTTGGTTTCGCGGCCTCCGCGCCATCACCGAGAGCGAGCCGGGACGTGCAGAACTGAAAAACCTTCTAGCTGGAAAGCTCGCCGTTCCGGGTGTAGAACTTCGCCCCCTGGATCGCTGGACGATCCTCACTGCGCTCATTGCTCTGAATGATCCGGAAGCTCAAGCTTTCTTCGCCTCCGAACAGAAGCGCGACAACACCGGCGATGGCCAGAAGTACGCCTACGTGGCCGAAGCCGCGCGGCCGGAACGCCCTTCCAAGCAACGCTATTTCACCGATTATCTGAAGGTTTCTTCTCGCCCGGAAGACTGGATCGAGCAGAGCCTGGGATCGTTTAATTACTGGAACCAGTCCGAGTTGACGCTGCCCTTTCTGAAACCGGCGCTCGAAGCCCTGCCGCAGATCAAGCGGGAACGCAAAATCTTTTTTCTCCTGGGCTGGCTCAACGCGTTTATCGGAGGTCAACAGTCCGCCGAAGCTCAAGCACAGGTTCACGCATTTCTGCGCACGGAGACGCTCGACAAGGATCTGCAGCTGAAAATTCTGGAAGTCTCCGATGAACTTGATCGCACGGTGAAAATCCGGCAGCGTTACCCGTAGCCGCACTTATCTCTGCCAGACTAACTGCCCGTTGGCAGCTCTCGTTGAGCCGCCGTTTCGGAACTGAGACGGCGGCTCGCGTTCCAGAACACCACTCCTCGGGTCCGATCCGAGCTCGATCCCTTGGGTTCCCTTCTTGGCATGCAGCGCGAAGACTACAGTCGTCAGGCTGAACTCAAGCAATATCAAGCGCGATTCGGATGGCTTGTTCGACCGGAGAGTATGCCCCATCTATACGATGGAGAAGAAACGGTTCGGCCGGCAGAAGTGGTGGCTGTGCAAGAAACCGCGCGTGGAAGCCGTGATGCTCTTGAGCGGCATGCACCAAAAACGGATGGCATAGGTAGACCGTGCCTGCGTCGCCTGTGGCCGCTACCTCGTGCCGCGAAGCGGTTTTAGCAAAGCCTTCCTGGGCGGCCAGTTCTCTCGAAGACAAGCCGTTCTCGCCCAGGGGAGCAAGAATCCTTGCGACATCAAGATGCGAACCGACTCGAATGCGAGTCGGAGCGTCATTTTCGCCGACATCGGAGAAAAGAAACAGCATGAGCAGGGCTCTTCCTTTCGAAACCACGTTGATGCGCCAATTCAGAAAATCACCGGTATCGCTCGAATCATGCGGGAAACTGTTGTCAACGTGCCAGCCTGCGTCTCCCGGGTCGTCAGGCGACGGAAAACGAATTGGGAACGTTCCGAGATCGCTGCGAGCACGCCATCGGCCTGGACCGACAAGCTGATCGAACGCTTGGTGCAGGACCGGCGTATTCGCGGCCGTCGCAAATGGTTTTTGTGCATACATGCCTAGGCGGATCACGGGCTTCGTCCAGGTCCTTGGGTCGGCCTCCTCACAACCGGTGTCCCGCCACAAAATGGAGCGGCTCTCGGCGGCAAGCTCACGCGGAAAGGCCTCCTGGATTTTCAGGAAGCCTTCATAGATGAATTGGCTGATCTGCGCGTCGCCGAGCACGGATACCTCACCGGAATCATACGTTACTCCCCATGGGGTTTGTCCCGGCACCAACTTCGGTGACGAGCATTCAAGAATGCATCGAACCCCTTCGACTCAGGAGGTGCACAGAAGGTTGCGTCCTCGACAGATCTAGCCTTTGTCTCCGCCTTGGACGGGTAGAATGAACTAACCTTAAAGGTCGGATGGGGAGCCATGAAACGGTCCATTCTTGTACTCGTATGTGCTTCAGCGACATTGCTCGTAGCCGCGAGAACTGCAAGCCGGGAATATGCCCGCAAGTCTGCTGGCTCGAGTCAATCGGAAAGGAAGTCGGCGCCGGCACCAAACCTTGCTCGCATGGAACAGGTGGTTCAATCCTTCGTTAAGGATAAACAGTTCATGGGAGCTGTGCTCGTTGCTCGCGAAAACGAGGTCTTGCTCGATAAGGGCTATGGCTTCGCCAATCTTGAGTGGAATATTCCGGACTCTCCGAAAACGAAATTTCGGTTGGGATCGATCACGAAACAGTTCACTGCGGCATCCATTCTGCTCCTCGAGGAACGGGGAAAACTGAAGGTGGACGATCCGGTCAAGAAATACATGCCGGACGCTCCGGCGGTCTGGGACCGGATCACCATCTTTAACTTGCTGACGCACACCTCCGGAATCCCGAACTTCACGAGCTTCTCCGATTACCGCAAGCTCGAACCCTTCTCTGCGACGCCCGAGGAGCTCGTCACGCGCTTCCGTGACAAACCGCTGGATTTCCAGCCGGGCGAGCGATGGAGTTACAGCAACTCGGGATACGTCCTTCTCGGATACCTGATTGAGAAGATCAGCGGCGAAAGCTATGCCCAGTTCCTGCAGGATAACATCTTCAAGCCGCTGGGCATGGTGGACTCGGGCTACGACTCCAACTCCACGGTCATTCCGAATCGGGCGTCGGGATACGCTCCGAACAAAGACGGACTAGTTAACGCGGGCTACATCGATATGACGATTCCACTCTCCGCTGGCGGGCTCTATTCGACCACCGAAGATCTGCTGCGCTGGGAACAGGGCCTATTCGGAGGAAAGCTGCTTTCGCCCGCTTCTTTGAAGAAGATGACCACGCCATTCAAAAACGACTACGGACTTGGCCTGGGCATAGGCTCCGTTAATGGCCACGAAGAAATTGCGCACGGAGGCGGAATCGAAGGCTTCAATACGATGTTGGCCTACTATCCCGACGACAAGCTCACGGTAGTCGTCCTCGCGAATGTCAACGGATCGGCGCCTCAGGAGATTGCGGCGAATCTGCATATCCTCGCTGACGGCGGAAGCGTGGTGCTGGCCTCGGAGCGCCCGGCGGCGAAGATCGATCCGAAAATATTCGACGGCTACGTGGGCAGCTATCAATTGGCGCCGAACTTCGTCTTAAAGGTCACGCGGGATGGCGATCATTTCATGACCCAGGCAACCGGGCAGGGATGGGTCGAAATATTCCCCGAAGGCGATCATGATTTTGTCGCCAAGGTCGTCGATGCCCAGATCACGTTCGTAACGGATGGCCATGGCCACGCCACAGAGCTGATTCTTCACCAAGGCGGAGCCGACCAACACGCGAAGCGAGTGAAGTGAGAGTCCGGGATCGCGCACCAAACCAGGGTTTCGGCACTCTTTGCTAGAGCGTCCTGGTCGGGCCATCCGGCATTTCGGTGAGGGTCGGTTGACAAGCCTGCACGGATCTTCCTGCTCTTCCCTTTGCACCACAGACGCCTCCAGGTGGATGCAGCTCAACCAGGAAAGTAAAGGCAGTTTGCTGATTCCGACGACGAGTGATCGGGGTGGCGGAGGCGCCGTTCGGGTTTAGAGCCTGTGCGCCCAAAGTTTACCTCCGCCAAGCCTTGCCGTAACCGTGCAGCAACAATGGTCTCCTAGCATCCGCGCGATCGGAACCATTTCCCCGCTGTTGTTCCAACGGCACCGTAAGCAATCTGACCGACTTCACAGATCTCGCGCCGCGATCGACGGCTGACGTGGTTCAGGCCTATGCGGTGAAGCACAACCCCTTCGCTTATTTCAAGAACGTGCAGGAGGGTTATTCGTCGGAGCATAGTCTGAATAACGTGGTCGGCTTCGACGGGCCCCGCGGTCTCTATGCTGATCTGGCGACAGGAAATGTCCCGTCATTCTCCTTCATCGTGAGCCGAATCAATGCGACGATCAACACGGCCGCGGGAACGGTGACGCCTTCTGCGCTTTTGACCCGGGTCTCCCACCAGGCAGTGCGACGGTGGGAACCACCGCGGGCCTGAATCCGGGTTTGATTCAGCAGGGCGACGTCACCATCGAGCGGCTGGTCGAGGGCATCAAAGCGTCGCCAGTCTGGAACGAAGGGCGAAACGCGATTGTCATCGTTTGGGATGAAAACGACTACAGTGGATTGCTCAACAACACCAACGGTGTGTTTCCGCCTCAGAACCAGAACAACGTCGTCCTCACCGTGGAGATCAACCGCGAGGGCGAAAATGGCGTGAAAAGCAATGCCTTTTACACCAACTTCTCTTTGCTGAAGTCCATCGAGGCAGCATTGGGGCTTCCCTGCCTGAACCATGCTTGCGATCCGAACGTTGCCGTAATGTCGGACCTGTTCGGCGGCCACTGAGCCTGTGCCCGCCGCCGCTGCTCGCTCAATCGAGACACCAAGCCCTGGGAACTCGGCCCCATGGCTTGGTGGCATCGAGCCCGACGTCGAGTTTCGGTGAGTTGCTAAGAAAACGCCCGGCCTCCTCCTGCTCTGCTTGCAGAGGCCGGGCGCAGCTTTGCGATTGAACTGCCTTCAGGCTACCCTGGCGGACTCCGGCACGCCGCCGGCGATCGCCGGGTCGGTCACGCCGGGTTTGCCCGTTTCGACGTGTCCTGCCGATTGCCTCTCGAAGCTCGCATCGGACTCGACCGTTACGCGGAAGTCGTACCAGCCGGATGATTCTTCGAGCTCGCTCACAAATGTTGCGCTTCCGTGCGGCGCGAGCGCGCGCGTATGCGTTTTGCCGGAGTACGCGTCAAAGACGCTCACTCTCTCTGCGCTTGAGCCCTGGTTTTGAATCACCAGGGCGACACCGCCCGAATTCCGGTCGTAACTGGTCTTGACCGTGAGCTTGGCACTGTCCGCCCCAAGGCTGCCCGCGAAAGTGCGCAGGAAGCCGTTCGGGCCGTACACCACCCAGTCGTAGGAAGAGCGGGTGGCCGCCAAGTGGTCTGACGCTTGGTCGCGAGCGCCGACCGTGTAAGTCCACGGCCCCGTCTGCCCGTCGCCCGACCGTGCTTGAAAGACCGCTGCGGCTTGGCCGGTGTTCCGAAAGAAAAGTTGCATGCCCGAAGCGCTTACTTCGCCATCGACGTGCAGCTCATACGGCAACGCGCGTGCCGGGCGTGTGCCGGGCTCCTGCTGGGGCAGCGCCTGGTTCGCTGGCGGAGTGGGCACGTAATCGGGTAAACGCACGCCGGCAGCCACGTCTTGCGGTAGCGGCGGATAGGAAGCCGTGCTGGGCAAAGTCACAACGGCGTCATTCGGTGACGCAAAGTTGAATGCCGAAGTGAGGTCGCCGGCTACGGCCCGGCGCCATGGCGTAATGTTCGGCTCCAAAACGCCAAAGCGGCGTTCCACAAAGCGGATCAGCGAGGTGTGATCAAACACCTGGGAATCGACCCAGCCACCCTTGGTCCAAGGCGAGATGACGATCATCGGCACACGCACGCCAAGCCCGTACGGCCCGGCGGGGAACCTGGAGAGGGGATAATTCGGGGCTCCTTCGAACAATTCGTTAGTCGTGCCCACCGTCGAGATGCCCTCGGCTCTCGACCGAGGCGGGGTGGGCGGAACGATGTGGTCGAAGAAGCCGTCGTTTTCGTCGAACAGGTAGAAAAAGACCGTCTTGCTCCACGCCTCGGGGTTGGCGGTCAGCGCATCGAGCATCAGCGAAACGTACCAAGCGCCGTAGTTGGAAGGCCAGTTCCCGTGCTCCGTATACGCTTCCGGCGCGACAATCCAGGAGACTTGCGGCAACCGATTGTTGAGGACGTCATTGCGGAAGATGTCGAACAGCGTTCCGCTCTTCAAAATATTGGTGCCCGTTCGCGCTTTTTCCGCCAGCGGGCTCGTGTCCGGTGCGTTTTGATACTGGAAGAAATACAGCAGAGAATTGTCCCCGTAGTTTCCGATGTAGGCATTGCCGGTCCCGCTCCAATAATCGGCCGCATCGAGTCCGTCGCCAGCGTCTTGATAGATTTTCCAAGAGATTCCCGCCTCTTCCAGCCGCTCGGGGTAGGTCGACCAGCCGTAGCCGAGCTCGGCATTGTCGATGACCGGGCCGCCCCCGCTTCCGTCATTGCCGACCCATCCGGTCCACATGTGATACCGGTTGGGGTCGGTCGGGCCGAGCAACGAGCAGTAGTAGGCGTCGCACACCGTAAACGCGTCGGCAAGCGCATAGTGGAACGGAATATCTTGGCGAGTCAGATGCGCCATGGAGGTCGCGCCCTTTTGCGGCACCCACTGGTCGTAGGCTCCGCCGTTCCACGCGGCGTGCGTGCCGGTCCAGTCGTGCGGCGTGTCCTCGAGGAACTGCAGACCCAGATGGGCGGCATCGGGACGGAAGGGCAGCACGTAGCCATCGGAATTCTGGGGGTCCGGCTGATGAAAGACGCTTTTACCGGTGGGAAGCTTGACCGCTCGCGGGTCTCCGAAGCCGCGCACGCCGCGCAGGGTGCCAAAGTAGTGATCGAACGAACGGTTCTCTTGCATCACGAAGACAATGTGCTCGACGTCATTGATGGTGCCGGTGCGGTTATTCGCCGGAAGCGCAAGAGCGCGGCTGATAGGTGCGGGAAAAGCAGCAGCAGCTGCCGCGGTGGACAGTAGCTTCAAGAATTCTCGACGGTCTGTGCTCATGCTGAATTTCACCTCTCCGGATTACCTTGGGCGGCAATCGCGTCCGGCAGCTTAGTGGGGGTTTATTGCGGGCGCGTGACTGTCCAGTTGCGATTTGTGTAATTCGCTTTGGCGCAAAGGATTTGGACGCCTGTGGTCGCCCGACGACCGCAATGGCTGTCTTTTAGAGTGTGTCGCTCATGTGATGGAACTTGGCGCAGGTGGCATTGCGTCGGCCGAAAGGGAGGGATCCGGGCTTACCCAGGGGTTCGTCTGGCAGGGTGCGATCCAGTCTCGTTGCCTGGACGCTCGAGCCTCACACTTTCAACGTTAACCGCGTTCCACAAACCGTCACGCCCGTTGCACTGGGTTATCGAAGCTACGACGAGACCGATGCAGGCAACACTGCCTAGCGTCAGGCAAAGTACGCCCCGCATCCCTGGATCTGTTCAGCAGAACCTTGTCGAGCAGAACTCCGGGGAGCAAGTCAACCGCAAGGACAGTGTCACCGGTCAGGAAAAAATGGGAAGAGCTTACGAATCTCGTCCTCGCTCGGTTGATGCCCGTATTCGGTGATCTCAAAAGCTTCCGCGTGCTGAATACGATCCGCTTGCGCGCCGTACCGTTTCTCTAACGCCTCCCGCCATTCCGGCTGCATTTTTCTCGTTGCCAACGGCCCCGCGGCCAGCCATTTCTTGCGCTCTCCCGGGTCCTTCGGCACTTGCTCGAGCTGTCCTTCGGTCCACGGCAACCACTCATAGAACTGCGACACATGCGCGTCCAGCATATTGATCTTTTTCTCGAATACATCGTCAATCGACACCACGAGGTCCGCGCGAAAAGGCTCCGGACGCGTGAACCGGTCGCTAAAGTAAAGGAAGACGGGATTACGCTTGAGCGCCGGCGTATCCGTCACCAAATCCGGCACGATCACCATGTAGGAGGCGTCCTGCACTAAGACGCCAGTGTACCGATGGTCCGGATGATAATCATTCGGGCGAGGCGCAATGACTAGGTCCGCGTTCCACCGGCGGATCTCGCGGATGACCTGCTCGCGCACTTCCAAGGTGGGCAAGAGCTTGCCGTCGTGATTAGCGAGCACTTCGTACGCAATGCCGATGCGTCGGCCAGCCTCCAGTGCTTCGGCTCTACGGCGCTTGGCAAGTTCCTCGCCACGCAGCGACTGGTGCCCGGCATCGCCATTGGTTAGCGACACAAACTTCACCTTGTCGCCGCGCGCGGCATACTTAGCAGCGATGCCTCCGGCGCCGAGGTCGCAATCGTCAGGATGTGCCCCGAAAGCGATGACGCGCACAGGTTGATTCTGTGCCCGCCCCGGCAAAGCTAGAAGCGACGCTACCGTTAGTAGGTAGGCGAGCCGCGGACCGTAACGCACAAAGTGTATGAAAAGCATTGGACTCACCGGTTGTCACACGCCATTTCCACCGGACGGATTATATCTCTGTCGCTTCGACCGGCTGCGCTATTTTGGGGCTTCGTCGAGGATCGCTTCGGTCTTGGGATCCCAGTAAATTCTCTTCCCGGACCAATAGGCACGCGTGGCCATCATGCAAGCCACCGCGTGCGCAAATCCGTGATTCACCGTCGCATTGGGTGGCTTGCGGGTGCGCAAGCAATCGAGCCAGTTGGTCATGTGCGAGGGATCCTCATCGCCAATCCCCGTGGCAGGAAGCGCCGTATCTCCGGGAAGCAGTACGTCTTTAACGGCCCGCTGGGAGTCGACATTCAAGTCATCTTCGTGGTTGCCCTTCTCTTCCACGATCTGCCAGCGCGGGCTGCCCTCACCTCCCGTGTTGATCATCGTAGCATTCTTTCCCATGACCCGAGTAAAGCTAGGCGCGTCGTTGCCAAAACTCGTCGCATAGCTCACCAGGAAGCCGTTCGCGTAAGTGAAAAGTGCCTGGAAGGTATCCGGATTCTCCCTGCCGTCATGCCAGGCAAAAATGCCGCCGTTTGCGACGACGGAGTGTGGGTCGTCGACGTCCATGAAGAAGTGGCAGAGGTCAATGCCGTGGCTCATCCACTGGTCCGCAATGCCGCTGGAAAACTCTTTGTAGAGGCGAAACTCGAAATAGAGCTGCGGATCGAAGGGCCTGAGAGGTTTGGTCATCAGCCAGGCGCGCCAGTCGGCATCCTGTTCGCGGATCATCTTCACTTCGGGACGCCCGCGCCAGCGAGGCCCGTGATAGTTCCATTCAATCTCATACTTGCTGACGTCTCCGAGGACGCCGGAGCGAATCAGGTCACGAGCGGCAATCTGATAGGGCTCGCTGCGGTGTTGCGTGCCAACCTGGGCGATGAGATTCCGCGCAAGAACGGCATCGCGGGCGGCCTTGACCTCTTCGAGAACGTTACCCATGGGCTTTTCGCAGTAAGCGTCTTTGCCCGCTTCGGCTGTCAGTTTCAGGATCGGCGAATGCGAATGTTCAGGAGTGGATATCACTACCGCGTCCACGTCCTTGAGCGCCAGCAACTGCTGGGGGTGCTTAAGGGCGCGCGGCGCCTTGCCGTAGTATTTTTGATTGGCGGCGACGGCGCGCTCGAGGTTGTGAGTCCACAAGTCGCAAACGGCCGAGACCTCCACATTTTTTGTGTCTTTGAGCAGCGCCACAATTCCGTCCAATTCCCCGCCACGGTTTCCGATGCCGATGTGCCCCAGCGAGATCCGCTCGTTCGCTCCGGCAATGCGCGAGTAGGAAAGTGCCGTGGTGTTCAGTGCCGCACTTCCCGCCGCCACTGCGGCTCCTTTCTGCAGGAACTCTCTCCGGTTAAGCTTATCGTTTGAGCTGTCCATAGGCTCCATCCTTGACTTGCAGTCGGCGCGTACACAGGAAAACAGTAACGCAACACGCGCGAATTCGCAGCTTCCTTTTTGAGAAGCGGACCGGGGCGAATCCTTAAATCCGCCGGACCAGTCCCTCCTCCGTTGCCCGGGTGTTGCGGACGAGAAGCAACACGAGAATCATGGCGACGAAAGGAAACATGCCGGCAACGATCACGATCGGGTCAAAGGAATGCGCGGGTGCCGCTTGGTGCGCATCGGAGAAGTACCCGATCAGCTCGAACGCGATGATCGTGCCGATCCCCGCGCCGGTTCCGCTCATGCCGCTCGCGGAGGCAACCGACTCGCTGAAAAAAAGGTCCGAAGGCAACACGTTGGCAATGGTCGAAAACGCAGCGTAGGAAAAAGTGGCCAGCGAAAAGAACGCCACAATCGCCCACAAGTTGAAAGTGAAAACCGTGGGAATGAGCAGAAGCACTCCGAAGCCGCCAAATACCACCAGAGCCTTTCGCGCAGCCCCAAGGGACCATCCGCGCTTAATCAGATAGCCGGAAGCGGCCCCACCGAAGAAATTTCCCAAATCGCTCGAGATAAACGGAACCCATATAGCCAGTAGGCTGCTCTGCAAAGGAATGCCTTTAGCCTCCAGATAGATGGGAAACCAATCCGTGACGAAGAACCACACCGGGTCCGTCAGCGCCTTGGCGACAATCGTTCCCCAGGTCTGAGGCAGAGTGAGGAGCGCAGCCCATCCCGGCTTCGGCCCACCGGTTTTCACACCGGGGGCATAGACATCGCCAAGAATCATTTGGCGTTCGGCTTCGCTGACGCGCGGATGTTGCTGTGGCGGGTGGTACGCGCGCCGCCAGACGATAAGCCAGAGGAAACCAAGCAGTCCCGGAAGGACGAACGCCGGACGCCATCCCCAACGAGAGTACACGGTCAACACGAGGAAAGGGGCGATGGCGCTGCCGACTGACGATCCGCTGTCAAACAGCGCGGTAGCCAACCCTCGCTCACGCTTCGGAAACCACTCGGAAACCGCTTTCGTGGCCCCCGGCCAATTGGCAGATTCCCCGGCGCCCAGAAGGAAGCGAAACGACGCGAAGCTATAGAAGCCCCGGGCTAGCGGGGTGAGGATCGAAACGAGGGAGTACCACAGCACGGAAACACTCAACCCGCGCCTCGTGCCGATGCGATCCATCAACCTTCCGCAGAGTGTCTGACCGATGGAATAGGCCACGCGGAAGGCGATCACCAGGTTAGCGTAGTCGGTGTTGGTCCAGTGGTAGTCTTGCTTGAGATACGGCGCGAGCAAGGAAAGCGTCTGCCGGTCAATGTAATTGATGACCGTGGAGGCAAACAACAGCGCCGCAATCCACCAGCGCAAGTGCGGAATGGGCCGCTGCTTGGGGCTGTCATCACCGATCATGCCGTGCGCACCGCGCTCTGACCACCTTCCATGCCAGACATCGCAAGCCGCCGCCCTACCGCGATTGCCTGGTATATGTGCCTAAGCGAAGGCCTTTCTTTTTTCCGGGCTCAACAGAGCGGAGGAATGTTTATCGAGGAAAACCGTCGTGTGCGCGTGCGTGCGCAGGATGGACGCCGGCGCCAGCGGGCTGACTTCGCCTTCGAAGCAGGACTTTACTGCCTGCGCTTTTCGTGCCTCGGGAACGACTGCAAGGATTTCCTTCGACTTCAAGATCTGGCGCACGGACATGGAAATCGCCCGCTTGGGAACGTCCGAGAGGTCCGCGAACCAGGACTCTCCCACCTGCTGGCGGCGGCAGGCCTCATCCAGGTCAACGATGAGATAGGGTTCTTCGGTTTGGAAATCCGCCGGCGGGTCATTGAACGCCAGATGGCCATTCTCGCCGATTCCGACAAAGGCGACGTCAATCGCTGCTGCGGTCAACTCCTCCGCGACTTTGCGAACCGTCTTCGAAACATCTCCGTCACCCTCAAGAAAGTGATACTTGTTAATTTTAGTTTTCCCAATCAAACGCTCGAGGAGGTATTTCCGAAAGCTGGCGGGATGAGACGCTGGCAGGCCGATGTATTCATCCAGGTGAAACATCTCAACGCGCGGCCACTCGATGCCGGGCATAGCGGTCAGAGCGTCGAGAAACTCGAACTGCGAGGCGCCCGTCGCGGCAATGATTCGCGCCCGGCCGCTTTCCTGTATTGCCTTGCGGAGGGAAACGGCGGCCTGCTCCGCCGCCGCCCGCCCCAGAGAGGCCTTGTCTTCATAAATCTTAATGACCATCGGAGAGCCCCAGCATTTTGGCCAACGTTCCGCCCATGATCATTTTGCGCGTGTGTTGGGGAACTGCGCATGCGTCGAACATGGCGTGATATTGCTTCACCACCGACTCGATTTCTCCCAAGCCTGTGTCCGAACCGAAAACGATTTTTGCGAACGCGCTTGGGTCGCTGTCCGCGGGCTTTACTTTCCACTCCGGGCTCTGCCAGTCCGTGTTCGACCACCAGAAAATCCTCTGGAAATCCGCGAGGCGCGCCTGCATTTTTGTGAGCGTGGAACCACTCAGGTCGAAAAATACATTGGGATTCCACCTCGCGATTTCCGCGGCCCACTCATATTCGGGATTGCCGCAGTGCGCGCCCAGCACGGTGATTTTCGGAAATCGCCGGGCAATTTCTTCCAGGTAAATCGGCCGCATGCGGCCGGAAGCCACGTCTTCTGGCTCATCAAATTTTCTTCGCAGCACGATGCCGGTATGGAAAAGAACGATCCAGCCATAGCGGTTGGCCAGTTCGTACACCGGGAAATACGATGGGTCGTTGTACGGCTTCTTCACAAACTCTAGCTCACCGAGACCGCGGTAACCCATCGCGTGCAGTTCTTCCACTTGCTTGACTACGTCCGGCGCGTCCAGGTCCACCGAGCCAAAGGGGATGATTTCGGCGGGATACTGTTTCGCCGCATCGAGCACCACTTTCCTGTAGGAAAAAGGGGTCAGCACACAGGCCGTCAGATGCAGCCGGTCGGAGAGTTTCCGGAGGTCGGCGATGAAATTGGGATTTTTCTCGTCGAAATGCACATGCATGTCCACGATGCGGTCTGGCATTTCTGGGGAAGCAGACACGCCGTGGCCCAATGGAAGCGCGTTGTACGGGGTTCCTTGAAGCAGAGCGGACCAGCCCGCGGCTGCGCCTGCGTGAGTTAGAAACCTTCTGCGCGGTAATGGATGGCTCACTGGATTTCTCCTTTTCTGGCGTTCGCGGTCTTGGCCTCTGTTGACGAGTGTGAACTATCGCTGCTCTCTCTGTGCAACCAAAGTCATCCCGCCCGAATCAGCCCGGCGACGAGATTTTAGCACCGACCATCGCCCTGGTAATGCCAGACAGCAGGTCCACGAGCGATTCCACGGGAAGCAAACGGATTTCGTTAAAATCCTCGCCCGCAGGTAAATACCTGTATGCAGAATGGGGTTTTTCCTCCGCCATCCCCAGGCTCTTGCTGCTCCCTTGTCCTTCAGGAAGATGTTTCGTTCCTATGACGGCAATCGAAAGGCGGCTAGCTGCACGATTCGACTTCAAGCTCTCCCTCTGCGTTCGGATTCCGAAATCCGCGGCGCCAGAGCGATCGGCGGAATCTTTGAATGTCTCTGCGGGGGGGATATGTTTTGCGACAGATTTACCGCTACAAAAGGGCACGCCCGTGCATCTCGTTTTTGCGATGCCGGAGGAAATCAGCCACAAACCCGCAGCGGAATGGCACTGCACGGGTCATGTTGTTCATGTCCAGCCGGGCCTTTCCCCCCAGGGCGCAATCTGTGCAGGAGTGGCATTTGACTGCTATGAGGTTTTCCCTCTCGCTGAAGATCGTGCTTCGAACGCATGCTGACATAGGATAAAAAGGTTTTAGGACGGATAGTCGGGGCAGTGTCGTGGAGCGCAGCTCTCAGATCGCCACGTTCAACAAACGGCACTTTGCGCAAATTGGAGGATTGAGCGTCAGGGAACCGAAGTAAGCCCGACAGTTAACAACAGCTTTCCGATTTCTGACTAAATTTACAGCTCTCTCACCTCTCTCTCACCTTCCGCTCCTACTCAGGACGAAGAATGACAAGCCCCGCCACAAGAACCGGATAATGACGAGCTGCAAGGCGGCAGACAAGTCCGGCAATGATTTAATGCCGGCAGGCCGCCTAAGGCTGACAAGCGCCCAAGTCTTTGTTGAGTTTCCCGAACTCGAAGGATGGCAACTTTCTCGCCGGGTTCGAGTGCCGCCAAGTTTCCGGCGAGCGTGTAAACTGCGTTGAAAGGAGAACTTTCCAGAAGGTACGCGGGCGGCTTTGCATACATGCAAATCGGCTTGGCACCCACAACATGATGGTCTTCTGCCCTATTGTGAAAACTCTACCCGGGGCATGCTCCGGCGACGGGGAGACAGTTTTGGGAGCTATGGAACAGGACGTCGATGGTCTCGCATGCGCATCGGCCAATCCGCGAGCGGAAAATCTCGGCCACGGTGGCGCGGCTCTACCGGGAGCAATCGCTGCTATAATCGCGTCCCCGTTCTTCCGACGCAATTCAAGCACGGCAGGTGTTGCATGGACTGGCTAAGAACGCATGAGTTCATGGCGATTTGGCTGGCAGGAATCGCACTGATCCTCATCTTTGTCTGGGACAGACTGGACAGTCGGAAACAGCACAGAGAAACATTAGCTCAGCTAAGCATTTCCCAAAAACAAGTCGAGGCATCACAGAATAATGCGGCTGCTGCCAAAACAAGCGCCGAGTATGTTATTCATGCGGAGCGTGCTTGGGTAATGGCGGAGCTCGGCTGGTCGGAAAAGTCAGTATTGCATGTGGTGCAGAGCGCCTCTAAGAGTGAAGCCGAAGGCACGGTCGAACGCGTGACCGCAAATGTGAAGTTGATCTGCAAGAATGAGGGCAGAAGTCCCGCCTGGGTAGACAACGTATATGGTCATCTAGAGATTCTCCCTCCGGGTTCGATGTTAGGCAGTCCAAATCGGAGCGATGGCCGAAATTTTGGACCTATCGGGCCACTCGGTGTGGGCAAGGAGCAGTCTAGGAGTCTTGACCTGACTTGCTTGGGCTGCATAAAGCGCGGCGAGCTTCTGAGCGCCTACATGGTTATCGAGTATCACGATATTTATGGATTCAAAAGGGAAACATTCCTCGGCTATAAAATTGACCCATCTAGCGGCGGAATTGATCGCCAAGATGATTCGCCCGAACGGAACCGGAACACCTAATAAAGCACATGCTCAAGGCCGACCTTTCCCGGGTAACGTCTTCCCGGCAAGGGACCGGCGCCGTTCACCGAGGCGAGAGCACCGTGAGGCGGCAACTCGGCTAGTGGGCGATGCGCTGCTTCCGTTTCATAATCTTCGGGAGTTTCAGGCCCTTGGCTAGCTGTTGCGATCGATGGTTTTCTCCGAAGGCATCAAGCGGTCTCGCCGCGTGCTTGTTTTGCGTAGCGTTCGCTCTGTTCTGCGGGACTGAAACGGGACAGCCGGCGAAGCAAACGGGATCTTTGCCCGACCGGCCCTGGTACCCGACAGAAAACTTTTGCCGTGGGCAACCGCACACAGGAGACGTCTGTCGCAGCGACGATGCAGCTTTCTCAGGCTCTTTCCTCCACCGGCCGTGTTTCTGATGACCTTATAATCCATCCGCCTGTCCGGGCCACAAACTCTATGCCGAGGGCAAAGGTGTTGGCCGGAAGCGTCTGGCAATAGACGACTTTCGCGCGCCCCCAAAGTTCTCCCTCAGAGGATTGCACTATCAGGTGAGAGCCACGCGTCCAGAGGCGGTGTGTTCGGACTCGCATGCCATGAGAGCTGACATTGTCTGTCGAACCAGACTCCGCAAGCAGCGGCTCCGCCATTTGCGAGAGGAGCACTTGAAGCTTCTCGGGATTACGCGTTTCCTTCCGGATCTCACGCATGGCGGCCAACTTCGCTCGGATCGGAGAGGCAGGAAGCATTGTACAACGCCCCTCCGCCTGCCGATGAAACTAACAACCGATTCACTGGGCTGGCACTACTGTCTCTGCTAACATCATTGGCCCCGGATCGCTAAGGTTAAGGGCCCTCACAATGAGTCCTCGGTATCGACAGATTTTCGATGCATTCCTTTGTCCCCGTTCATCTCCTGTCAAACTCACATCGTCGAGAGTTTTGCAAGCGAGGATCCGGGAAAAGCCAGGCTTTCCGGGGCGCGAGCGAACACTCGCGCAGGCCGCCAAGATGGGAAAGGAGAATTCCAATGAAGAGACATGGGGCGACGCTGGCGCTCGTTCTTATTCTCGGCGGGTCAGCGCTGATCGTGTCTTGTACCAAGCCCTACCACGAGGAAAACGAACGCTATGTGTTCGTGGCCACGAATATCAACCTATCGTATTGGCAAAACGCGGAAGCCGGTTTCCTGGACGCCGCCAAAGGGCTGGGCGTAAAGGCTGAACTGATCGGTCCGCCGGGGTACCAGCCGAACGCCGAACTCGGAATGTTCCGGAGGGTTTTAGAGGAGAACCCCACGGGAATCTGCCTTTCCGCTGGGAGACCCGAAATGTTCCAAGCAGAGATCGACAAAGCGATTGCCCAAGGCATCCCAGTAATCTGCGTGGATGCGGATGTTCCGGGTTCGAGACGGATTCTGTATATCGGAACAGATAATGTCAAGGCCGGGCGAGAAAGTTTACAGCGGATGGCGGCGCTGCTTTCCGATAAGGGGAGCATCGCGGTTATCACCATTCAGGGACAGCATAACCTGGACGATCGCGTCGCCGGAGTTGCCGACGCGCTGAAGAATTTCCCTGCGCTGAAGTTGACAAAGATCCTGGATGATAAAGGCGACGCGCGAAACGCATTTGACCAGGTGTCCGATTTGCTGCAGAAGAAAGAAAAAGTCGACGGAATCATTTGCCTGGAAGCAACCGGGGGGGCCGGCGCTGCGGAAGCGCTACATCGCCTAAACCTGGAAGGTAAGTTGCCCATCGTGGCGTTTGACGATGATCCTGAGACATTGGATTGGATCGAGCGCGGCGCAATTGCCGCCACCATCGCGCAGAAGCCATATGTCATGAGCTATTACGGGTTAAAATTCCTCGACGATCTTCACCACAACGCCGTGCGCCAATTTAAAGATTGGCGCACGGCCCTGGCACCGCCGATGCCCGCGTTCGTAGATACCGGGACGGTAGTAGTGAATAAGAATAATCTCAAGATCTATCGCGAAGGCCTGCCCGTCCACGCCAAAGCCATGTAGAGGTGCGGTGCACAATGGTCCGCACAAAATCACCCCAGGTGAACACCTGTATTTTTGTTTTAATGGATGCCTGGGAAAGGACCGTATTATTAACGGTTGCGGGATTCGAGTGAGAATTCACTCTTCCTTCACTTCCTCTTGCTGGTTGTCGCCTTCTTGATGAGCGGCGCCGCGATCTTGGCGCCCGCTGCGGTCTCGAAGCCAAGCACCGCTGAGAACTTTTTGCCGACGGACTGAGCGACAAAGAATGTGAGATTGACCCCCGCCCCGGCGATGGCCTGGGCGATGGCCAAACCCAAACCGGCTCTGTCGTCGCCTTCAACCAGGAGTGTCGGAATGGAAGAGGCCGACAGCCCCGCTTCAGAAGCAGCCGCAGTCACCTTCTTGCCTGCGACGGGATAAAGCTCAATGGCAGCTTTTGTTCCATCCCCGGGATACCGGTACCCCATCAGCACGTGCAGGTTTGCTCCGGCTTTTGTAACCGGCGCAAGCGTATGCGCGAGCGTCCCCACCTGGTTTTCGACCTCTTTCCGCCAAAGCGAAATGTTTTTCACCGTAACCGGCATAGCGCCTCCTATAGAGTCTCAATGAGACTCCGTACGAGGCGAATACTACGCCTACCTGCGTTTTTGCCCAATCCCTGCTGTTCCGCTCGACGGCCAACCGCTGTAGCATGTCGTGCAAGAGCCAGAACGGAAGACCCATGACTAGAAGCCGAGAAACATAAATTGCCGCGCACGGTATGCTCACTCCGCAAAATAGCCTTCTTTGGCGCGGACGCGGTAGTCTTTCGGCCCCTTTACGAGCACGTCGATTTTGCGCCATTTTCCGTCATTCGCACCCTCGGGTGGCCGGTAGCTGATCATGTATAAGTGCCGGACATCTTCGGATATTTCGTGAAAAACCTGCTCCATCTCTCCGGGCTTCTTCACCTCATAGGCGGCGCCGCCAGTGCGCTCACTCAGTTCGTCGAGAAGTTTCCTTAGGTTGTGAGAGTGTGTCGCCTCTCCCTCCGCAATGGTGTACAGCGGGACCCCTGCTTTTTTTGCCCGGGCGACCGCGGCGCTTGCATTGAGCGCGCTTGAGTTGTCATCGCCATCTGTAAATAGAATGAGGACCTTCTTGCCTGACCGCCGGGAGAGCTCCTGGGCCGCTTCGGAAAGCGCGTCGAATAGGGCCGTGGCACCTTCGGCACGTGTTCGCAAAGCGGCGCGCTTTGCGACATTCTTGTCGGTGGTGAAGTCCTGGCGGATGACCAACCGCTCGTCGAAGGTGTAAATCGCAACCGAATCTTCAGGGCCTAGCTCGTCGATCAGTTTAACCATGGCATTCTTGACGCGAGGGAGAGCCTCGCCCATGCTCCCGGTGGTATCAAGCAGGATGGCGCAGGAAAGACTTTGCGTAGTGGAATCGAAAGCAGCAATCTGCTGGGGTTTTCCATCTTCCAAGACTTCAAAGTTTTCGCGACTGAGTCCATCGACGAAATGTCCTTTCTTATCGTGGATGCTGGCGTAGACCTCCACCAGGCGAACTTGCACCTTGATGACCGTCGCGGGTTCTTGACCGTAAGTTCCAAGAACGAACGAGAGAGCAACCAGCAGGCGAGAAAGCGCCTTTAATCCAACCGGTTCCTTCATTGTTCGAGCGCCTGTCTTATATCTTTCGGCGTGATGCCTGCAAAACCCGCCACCAGCGACCGCCAGTCTTTGGAGTCCGTCATCTGGATGCTGCGGAACGCTCTTGAAGCGAGCGTTTCCGCAATATCGGAGAGAGCGGACGGCTCAACGCCAAGGCTGTCAGCCTCGAATGCCAGAAAGAGCTTGAATTCTGCGGAACGCTCGGCCAGCTCCTCCGGGAACATTCGCAGCGCATATTCCTCGTAGGGTGCATCGGCAACTAGATGGGGGTGCTGGCACCCGAGAGAATGATAAGGAATAGGGCCCAGAATATTCAGGCGCGACCCATCGTTGACCGCCGCAATGGACCGTAGGGCTATCGTCACGGGCGAGTTCCACAGATCAGTCTTGAAGCGGTCCAGATATTTGCCGCCCAGCAGGAACAAATCGGGGAGCGTGACCGACTCCCAAACTCTCTTCCAATCCCTTATTTCGATTCCGTTCAGCAAGTCCGCGCGGCGCGACAAAGACAACACGCCCATGGTGTCCTCGCCTAAAGCGCGAAAGGCCTCTCCTTGACTGGCGGACATATAAATCCATTCTCGCGCTACGGTGATGCGCAAACTCGCGAGACGTTGATCGGATTCGTCAAGGCGATCCCAGGCGGCGCTTCGAATCGCGGCGATTTCTTGAGCGATCGATTCCTTGCCAGCCCGGCCACCTGTTTTCCATCCCACGCTCGCGGCTGCGCCGGCGGCCGGAGCAAACTGTGCAAAACCACCGAGAAAGTAACTTCCAGCGTTCTTACTGTTCTGGTTAAAACTAGATCCGGTGAGCAACTGTTTTCGGCCCATCTCCCAGTCAAAATTGAAATAATGGTGCTTCCGAAGCAGCAGAGGATCTTCGGAGACCACCAGGTCCGAGGGACGCAGAAAGTAAGCGTAGACTTGCCCTGCCAGCGCGAGGGTAACCTGGGGCTGCAGCACTCCCAGCAACTCCTGCGAAATCTTCTCGATGTCCTTGGTATTAGGCTTTTTCTTGGAGAACTTCAGAGCCAGCTCAGCGAGCAACTTTTGTGCGGGTGTCGCTTCGTAGCGGGCGATGCTCTCCTTTGCCTTGCCTTCGACTTTGGTGTCTTTAGGCAACTGCGCAAGCGGAAGCGTTTCGATATTCTTCTTGATGACGTCTAGTTCTGCCCCTCCTCGCGCCTTGCTTCTTGCAAGCCCGTCGTAGATGGCAAAGATAGTGTCGAGGCTGGGAACCTTTTGCAGAGCCAGCGTGCGCTGAAACGCGATGCTTCTTCGACTCTCAGGACTTGCCTTGGAACCCAGCAGGCATCCCCTGATCTTTTCGTCGGCGGAGATGGTTTTTTCGTCCGACTCGCAGTATCCGAGAATGGCGCGAGCCGATTCGAGCGAGGCTCTAGTATAGGCAGCGGGGCTATCGGCTGCGTAGAATTGGTCGCAAACGTACTTGAAAAGCTCGCTGCTTCATTGTCGTCGATAGCGTGACGGCGTCGCAGGAGGCAGATCCACTCGATTAGAGAATGGAATTGTCCCAACTCGAGATTTGTTTCAAGAATTCCATGCGTTCCAAGCCGCTCCACTGCCGCAAAGAACTGCAGATAGTCCGAGTAGCCAAGCCCGGTGATCTCGGTAAAGTAGGGAAATGCCGGAGAAGAGTCGGTGTAATTTTGCGCCAGGAGCAAGGCAGAGGCTTCATCGAGTGGCCTCGCGCGATGCGCGTCAATTCGCACTACCGCAAGAAAATTCTCTAGCTCCGAGTGGCGGAGCGCGCTGTCCTTGTAGCGGGTTTGCGCCAGGTGCAGAAGGAGTTCATCTTCCACCTCCGGCGCGACCGCTTTGGAAACCTTCCTCATCATTTTCGCCACTTGCGTGCCGCCTGAGGAATGGCCTTTGGCCACCATCCAGACTTCAGCCGACCCGGGGAAATCAACGTGGCCTGCAGAATCCAGTGGCACCGACCGCAGGAACTGAACGAATGGGTCGTACGCCAGCGCATACGCTGCGCGCCTTGTTTCCTCCGACTCGACAAAAAACCCATAAAATTGTGTACAGCGCGATTGGTTGGCGGTAAAGAATTCCTGATGTTGGCGATCTAGCTGTGATAGGGCAAAGAAAAATGCCAGCAATTTGCCGTTGTTTTGTGCCAACAGTGAGCGGAAAAAAGCGCCCGGCTGGGCAGGGCTGGCACCGGCAAGACTGGCCCAGATGGCTTCCGCGCCGGGTCCGCCCGGAACCACTGCATGGCCACTCTCGACGGCCAGGGCGGCCGAGTAGGCGTAAATGAGATCTGCATAACGCTGTTCCAGGGTCGTCAAATTAACTGCGGAAAGGAGCTCGGATGTCACTTTGCGATCGAGGTAGCTGAACCCCACATAGAGACGTGCCATTTTCGGGAAACGCACCATTGCCGTGGCGATCGCTCGAGGGTCGCTTTCCTTTGGATAAAAAGCGTCGCGCCAAACTTTTTCGCTAGGGTAGACTGGCACCCATTCGTTGGTTATTTCCAAGGTGTAGGGTTTACCGGCTTTCAGGGCTTCTTGTAAGCCTACTTCATCGATGGCCAGTGCTGACACCGTTTCCTGCTTTTCGGCTTCATCTTTTTTCTCACCACGGTCCACTTCCACAGTGCCTTTCGAAGTGTGCAACTTCATTCCTAGTAGATCTAGGGCCTTCTCTGTGCGGTGGCGAGCTTCCTTGTCCGTGACGGAGAGCGTGACAAGCACACGGTTACCGTCCTGTTGGCCAAGAGCCTCGAGAGCGGCGACTCGCTGAAAATGTGCCAGGATTTCTTCCACATACCGTTTGCTCTCGGGGTTCGGCTGCTCAGAAACCCTTTCAATGAGAGCTCGGCAATACTCGACGAGGAACCTTTCCGGGGCGACGCCTTCCTTCGCATGAGCGGAAAAGGCAAGGGCATCCAGCCCCCCAGGAATCAACGCGGCGTTTTCCTGCTGCTCTTGTGCCTCGTTCTGGCTGCGCACCTGGCCGCGGCCAGGAGGTTCCAGCATGGCGGTGAAGGACTGGACGTGTTTCGGGTCCGCGTCGCGCACAGAGACTGCCAATCCCCGCTCGATTGCCTTGGCTCTCTCGGGAGACGCCGGATCCAACGATTCGATCAATCGCTCATAGCCGTCGGCAGCCAAGCCCGCATAGGTGTCTTCTGTGGCCGCCAAACGGGTAAGCAATGGCGCGTCACGCACGTTGGCTGCGCCCTCTTCCAACGCCTTGCGTGCCTCGTAATGTCGGCCGGCTTTCTCTAAAGCATCAGCTTTAACCGCATAGAGGAGAGCGAATTTGGGCACCGCCGCCAATCCTACGTTGGCGGCTTGCTCGGCGCCCAGCGTGTCTCCGGAGCTAAGCAGCAGCTGCGCGATCCGAAGATGCGCACGGCCGGAATTCGACTGTACTTCAAGCACTCGCCTCCAGGCCGAAAGTGCCTCGCTCGTCAACTGCAATTCATCGAGGCTGGCTGCGAACTGAACGCGAAGGTTGGGATCCTGCGGAAGTGCAGCCGCAATCTGCTGCACCAGCTCGGAAGCTTTGGTCTTTTGGTTGGTTGCAAGATAGAGTCGCGCTAAAGATGCTCCTTCGACCGGGTGCGCGCCACCCAAGGCAAGACCTTGTTCCAATGAGCGGATCGCAAGCGAAGAATCCTTCAATCGCTCGGCAGCCTGCGCTTGAACGAACCACAGGTCCTCGCGCTTCGCGTCGCCAGTTAAGGCTTCAGCGAGGTAAGGCAACGCGGCCTTGTCGTCTTTGTGCGCGAGCCGTATGCGAGCCAAATCCTCCGCCATTTGTGGCGTTCGAAGTTTCAAACTGACGGCTCGTTGCAACGCTGCTTCCGCGGTGTCGAAATCGGAGGCTAGCACGAGGGTGTGGCCGAGAGCCGCAAAACCCGCGGCATCGGACGGCCGAACTTCAGTCAATGCGGCTCGCTCGCGCGCCGCGGAAGCGTAATCTTCCCTTTTTTCGTAGAAGGCTGCGGCGGTAAGTAACGATTCTGGGTCGCGCGGGTTGATGTCCAGAGCGGTTTGCAAGTCATCGCGAATGCCTTGCACGTTTGTGTCGGTCATCGGCCCTTGAGCCAGCCATTCGGCAGCTTCCCTCGCTTTGGCTCGCATCGTCGCGTACAGCTCGATCGAGGGAAGCGGTGCGCTAGGAGAGGCCGCAACATCAGGGATCGCAAGCAGTACGTGTCCCTGCAAATCTGACAGAGCCGCCCGAGATATCACGAAGCCAGAGCTTGGGACGCGGGACGCCCAGTCGACTTGAAAATAGAACTGCGATACGTCATTGACCGCCGCGGAAAAGTCGCTTAGCGCCCCGTGGACTATCGTGCCACCCGTCGCTCGGAACAGCGGAAGCCAGCCGTCATCGCCACCAGAGAACGCATACCAGCTCACTTGAACATGCGCGGTGCCAAAAGCTCGCAGAAGGAGACCCGAAGCATATTCCTTCTCCGATGCTTCGAGCGGCGGAAGTTCGCCAATTAACAGCACTCGCGACCAATCCCCGCCTAGCTGGCCAACACTCGCACAAAGATGGTCCAAAAGCACTCCGGTCGGAATAGAGGAAGCAGAGGCAGCAGAAGCAGGAGATGCGGCAGAACCGGACGGTTCGCTTTTCCCTGCAACTTCGCTTAGAGCGCTGTTCAGTTGGGCCCAGCTCGTGAAGGGGCCTCGGACCCCGACAGCTCCGCTGCGAAGCACCGCCAAACGTAGCGGGTGTCCACGCAGTGAGGCGTAGAGTGCCAGGAGATCTTTTTTTATGCTATGCATCTCCGCCGGACTCAGCGAATCCGTGAGCAAAACAATGGTGATTGCTGGTGCCGGTTTTACGCTCGAGATAACCGCGTCAATGTTTCCCGCGTACGTTTGCACCGGCCCCAGTTCGGGAGTCATCTTCGATGCGGTCCGTAACAGAGTCGTAGAACCTGAAGCAGCCCGACAAGTCCACACCAACATGAGCCAGGCAAGCCCTGCTTTGACTCCGGCAGTTCGCAGAGGCATGGGACACCTGTCGGGGAACGGTTGCAGAACGTGCCTTATGATAACACGTCAGTTTTTTCAAGGAGGTGTATCGGGCAACCTCCGAATGGTTGGCGATAGAGAGTGATCCAGCCTAGGACCATCCATGAAGGCACCGCGTAAACCTCCTAGTGAGGATCGGGTAGTCGGAGCACGCCCCCGGCTTTCATCCCGCGGTAATTTGGCAAGATTCGCAGGGCTGGACTTCTACCGCCGAGGATAACTGCTTGGCCACAAGCCAAGCTGTATGCTCTAGCGGCCTACCCACCAACCCGCGTATGTATATAGACTCAAGGAACGGCTAGCCTTCTTACGGGACTATCTCATGGAATCGTTGAGTAGCTTTATATCGCAACACATCCCCTGGTTCTGGGGTGTTCTGGCGTGGTCTGTGGCAATTCTCGGACTGATCGCGATTGCCGCAATTCCCGCCTATTTCCTCTTCTATCCGATAACCACAAATATTCGGCGAGGAGTTGCGTCCTACCTGTCTCGATTAGTTTCCAGGCAGTCGGCCGCGCGCGAACGTCGGCGGCGGACCGTTGCAGCGCTGATTGAAGACTTCAGGGACAATGCCGGGATTACTTACGTGTCGGAGCGCCTTACGCGTCTGGAGGCAGCACTGGCGTCGTTTTCCGAGATCACCAAGACGCTCAAGCCCCAGCTCGCCCGGGTTTCTGATCTCGAGCGCGCTTTTGAGCGAGTCAGCAATAACCTGACAGATTCTGCGCTGAAAACAGCTCCTGCTTTTCCGAACCTGCCAACGACGGACCAACTACCTGCGCAGCATGGGGGTCTGCGAACCGCAAAGGCCCGTTTGTTCGTATCGAGCATGATTCTGATCGCGTTGATCTCTGTCAATACCGGAATGCTCGGTCAGATTCTGCGGGATTTGGGATTTATCCCCCACGATCTTACCTATTTTGGTATTCCGCTGTACCTCGTTTTCGCCTTCATGCTTACGCTTGTCGAGGCTGGATTGGGCTATGTGCACACGGCCGGCCGGCCGACGCCCGACGAGGCTTCACGCTTTGCCCTTTGGCCGGTCATTGCCGCTGGTTTCGCTGTGGTGATGGCCTGCGTGGAAGGCTTCTTTTATTCCCAGGTTGCTCCAAGCAGGAGCTCCCTCGTTGAATTGCCGATTGGGTCACCAATCAAGCAGGGAACATTATTCTTCCTTTGGGGGGCGACTCTTGTACTTGTGCTTTTCGGCCTGGGAGCAATCTGGTCGGCGTCGCTGGAGCGAATTGCGAAGTCTGCGGATCACCTACCCGCGCTGATACGACGCTTGTGGCGGTATCGCGAAAAATTTGATGCTGCCTGCGCGGGTGCAGGGAGAGGCGCAGGCCGCCTGAGAGACGAAGTTGAGGCTATCCGGAAAGACCTCCAGGCTGCAGCCCAGGAAACAACATCGCTCGTCGCTTCGGTGTCGGAGCTGAGGGAAGGAGCGGCTTCCGGCAATCCCGGGGATGCTGTAGCACCCAGACAGCTGACCACGGCCGAAGCCCATCATTTTGCGTCCTTGGCCGGGATGTGGTTCATGTTGACTCTGCTAAGTCTGTTCATCGTCACTGCGAGCGGACTTTATGCGTTCTTTCCTTACATCGGTCTAAGGGCAGCGTTGCTCGTCTCGGTTGGCTTAGCTGCCTGCTTTTTGATCTTGGGATTGTTGCTGCCGCGGGGCGAACTGCTTCTCGATGGAACGCGAAATCGGCGGCTCATTGTTTCCGGGTCGTTCTGGAAGAGAAAAACTGCCATCACATTGGCGGTGATTGTTCTCATCGCGTTTGGCATACTTCTTTGGCGGGTTGGCGTGACTCGCTACCAGGCGGCATTCTGCATTCTCATCCTGGTCCTTTGTGGTGCTCTGAGTGCTGCTACGAGTCAGGCAAGTGCGACGGGCAAGGGCCTGCACATATGGCTTCGTTCCTGTGTCGGCGTGCTGTTTGCTATGGTTGAGGAAGTCTTACGACTTAGTGTGAGGATTTTTCTTGCAGCCATCTTTTGTTTGGAGGTCGTGGCTCTCGCACTTGCCGCGCCGGCATTCCGGCTGCGCGGTCGCGAAGTGCCGCCGCTACATGGAGTTGATGAAAGCAAGCGTCAGACGCTTTCGGTGCTTAGCGCTTAGCGCATCTTGATTCGTTCAATGCATTCATGTTCCTCACCACGTCCATATCGCGCGTTGCACTGCCGCTGTTGGTCGCCGTCGCTTTGGGAGGATGTTCCGTAAATAAATCGCAATCCGCCGGTACCTCGGTGGTCGTGCTAGTGGACTTCAGCAAGAGTTTTGCGCCTCTCGTAGGTGATGAGCGAGCACTCGAGGAACTCGCGGCAGCAACATCAGAACTCGCGCAACGGGAATGGCAGGCTCCCGTAGAAATTCTGTGGTCACGCATTCAGACTGCCAGTTTGATTGCAGGTCCGCTATGCGGTCCTTTCCAATTCCAGCAAACCCTTATTAAACGCGACAACGATGACTCCTCCCAGATAGTCGACAAACTGCAGGCGTGTACGAAAACCGTAGTGCGGGCTTCAACGGCCGGTTCCGAGCGGTCTGCCTATACGGATATTTCAGGGGCGGTGGCGCTGGCGGCAGAGCAAGGGCAAAGCGTTCTCGGTCCGAAGTACATCGTCATCGTCTCCGATTTCATCGAGGATTTGCCTCCGGGTAAACGGCCAATCAGATTACAACTGAACGGTGAACGAATTCTTTTGCTCCACCGCCCGGGAACGGAAAAGATGGCGCTAGCGCTGGGTAACCATCTTGGGCGAATTCAGCGCTGGAGCGAAGCGCTGCGAGAAGCCGGAGCGGCATCGGTGACGGCCCTTCCGTTAAGCGCTATCACCCAGCAACGCATCGTGCGCGCGCTGGGGAGTGGAAGCAAAGAAGGCACTGACGTCGTAGTGCTCCAAAACATGCCTGACACAGCGCGGCCGGAGATGCTCAAAACCATTGCCGCCACGTTGAACAAGGCCGCACGCGATTGGCAGCCCCCCGTCACCGTAACTTGGGCCGACTTGCGGGATGAATCTGCCCTTCCGCTGCAGATGCCTCCGCTCGAATTTACGCCACGGTTGGTCAAGCCCCCGGATTCCTCAGCCCAGGATTTTTCCACGCTCCTGAATCAGTGTGCCGAGGGGATGCAGCGATTCTCGCCCGGAGCCAAGCTCGGCGACATGGTAGGTGCGTTGAGCTTTTATTCTTCGGCTGGCGTGCTCGATGCGGACCACGTCTTCCTGATGGTCTCGAGTTTCCCGAATTTGCCCAAAGGCCGGCGCGACCTGCCTTTGAACCTCAAAGGCGTAAGGGTCGCGATGCTGCCTGCCCCCAATCGCGCGGACGCTTCCGACGAAGACGCCTACTTGGCGCGACTTGCTCAGTGGGAGACCTGGCTTAAACAACAGCACGCAAACGTCTGTCGTATTCCCTTTAATGGCGTAACTACGGATTCCCTGATTGATTGCCTACACGGATCCTAGCCATTCTGTCAGGCCTGCTCAAAACCGCCAACAAGTAGAAGTGCAGGTGACTTCCTGTTCCATGGGGGCGGATCCTGAGCGCTTTACGCTTAGGGCAGCGGATCCGTTCCACGGTTATCCCTACAAAGAATTGAGGATTTCCCTTCATTGACTGGCAGCCTTTCTTACTTTATCTAGGAATTCCACGAAATATTTCAATTCTTAGGAGGTAGGTGTCGGTGGAGACCCCGCGAATCCGGCGCAAGGTACTGATGCTCGGTGCCAACCCGCTGGTGCGCGACGATGTGCGCGTTTTGCTCCGGAGCATGGGATACCACTGCGTTGTCGCCGCGACACTCGAACACGCCCTCGAGTTGCCTGAGCGGGAACAACCGGATGCCGCCATCCTTGACCCGCATTTCCCAGATTCTCCGCCTGCCCGCGTGGTCGCCATGTTCCACAAGCGGGTTCCCGACCTGCGAAACCGCTTTATTGTTCTCGTAAGGGAGGAAGGCGGCCCGGAACTGCTTCAAGTGCTAGATGCCTATTCGCTTCCGAGAGTTCGGCTGGATGACCTTTTGCGCGAACTGTGGCCATGGTTGGATTCCCTCCTCCGCGGGGTTGTCCTTCCCCGGCAAGTCACGCGAGGCGCGCCGCTTATCTTTGATAGCTTTCTCGAGCTCTCCTCTGCCGGTATGCGCTCCCTTGAACCCGGCTGTCGCCAACTCCGTTATGAAACGGACACGCTCGTGGCGGACCTTTCACTCGAAAAGCGGAGAGACTCGGAGCGCATCACCCTGACGGGTCAGCTGTTGGACACCGCCAAGAAGAAGCCTCAGTTGGGCAGCGTGCCAATCGTTATTCAGGGCCAGGCGGGGCTGATTGGCGTAGTTAAGACCAACGAGTGGGGCGAGTTTTACTCTGAAATCGAGCCCCAGCCAGGCATCACACTAGAAATAAGAGCCAAAGAAAACTTCTGGGTATCGGCCGGTTTGCCTGATTTGAACGACGTCGTGCACCAGGCATAAGAATCGCAAAATCTCTGGATCGTCAGGGTGTCGCCAGTCTTAGGAATACTTGACGAGAAAGGGTTGCGTAGCCATGAGGCTCAAACCACTCTGTGTGTTTTTGCTTCTCTGCGGACTGTTCCCGGCTAAAGCCTCCGCCGACAACCGTTTCATCGTCCGCACGACCCTTGGTCTTCAAGGGCTTCAGACGGTTTGCAATCCTCTCCTGTTGACCCCTATCTGCACGGTGATAGGCAGTGGGCTCGGCGATCCCCAGGGACAACTTTTCACCATTACCACTCCGCTTGCTCTCAACGATTTGCTGGCTCTTCCGGGCAATCTGCTGGGAATTGTGGATGCCGAAGTCGATCAATTGGTCAGTCTTTTTCCGATTGGGTCACTGAATGTGCTCCCTTCAGCATCGGCTGGATACCTGACGCCTCTGATGTCCGACAGAACTCTGGTGCCTTATCCTGCCAGTTCCGGGCGAACTTCTGCGTGCAACGGCCTCTCGCCATGTGTGTGGGACGCGTATGCGAACCAACCCGCGGCGCGAATTGTCCGTGTCTCGGATGCGCAAAGCCAGTTTGGCGTCACCGGTGCCGGAATTGTCGCGGACATTGACACGGGGGTGGATCCTACTCATCCCGCGCTACAGGGAGTCCTATTGCCAGGGTACGACTTTACGCGCAATCAGCCGGGTGGTTCGGAATTAGCAGATATTTCTTCTTCCCCGTGCCCCTTCAGTTCGTGTCCACCTCCACGCTGCCCGGATTGCTCTTCGGCGCAAGTCAACCAATCGACAGCCGCCGTGCTGGATCAATCCACCGCTGCCGTACTGGAGGGCAACGACAACTACGCCGCTTTCGGCCACGGTACCATGGTGATGGGCGTGATTCACCTGGTCGCCCCGACGGCGCAACTTATGGCCTTGAAAACCTTCAAATCGGACGGCACAGGCCTTCTCTCCGACATTCTGCGGGCCGTTTATTACGCTGTGCGGAACTACGCCCAGGTCATCAACATGAGCTTTGACACCCAGACCTCCTCGCGGGAACTGAAAACAGCACTAAACTACGCCAATAAAAGGAACGTCATTTGCGTTGCCTCGGCAGGGAACAAAGCTCAATCCGCTCCGCCACTCACCGTTTATCCCGCGGAGTGGCAAAACGATGTGATGGGAGTCGCGTCCACGAGCGACCAAGACACGCGGTCTTCGTTCTCCAACTATGGCAATGCCATCGTGTGGGTCGCCGCTCCCGGAGAAGCCATCGTCACAACCTATCCCTTCGGCACCTACGCGGCCGGATGGGGAACTTCATTCAGTGCCCCGTTTGTTTCAGGCGGCTCTTCGCTGCTGTTAAACATGCAAGCGAATACCAACGAGCCTCAAGCGGCCCGCGCGGTGGCTCATGCAGTTCCCGTAGGCGCTCAAATGGGCCATGGCAGATTGGATTTAGTCCAGGCGCTTGGAGCAGCTCCAGCTTCAGATCTGCCTCCCACGGGATCGATTGACCGTCCCTCGGGCAGTGTGATTGTCCTGGCCGGGCAGTCGGTATTTTTCTCAGGATCGGGCAGCGATCCTGATGGCAAAATTACTGGCTATTCTTGGTCGTTTCCTGGTGGCGAGCCCGAGGGCAGCAATGTGGCTACGCCCGGCAGTGTAACTTACTCTACGCCCGGAGTATTCGTTGTCACTTTTACGGTAACTGATGACGCCGGCCTAAAAGATCCGAACCCGAAAACGCGCACCATATTCGTTTTGCCTTGAGTCATACCGAATACCCAGTCGCGAACTGCAAAGGGCGACGGCAAAAGCAATTGTCTGCGAAAACGCGGTGAGCTCTTGTCCCTTGGGCATGGCGCGTCGGGACTCCTGCACAACTCAAGCGCCGCCTAATGGCTCGAGCTTTCGCCTTGCGCTTCCGTCACGGCATCGCGTATTGCGGCAATCACCACTTCCTCGGGGATCGGGAGGTCCTTGCGGCACTGAGAGCGCCGGGACCTTGCTAGCCTTCGTAGTTGCGCGAAATTTCCTTCCACAATCCTGGAAAACGTTTCTTCCAACCTGGTCCTAGGTTTCTTGAACGATGGTGCGCTGCCTTCTGCATTCCAGCGGAAATACACTCTGCACATTGGACTTAGCTCTATCCGAGAGTTCCGATGGTCAGCCCAAAACGTGGCACGAGACATGCTCTTCCGTTTTCTTGCGGACTACTGGCATGGAGGGGGGACGCGACTTTTCGGCACTGTTCCGCCGAAGAAAGATTTGGAGGAGTGGCGCGGACTTGAACGTCCGATTCGCTTCTCCCAGTTGTGTAAGAGAAAAGGTCAGGCTGATTATCTCCTGCCCTAAAACCGCGAGATCCTTAGGAAATCGGACCTGCTCATGATGGGGACATCTTTGCCATGGTGCTCAGTCTCGGGGCCCTTCGAGAGAACTGGCACCAGCATTCTTTTGGTAGAAGATTTTGCGCCCTTCCGCGCATTCGTGACTTCGCTGCTCGGTGGAAATTTAGACATGCAAGTATTCTGGGCGTCAAACGGGCTAGAAGCGGTCACGAAAGCACAGCAACTTAACCCGGACTTGATCCTGATGGATATTGGTCTCCCCGACCTCGATGGCCTGGAGGCGGCTCGACGCATCCGCGAACTCGCGCCATCGTCGAAGATCGTCTTCCTGACTCAAGAGACTTCTGCTGAGATTGTGCAAGAAGCGCTCAGCCTGGGTGCACGGGGCTATGTTGCCAAGCAGCAATCGGGACGCGATTTGTTACCGGCGGTGACGGCGGCCCTTCAGGGTAAGCGATTTGTCAGCAAAGGATTGCCCGTTAGCGGGTTTGCTCCAGCGAAAAGCCCGGACGACGGGGCCAACTAACGGGATACTTCGTCAAGCTCGCGGCGCCCGAAACGCGTTGCGTACTCCTTAATCAAGGCGTATCGTTGGTCCCCCAGTTTCCTCAGCTCGGCACTGTATTGATCGTATACAGGCCAGAATTTGCCAGCCTCCGCGTCCGTGAGCTGAAGGCTGGTCGCGATCGTTTGCTTCTTACCCGATCGGAGGTCCTGCCGAAGCAATGCAACGCTCTGGTCAATCGAATCCTGCGCCGAAGATTCAGCCTGCACATGCACGCCCGGAGACCATAATAGCGGAGCGCCTGTCAGCCACAGTGCGACTACGATCATCTGATCATCTTTTCATCCTAATACCCTCTCTTTTGTGTGCCACTCAAACATCTGCTGCGCACCATCCCCGGCTGTGCCGGTCTTGCCCTTTGTCAACTTTGACAGCCTGTCTTATTCGCAAGCCCTGCCCTGCGTCTTAAGGGAATTCGGGGTCAAGTTTTCACGACCTACCGAAAGTCATCAAACGGATTGCAGAAAAAAAGCCCTTACGAGGGAAGTTGCTAACGTTCAACGGGTCTGACGGATTCGTCTCCTAGTCTGTAGTGGTTGTTTGCGGATGGCGAATCAAGGCGATAGCGAAAGTCGCAAGGATCTTGTGGAAGCACCGGAGCTCGCTAGGCGAGTGCCAGATTTAAATTCTCGATGGCCTCGTCGATTTCCGCCGTGTTTTTGTAGCCGACGGTTACGCAGTCAACTCCCGCGTTCTTGAATGCAAATTTCATGGCCGCTCGGCGGTCCTCGCGGTTGAACGTACCCTCTCCCGCCAACTTCATGCTGATTACGCCCATCCCCTCTGTGCGGACCTGTTTGACGTGCGTGACAACCTCGCGTACGTCACCCAAACCGTCTGTGTTGTAATCCTCGCCGTCCATCTTAGTGCCCTTATGGTTCATCCGGATCATGGCGAGGTCGAGCCACTTGTTTCCCGGTACTTGGCGCAATGCCGGAAGACCGTGAACCGACGCGCCGTGGCTTACGATAACCCTCTTAGACTCAGCTTCCAGAATTCCATCCTGCCACCCGCGCGTGTCTGCTGGCCAAGTCGCGGTATGTTGCCAGTGCAGCAGCATTATGTCGAAGTACTCCGTATTCGCCAGTTTACGCAGCTCGTCGAATTTCTCCTGCGGATCCACGCCTTGCCGGGTGGTCACCTTCGACATAAGCCGATAGCTGTCGCGTGGAATGCCCTTCAGGGCGACTCCGAGCATCCGGTGCATCTCGCCGTAAGACTCAGCCGTCTCAAAGAAGCGAATGCCCTGGTCGTAGGCGTAACGCACCAGCCTGGTAAATCCGTCCTGTCCCAAATTGCGTTGTACTTGGCCGCTGAAGCTGCCTGTGCCAAAGGCGAGGCGGGTCACTTTCACTCCTGATTTTCCTAGCGTTACCCAATCTGTCGCAGTCTGCCGCGCCGCACTCAGCGGAAGCCTTCCGCTGGCAGCAATGGCACCACTGGCAAGTCCGGCTCTGAGAAACTCACGTCTGGTGTGGTGAGACACAGATCACCTCGAATCGAACGAATGGTACCACCATGGAAGTTGTGCTGACATGTCGCTTCGCCGGGGCTTCGGCCGGATAGCGCAAAGCCGTGGCAAGACAATCGTATTACAAAAGCCCAAGATCGAGTATACCGAACGTGTGGATCAACCTGGTTGGTCGGCCAAGTCTCGCTGCGTAGGATCGGTTCCGAACATTGCATCAGCAAGGGTGGCGAATGCCATTCTAACTCTCGGTTGCGCCGCGACCTTCGCGCGCTATGCTCTCTCGACGGCATGCCGAAAGTTCGCACTTTTAACTGCGATTCTCGCTTTGCCCCAATTTTTCTAAGCTACGCAAAATCAATAAGTTGCAAGCACGAAAAGATTCAATCCCATAGCCGTAGATGCAAAACGCGCGCCACAGTCACGGTGTCACCGGTCGCGTCCTGCTCGAATGCGCGCCTCCGATAAAACAGCCTCGAAAGTCGCGGTTCCGGTATTGAAAACAAAAGGGGTTCTGGGAAGACTTTGATAAGGTTTCGCGGGGCCGCAGGCCCTAACGGACACTAACGTTAATCAGACAGACTTAAGACAGTCCAGCAGGCCTCAGATTGGCTTCTTCGCTGCAAGCCATGCCGCAGCAATCAAACACATCGTGATAATGGTTGAGAAAACGATAGGGGTGGTGAAAGCGTATCTCCAGCTCAAAGCTGTGACGGCGGCAAAGCAAATGGCGAGCGCCCACGCAGTGGGGCGCATGCGTGCAAAGGTCTCTGCCGGAAGGCCGCCCAATTGCCACGCTAATAGCGCCGCGAACAAAAGAAACACAGAGAAAAAAAGCCCGAACGCGCTAAAGAAGTCCCAGTAAGTCCGGCTAAAACCTTGTGCATCGAAATGAATCGACCGCATTGAGGCGTTTCAAAGCCGGAAACGGTGACCTTCACCACTGCTGATAAGGGTAAAGGGACGGGTGAACTGAAAGGAACAATGGCGTTCGACCGCAAGGAGTATGGAATGAACAGCGGCATCCCCTTCATAAAGATCGCAGACCCGGTCGAGGTTACCATCAATCTAAAAGGAAGACGAGTCAGCGGGCCTCCGCCAATCTTCAAGGAATAACCGATTCTGACGCAAAATCGAAAAACGGAACCGCACCAGAGGACAAACCTCGTCCACCCATGATATTCATCGTCATCGCAGCCGACACTGACCTTCCCGCCAGCAAGCTTTGCGCGAACAACGTGTGGAGTAATCCGGAGTTGACCTGCCAGCACGTAGATCAGCAAATTCCGTTGGCGCCCGCTGCCACCCGCGCAATGGAAACGAAGATACTGGTCTTCCAAGGCTCCCTCGACGACGTGTTACAGGAAGTCAACGCGCAACGCCAAACGCTGGAATAGCCGGAAACTGGGTGATGCTCAATGTGTTTCCATCAGGGTCTTTGAACCACGCCACCCTGGCGCCGCTTGGTGAGTGCCAAATGCCTAGATCGTCTTGCTGCATTCCCGGGTAATGTTCTGTAGCAATACCCTTCGTCTGGAGTTGCTTTGCTGTCCAAACGATGTCCGGCACATGCCAGCCTAGGACCGTGTATTTCGCTGCCGCTACTTCAGGCACGCAAGTAACTCGAAGCATTGTTCCGGCCGCGTCGAACACCAGCGCAAATTCGTCCTCACTTACCAGTTGCAGACCAAGGCTATCCCGATAGAATTTCTTGGCTTGAACCGGGTCGCGAGTGGCGACGAAAGCCACAAGTTTTTGAGATCCCAACATAGACTCCTTTCGCTCGGCGTGGGGCGCTTTATATGGGGTGCAAATTCTGCCGAGTCGTTCGCCATGCGGCTAGTATCCCACCCGATCGCCCCTGTCGCTGCGGCGCTCTTGCGCCGTAATATATCTTTCATGCGACACGGCACCCTAAGGGATTACGATCCTGGCGTAGGCGTCTCGATTGCCACGCTGGCCTACGAATACCCAGCGGGATACGAAATCCCTGAACACGCTCATGGCTCTAATCAACTGATCTACGCAACACGGGGAGTCATGGAAATCTCTGCGGGTAAGAACCTCTGGCTGACACCTCCTCATCTTGCGGTTTGGATTCCCGCCGGAACACGACACCGAATCCGCATGCCACACGCGGTTTCGATGCGGACGCTTTACCTAAAACCAGGCCTGCAGCGACGTTTGTGACACTGCCTGACGATTCGAGAGCTCTCGGTTTGCTCGAGCCTTTATGGCAAATCAGCAGGACGCTCCATCGCTCGGGGCGCTGTGCAGAAAAGTTGGTGCAAGCGTCAGGACAATCCAAAGAATCTTCCGCAGAGAGGTTGGGACGAGCAACGAGTTTTGGCGAAGACAAGTGCGTCTGGTGGAAGGAATAGAGTTGCTGGTTGAGGGATGTGCTGTGAAGACGGTTGCTGCCGAGGTCGGCTATCGGCAGCCGAGCGCATTCGTCGAACTTTTCCGCAAGACCCTTGGAATGACACCGAAAGCTTGGGTCGCTACGCTTGAGTCCAAGAGAACCAAATAATGCCGGTGTCCACGCGTTGTGCGGGACTTGGACATTCCACATCGATTGGTCCGGTTTGATGCTTCAGCCGAGGACGCTGCTCGCTCGGATTGTTCCTCTAAACCACGCCGTGCCCGATGATGCAACTCCATACGCCTGATTAAGGAGCAAACGGCTAAAGGTCCTGGCGCCCGGATCAACCCCGGCGCTTACAATCAAAACTTCCTGTCTGTTCTGCGGGTTTCGAGTTCGAGGCTTATGTCTCAAGGCATTGGCTGCAACGTGGGAATCTTTTTGCGTTGCGCTATGCCGCGACCGAAAGAAGCGGCTCGAGGTATGGCGGCGGACATAACGCGAGGCATGGTTCCGGCCGAGCTCTTATCCGTTGCAAACCTCACGGTTCCGGGCCCATGCCCCGCGTACGGATAATAAGCTAGCCGTTTTGTCTGGATTCGTCGTTGCGCCAGGGCAGCTACATTCGAGGTGCCCGGTCGCGAGCAAGCAACTCCCGATTGGCCCGTTCCAGGACAACTACCCGGCGGTACCAGCTTCGACGGCAAGCACGTTACCAGGATTCGCCGGGGGGAGCTTGTGCGACCCTTGGGAGCGCAGATCTCCAGATGTCTCGACGATGGTCACGGGGCCAGAGGCAAGACCAGGCGAGAAGCGGGATAGATGCGCACGGTAGCCTTGACAAAATCGTCGGGTGAGGCGGTCATGATGTTGGGGAGAAACTTTTGTGGGTTGCGATCGTAGAGAGGGAACCACGTGTTTTGCACCTGGACTTTGATGCGATGACCCTTGAGAAAGGCGTGATCGGCAGCGTGCAGGCTGAAGCGGTATTCGAGCACTTCGTTAGCAAGGATGGCTTCGGGGTGTTCAAAGCTCTTGCGATAACGGCCACGAAAAATTTCCCCATTGACCATGAGCTGGTACCCGGCCATGTCGGGCCGAGACGCATCTGAAGTGGAGGTTGCCGAGTGGGCTGAGGAACTCGCTGGCGCCGCCTCAGGATATTCATCGATCAGCTTCACCACCCAGTCCGCGTCCGTGCCCGACGTGGAGGCGAACAGATCGACGATCACATCCCCTGCTACGGTAAGATCGCGATCGAGAGGCGGGGTCGTCCAAGTGGCGACATCGGGACGGCCAGAAACGAAACGCTGGTCCTCGACCATCCAGGTGTACCACTTGGACCCTTCCGCGTAAGTGGCTTGAATCGGCCGATGGCGATACGGTACGGGATCGGCGGGATCGGAGACATACTCGCGATAGTTTGGGACGCCTTTTTTATTCCGCGCGGAGTTTTTCGGTTCCGATGAAGAAAAAAGCAGCAAACCGTCCGCGGAGAGGTAGAGATTCTGTGCTTTGCTCTCCACCGGCGGCCAGTGCGTATATTCGCGCCAGCGATTGCTGCCACTTTCAAACGCAGCGGCGTCTTTCAGGCTGAATCCGTTTTCATCTTTAAGGTAGTGGGCGAAGAACGGCGCCTCATAGCTCCTGCGAAACTCGTCGGTAGTGGGTTCGCCGAAATAAATTTCTCCCAGATGACGCGTGGTGTCGCCCCACTGTCCGTGGTTCCATGGACCGATAACCAGAAAGTTTTCATGAGACGGATCATGAAGCTCGAGCCTCGCGTAGGCTTCTTGCGGGCCAAACAGGTCTTCTTGATCCCAGAAGCCGCCGACGAAAAGGGTGGGGACTGCGGACTGGTTGAGATGCCACTCCACGCCACGGGCGCGCCAGAACTCATCGTAGGCAGGGTGCTGGAGAAAAGCGACACCGGTGGGGAGTTTGTCGACGCCATCGCGCTTGGCGGCGGCTGCGAACGAGGCGGAGCGGAGAAAGAAATCGTAGGCATCCTCGTCGAGCGTCGCAAACGCGTTTTCTTTGGAGCTTTCCATTCCGAGCGTGTAGTCGTAGCCGTAAGTTTCGCGGAAAGCGCCATTGTGAAAGAAATCGTCGCCCATCCAGACGTCAATCATAGGAGCCTGGGGAGAGATGGCTTTTACGGCGGGGTGTGGATCAATGCCGGCGGCCATGGCGAGAAAACCCGGGTAGGAGACACCGAAGACTCCCACGCGGCCGTTGTTGTTAGGAATGTTCTTGAGGAGCCAGTCCACGGTGTCATAAGTATCGGTGCTTTCGTCAACGAGCTTCGGATCGCGGTGATCAGCCATAGGACGGCTCATGACGAAAGTGCCCTCCGATTTGAAGCGGCCGCGAATATCCTCGAAAACAAAAATGTAACGGCTGGCAGCGAGCTCCGGCTGTCGGGGATTGATGGACTCGGGCGTGTTCCCGTCCACGCCATAGGGAGTGCGCTCCATGAGGAAGGGAAGCGGAGTGGTGTAATCCTTGGGGCGCAAGATGACGGCGTGAAGCTTGATGCCGTCGCGCACGGGGATCATGACTTCCTGGCGCGTGTATTCGACCTTGTTAAATGGGAGAGGCTGATCGCTGATCTTGCTCGCGTGCTCGCTACTCTCCGCGGGGCTGGGGCGGTCGTTACGTTCCACAACGATGCGGTTGAAGCCGATTACTTTTCCGTCTGTGGAGCGAAGGAACTTGAACTTCACGGAAACATTTAGAGCGGCGAAAGTGTCTTCGGATTCCGCGAGAAGTTCGACTTTCCGCGTGCGGAGGGATTCTATAAAGACGCGGGAGCCCTCCAGAGAGACGGAGCGAATGAGGTCGGGATCATCGTCGAAAACATACTGCCCGACGAAAGCGGCCAGCTTGTCCGCAGGGATCTCGAATTTTGGCTGTGGAGCCGCCTCTTGCGCGATGGTGGCTGCGGGGCAAGCGCACAAAAAAAGCAGATAACCAACACCAGGACATGAACGTGCCATAGAGCCATCCTTTCGAACGGGGATTATCGTATTGGATTCGATCAAAATAAAAAAGAAGTAAGCTCGAACGAAATTACGGTGAGGAGAATTCGCTCGGGCAGGGAAGAGCACGAGCAATCCTTCAACCGCGGATGGACTGCGCAAAGAATAAGCCCAAGCGCCAGCGTGCTCGAGCAGGACCGATGGACGCTTACCGGGATCTGCGCCGACGATCCCGGAATAACGCCTGCGCAGTGCGGCTCGCATCGATAATTCGAAACCTTCGGAATATCAATTCCGTATTGCGTCGGAAAAAACCTCGTCATCAACTTTGCCTCCGGTGTTTCGCATCGCCCAAGCTCGTACCAAAAGCCCACCCGTCCGCGAAGCTCGCTTAGGAGGCCCTTGCCAGCGATAAGACGCAAGGCGATTTGTCAAATTCTAGGGAAACTCAGACAGCCTGGGCAAAAGGAGAGAGGCGCTCGGTAAGATCACAAGCGCCTCCTCTACTGCGTCAGCGTAAATCGTACCTCACTGGATCACCTCCTTCTCGGCAAGAGCGCCGATATCGACGAGATGTCGATTGATGCGAGTATAACTCCGCATGAGAGAGAAGCAGGACGTATTTCCTTTAGCCCTCGGTTGGGCGGCGACTCGTGGTGGCAGTCGAACCCACGCGCCATTTCGTGAGCACGCGCCGGCCAATGCCTGGTTCGTTCTGATTGCCGGACAGGTTCGTAGCGGGAAGGGGAGTGGCGGAGATTTTTTTGTCGTCGTCAAAAACCCGCGACAGCGGCAGCTTCGGTCGGACACGTGTCAAATATTGTCAGGAGCCTGGCGAGTTCCAAGGCTTGCTTGAAGTTCGGGCCGAGATTCGAAAGCTTAAGCCGTCCGCCTTGGGCTTTTGTCTTTCGATGCGCTTCGATCAATGCGCCGAGGCCCGCGCTGTCAACATAATTGACGTGCTCGAGATTAACGACAATTCTTGTCGCGCCTAATGACAGAAGATTGTCAACGGTTGTACGAAACCCGCTGCTCTCTTCTCCGAGCACAAGACGCCCTCTAAGTGCCAGAAGGTAAATGCCGTTCATTTCACGCTGTGTAATTTCTAAGGGCACCGTCACCTCCCCATCCGCCGATATGTGGATTGCCGGGGGTTCATACATGATAGCTCCCCGACCTCCAACACCAAAAGCAGAACGCACTCGAGCAGGAGCAGAATCCCGCATTGCGCACTTTTATATTGCGTCGCCAAACCTCCCAAGTGGCTCTTCGTGGCAACTTCAGCGATTTTGCCCCTTCGAGGGAGTCGTTGCATTGTGGCAGGTCCATCGGTCATGGAATCGCCCGCGAGATCTCGTATTCGATCACAGCCGGATCATTCGGATGAGGCTCAGTTCGCCCGGTTCGAGCGAACCCAAGTCGTTGGTAGAAACAAATCGCGGGTTCGTTATGGCTCGTAACCATCAACTGCAAGATGCGGGCATTGCGACTTCGGGCCCAGTTGAGGACCTCCTTCACCAATAAACGACCGATACCCCGCTGACGATGCGTTGGAGCCGTCCACATGGAGATGAGATAGGCACGCGTCGGATCATTTTCATCGAGAAATGAGCCAGCGATGCCGCACGCAATATCCCTATCCATCGCGAGAAACCAGCCCCGCTCTCGCCATTCCATCGTTCGACGCGCTTGATCCAGTCAGAGTCGGTGAGCTGAGCTTCCTCTGCATACGTCGAGCCGAATGCGTGGGGGGCATCCTGCAAAGCGCGAAAGCGAACAGCTTTGAAGAGGAAGGTATTCAACGCCGTAATGGGCTCGATAGAGATCACCGAAGATTCCATCCTTAGGTCTAAGTCTGCGCCCTGGGAGAACGAGATGCCGGGGCGATAAGGGCGCGAACCATCTGCAAAGTTTACGACAAAAATTTCTTGGAGCTTCTATCGGCGATCTAACCAGGCGCTGACCGGTCTAAGAAGGTCCAATTCGCGACTCCGGGCTATCATTACTCGACCAATGCCGCTCACTTCAGACCAGATGCTCGGAGCTTACGGAATTGTCTCGCCGCTCGGTGCGGGGGCATGGGCGTTGTTTAGCGGGCTCTGATTGGTCCTTTCCACACGGCGTGATAGCAGGAGGTCACCATGCGTCGAGATCGGGCGCTAAAGGTTGTGCTGGTTTTGCTGGGACTCCTCTTTGTGGCCGCCGTCTATCCCATGGTAGGCGGCGTCTTGCATCCCGATCAGTCGGATACGGGCGACACGATGATGGCGAGCATCTATGCCACCCTCGGAGTCTTCCTGCTACTGGCGGTGCGCAACCCGTCCGCGCATCGCAGTCTCATCGCCTTTGCCGCATGGTCCAGCCTTGCGCACGCCGTTGTTATGTCGCTCTTAGCCATCCCGATTGCCACCGAACGCATGGGCTTTCTCATTGGGTCGGCCGTGCTGGTTATCATCGGCGCAACCCTGATCGCGCTGGCTCCGGCAAAGCCGTCAGGAGAGCCGTCAGCAGCAGCCGTTGCGTAGGCTCGCACGCTCGAAAACGCCGGGCCCCCTCACGCCCTCTTGATGCTAGCCCAGGCCGAGTCCCAAAAATGGCAGTAATTGCTGCGAATCTACGAAAAACCTGGTCCGTGCCAGAAGAGTCGCCTCCTACGAGAAGTTCGTCCCGCTAGGCGCTACGGCGACTAGCTCGTTCATCGGTAGTTTCTCTTTTCACCCATCCGGAATTGTAGTACATTGGCTTTCACGTTGGAGACCAGGTCGTGAGTCACTGCGGGCGCAGTCTCGTCGCGGTAGCCTTGGCGATGGGCTTTCTTGTGCCGGTCGCATTGTCGCAAAAGCCCCCGGCTCCTGCACCTCCGCCCTCAAAACCAACCCAGCCTGTTACTACCACCCCTTTGAGTTCGCAACCAACGCAACGCGGCGTGGAGGACGATCTGGTGTTGTTTCTCCGTGGCCGGATTGCGACGAACGACGGCACATCGCTTCCAAACGACACCTTGGTGGAGCGGGTTTGCAACGCGACTGTGCGTCAACAGGTGTATGCGACACCCCATGGCGACTTCAGCATGCAAATGGAATCGAGATTTGATTCCTTCCTTGACGCAAGTGCTGGCCCGGCTTCGCGAGAGGGCGTGGCTAGGAGGGACCCGACCGGAGGAATTCCACGGCGCGATCTGATGAATTGTGAGCTGCGGGCTTCGGCTGCAGGTTTTCGTTCGGGTAGCATCACCCTTTTGGACCTGACCCCTTCCGCCAGCGTCATAGATGTGGGCGCGATCGTGGTCGAGAGAGCTGCAAAGATTAAAGGTATGACTCTCAGCGCTACCCCCTACAAGGCACCGGCAAATGCCAGAAAGGCCTATGAAAAAGGCCTCGAGGCCGAGAGGAATGGGAAAGTTACCGAGGCACACAAGTTTTTTGAACAGGCATTAGCGATCTACCCAAGGTACGCGAGCGCCTGGTTTCAGTTGGGCACGGTTTTGGAGAAAGAGAACCAGAAGGATTCGGCTCGCGCGGCGTATACACGAGCTGCCGACATCGATACGAGGTTTCTGCCGCCATATCTGTCGCTTGCGGCAATGGCGTACGAAGCAGGAAATTGGACCGATGTCCTTCAATTTACAAATCACATCATCGATCACGATCTTCTGAATCATGGTGACCTCGGCGCTGGTTATGTCTTGGATCTCGATGAATTGTATCCCGCAGAGGCCTATTTCTTTAACGCCATGGCCAATTACAAGCTCAACCACATCCAAGAGGCCGAGAAGAGCGCGCTCAAGGCGGAACACGTGGATTTGCTCACTAATTTTCCGCAGCTGCATCTGTTACTGGCTGAAATCTTTGCTCGCAAGAGGAGCTACGCCGGTGCCATATCGGAGTTAAAAGCCTACCTGGACTTAGCTCCGCATGCCAAAGACGCGGGTCAGGTACGAGAGCGGTTGGCGGAATTGGAGAGACTGAACCGCTCGGCACCCACCGGCGAAAAACCCGTTCAGAACTGAGCATCTTCGCTCGCAGTCACCTGCCCCAGGGCAACGCCGCCGGGATGTGAGATGCGCGCCTCGGCCGCATCCAGAGAGGACATCCGTCGGAGCCGATGAGTCGCCCTTTCCCAACCTACCCTCCAGCCTCTGCTTCCTCCCTTTCAACTCTTTCCTTTCGCTTCCACTTCCACCGGCATATGACTGAGCTTCTCGTAGATTCGCCTGCGCCGGCGCACAGGCCACCAATCGTAAAGATAGATTTGCATCGGCCGCCACATGGCCACCCAACCGGCAATTGTTAGGCTCTCCCTCGCAACAACTGCCCAAGTGCCTCCCGCATGGCCTAACAACACCTTGCTGAGCACCAGGCACGTGGAGAGGAACACCAACCCGATGACCAGGCTGATCCTGCCTTGCTCGAGCAGGCGCTTGAACTCCAAGTCCGCAATCTCCGCGCGGTGCGCAAAGTAGTTGTGCACCGCGGTTTTGATGGGTTCCTTTGGGTCTTCGGCGGGCCACTGCTCCAGGTAGATATGCAGTCGGACCGGATCGTCCCGGGGAAATTCCTGGGCCCAGCTCACGATGAACTCTTCCGCGTCCGCGTCCAAGTCTTTCTCGATGAACGGTGAAGGATCCATCGAATTGAACAGTTGGCTCACGTCGTGGAGCTTCAGCCGGATGTAATGGGTATGTCCCCGTTCCGTGGCGTCCTTTCTCAGCCGAAAAAAGCGCATCAGGAATCCTTGTCCTCGCTAGCGCCGCTAGTTTGGCATGGTCCCCCTCTGGTTCCTACGCTCTCCCGTAGCTTCCCAAGATAAAGGGGGCCGCTACTGCGAGCGGGTGCCGGTCATCTCGGCGCGAATTACCAACCACTGACTCGTGGAGAGGCCCACAAACTGGAATGGAAAGGTTTTTCCTACTACCTATAGGGACGGCTTGCTCGTTGTCGGGCATCCGCGATGAGTTCAATCAGTCTTGGGGTTGTCTTTTTCGGTTGACCATCGCGGCAAAGCGATGACGCATCCGACGAGGACGTCTTGCAGTCGCAATCCTCGGATGCTGGAAAAGCTAAACGCCTGCTGTACTTGTAAGCTAAGCCGAAGATCTGTGATGCTGTCTGGCAAAACGGCCAACGAATCGCCGTCAAGAGTCCGGATGGCCATCACCAACTCTGGAGTACCAGCAGGCCAGTGGAGTGGCTCAATGCGTCCATCGGCCGTCATGACGCAATTCCGTAGCGTCCCACCGCAAGCGGTGTCGGCGTGACATTCCTGGTTTGAACCGGAATCAAAACAAAATCGTAAGCGGATTTCGCGGTAGGTTTCCACCGGGATATTCGCATTCTCTACCAATATCTCCGATAGAGAATTGCCCACCAAATCTATGTGCCGGGGTTCGCTAGCCAGCTCAGGCGCAATCTCGAGCCAATCCTTGCTTGTGTCATCTGTCCCGCTCGAAAGGAGCTGAACGCTTTGCATTGTGACAAACACATGTTCCACGCGAGCGTCGGCCGTACAGGTTTCGCAGACAGCTGACTTGAGTGCAACCACATTGATCGCCGCCCTCGGTTGTGGAAGCGAACAAGGTGGAGGCGGATTCCCGGCTTGCACGGTTACAACACCGATGCCATTGTTGAAGACGCCGACAAAGCAGGAATTGCTGCAGCCTGCGAAACCGATCGCAGCGAGGATCGCACCATAACAAAACATATTTCGCAGACGAGCGCTGTCGAACCGCATGGATCTACCCGCGTGGAGTCCGAACTGCGTCGAACTTACCAAACAATCTACAATTGCAGGGTTTATGCATACTGTCAAAAATAGCAGCAGGTTTCTTCGTGTTTTAGAGCCGACTGCGGAGGTAGGGATTGCGGCAAATCGCCCTTACCCTGGTAAGTCGCCCACAGCGCGTGAGGTCTTACCCGATGCGCCGTAAGGGTCCGTTCCCGGCAGGCACTTTGTGAAAATCAGCCAAAATGCATGTATGTTTAGGGTTTTCAACTGGTTACAGGATGGGATCAATATCCTGCAATGTCCCGATATGACCTGTTATGACCGATCAATTTGGCAACAATCGGCAACACTAAGCCTCGCTACGAATTCCTCAATCTCTCGGCCAGTCGCCTTGACACGTAGAAGCGTTTTAGACGGTGCCATTCCGGGAATATGTGCGAGACGACAGAATCCGCTCCGTAAACAGCCTGCAAAAGGGGCAGGCGGCGGTGACCCCGAATGGGAGTGCGAATATCAGACGCAGGGCCGTGCCTTGCCGCTTCTTCTCAAGAAGTGCCTTGTAGGTCTGGTGACGGATGTTGCTGCCACTCGATGGATTGTCTCCAGGCGTAGTCTGGATTCGGCAGAGCAAGGACCAGAATCAAAACAACAATCGCCAGGATTTCTAATACCCACAGCAACCCATATAAAGCCCGGTTGGTTTTCGTCGCACCGATCTCGCCCAGGTCCACCACTTCGCCCGGTGCCGTGTTTTTGCAGGGTGCTATTTGGGAACATAATCCACATCGCATTGATGTATGCTTTTTGATCCATTATTTCCTCTGGTCGGCCCGGTAGGATTCGAACCTACACTCCTGTTAGGGAACACGGTCCTAAGCCGTGCGCGTCTGCCGTTCCGCCACGGGCCGAAACTTTACTTCATTGTGTCGCTTTCCATTACTTCTTCTTCCCTATAAACTTGCATACATCTTTCATAGCATTGTCAGGTTTCCTGGTGCTCGTATGGAACAGCACATCACCAGATGGAGATTGTAGTGTGAATTCGTAACGAACATCGGTATCCGAGGCTTCCAGTACGTAGTCAGCCTTGGAAATATCCGACGTGAAGAGTATCCCGGAACATTTTCTGTCCAGCCCCTGAGCGACGAGAGACATGGGTAGAGTTGAACGTGGTGAAAGAGCAATACGTGTCTGATTTTGTCCCTTCAAACAAACGGTGAATAGCAACAGCATGAACAATAGTTTCGTCACCCGCATGACGGAGTTCCTTTTCTCCCACAGTAAGTAGTGGGCTACTCTTTCGAAAGATGCACCAGTTCTAAGGTGCGAACGGGGTCTATCTGTACCCCCTCACATGCTTCAGTTTTTCAGCCCCGCGCACGCTTCTGAAGCTGGCCGACGGTACAGGTGTGCCCGGGTTGTTATTTTTTGCAGTGGTGGAGGGATTCATGTCTTTGAACCCCTCGTTCGCATTAGCACATCGTTTATGTCTGCACACTGAACGACCACAAGAAGTTGATGAGCGGACCATGGTGAAATCAATTCGACCGAACCTGACCCTCCTGCCGCAAAGAAAGGCCGACTTCATCGAACCAATGGACTGCGCTCCCGTCCCAAAGCTGATCGACGGGCCGGAATGGGTTTACGAAATCAAACTCGACGGCTACTGCGCTGTCGGGGTCAAATCTGATCGCGGGGTGAATGTGTTGTCGCGACAGCACAGCCACGGGTTCCACAATGAAACGTTTCTTGCTGAAACGAGAATCAGGGCGCCGCCGTCTAAGGTTTTGGGAACGGTGATTTAACGGCGGATTGAATGTAGTTGTCGGAGGCCACCCATGTACCACACTCCCAAGTCCGTAGTTTCCGCGCTTGCCGTCACGCTTCTTGTTTGGCCCTGTTCCGCCGCATTCGGCACACACCTTTCTGACCAAGCTGTGCGCGAGGCGTATTTCCTCGGCCAACGGAACGACGAAAGAACTGCTCAGTTCCTGGAAAGCTACCTCCGCCGTCTACCCATGCCGCAATCCGGCCTGTACGTTTCCGAAATCGAACTCTTCACCCCTTATGCTGAAGCCGTCGACCTCTCTCGTCAGCATACAGTCGGCTACAGTGCACAACAGGCTACCCAGGAGTACCGTGATCGTGGTGATGTTTTTCGCCTGCGAGTGCGCGTCTTTTTCACCGACACGTACTCCTCGTCCACTTATGCCCAAACCGCGACGCAAAAGGATTCAAAGCTTCGGAAGGATGTCCGGTCTCATTCCGATGGTGGGCAGGGTTTTCAGGTTCAACTTTGGCAAGGGGACAGGCTCATCGAACCCTTGGAGCTTCCCGGCATACCAGTCTTCCGCAGCTACACGGTCGGCGACGCGTACTTTGGCTTCGACGTTGTTCTGCACTACGACGGGGACGAGATTGCCCCGGACAACGCCAAAGTGGTAGTCCTTACGGCAGATGGTCAACGGATCGCTGCCGAGTTCGATCTGGCGAAGCTCCCGTAAGTCTTCCAACCTGTATTGAGAAAATCCGCTCCCTCGCATCCCCTGCGATGCCTTTTGTCAATCTGCCGGACACGCACAAGTCTCGATGGGGCGACGAATTGACTGCCGAGAAAACGAAAGAATGTGTTTGGCTTCGACCGGAGGCAGTCGCCCAAATAGAATTTTTGGAGTGGACAGAGGCAGATCGGCTCAGGCATTCAAAGTTCGTTGGACTGCGCGAGGTGCGCGAGGATAAGAATCCGAGAGATGTGGTTAAGGAGGTGTAGATTTTGGCGGTTCAAGTCCGCCCGGTTCCGTTCCACTGCTCGGCATTTCAATTAAGGGTTAGGAAATCGGTTCTAGCGACATTTTGTCTTCACGAAGTCTGTACTTTCGCACGATCTTTTCCTCGTAGCGAGGCTTGTTCGGCATCGAAAGCACGGTGAAATCTAGTTCAAGGCATCCGTGTCGCAACTTTTCGACCGAGAAACTGCAACCGACCAACAGAAGTGTACCATTGGGAACCACGTCTTGAGGTTCATCAGGCGAACTGCAAATTTCACCGCCTCCCTCAGTAGTGACCCTATATCGGTATCGAAACGGCACCAAATTTGTTGAAAGTATATCTACGCTTACAGCGCCCAGTATAACTGGGCTAAGGCTAACAGCAATCTTCGGCTGCTCATTGCTTTTCCGTGCAGTTTCAGCCCGTGCCCTGTTTCGGAAGATCATTTCATCGTTAAAGGAACGATTCTTAGCAGTTAGAAAATTGGCGGTAAATTTGAGAAGATTTTGAATCCCATCCGTTTCAAGCTGTCGTGCGGCTACCTCATTATTGGTAACAGTTCAGGGGTCAGATCCGCCGTCGGAGCAGAGAGGGTGCAGCAATCTGGCGGCGATGGCAGCGTACCGCTTCCGTGAGGTAACCCAACACGTGACGCTGCTGCCGCTTGCAGGTTTGGGTGACCGTGAGTAAGCGGGCCGTGGCGATTTCTCCACTGCGACTGCGATTGCCGAAACAGATCTTGCGCCATTGCACCGCCGTCCGCAGCGCCCGTTCCGCCCCATTGTTCGTAGGCTCTACGCCTTTCACTTCGAGAAAGGTAAACAATCGCTCGCAGTGAACATAGAGCGCGGTGGCCAGATTCCGCACTTCTTTGTTGGCGTGGTCCAAGTGCGTCTCTGCCAAGGCGAACAGCTTCTTCTGCAAGGGAATCGATTTCCGAAGGAGCTGACGCCGATTGATCGGTTGCGGATTCCCCCGCCGATCCCGCAGGTCGCCGCGAAACCGATACCAAAGACGAAACAGCCGGGCCACCACGGCCAACGCGTCCCGGCCAAATTGCTGCGCCGAACGACTCCGCGCATCCTCGGCAATCCCCAGAATATCCCGCTTCAGATGCGCCCAACACAGCTGCATGCGGCCGGAATGGTAGCTGAAATACACCGGCAACCGGTCACAACAGAGAATGCCGCGGAAAACCGTTCCCAGCAGCGCCACCAGCACTGCGGCACTCCGCGTGGAGGCCACCGCATAGAAAACGAACTGCTTGGCCACGAATGTCCAGATCCAGCGCTTGTCGCCGTTGCTGCGCCAACCCGTCTCGTCCACGTTCAGCACTGCTTCGCGCGGCAACTGCTCCTGCAATTGCTGACAGGGCTGCTCGACCGCCTGGCTGACTTCCTCCCAAGCTTTCTGAGTGCTCCCCAAACTGATTTCCAGGCCCAGCACATCGGCCAGCATCGCTTCCACCAGCCGTCGCGGCACCCGACAAACCACCGTCCAGTAGGCGATCAGCGCCGTCAAGTGCGGTCCAAAGTTCCCCCGGACTTCCTCCGGCAGCGGCTCCTGGGTGGTCTTTTGGCAATGCTCGCAGACCACCTGGGGACACTGATACTCGGTAGTGTGCGGGTTAATCTCCGGAATCTCCGTCACCTGATGCCGTCGTGGCTCCCCCTCCGTTGTCACTCGGTCGGCCTTTTGCGGCAGCTTTCGCCCGCAGTGCTGGCAGCGTTCCGGCAGCAGCACTTTTAGGACGTTCACCTCGGCCGTGGGAATCAGGGGGCGATGATGCCCTGGGTGTCCGGGCTGGCCGCCGGGTTTCCGTTGGCTCTTGTGCTTGCGGCCGCGCGGTCTTTGCTCTCCGGCCAAACCATCGGAGGAAGGGGGCTTGGAAGAGTTTGTGGAGTTCCTCTTGCGCAGGGCGAGCTGTCGTTCCAAGTCGGTGATTTGCTTTTCTTGTTCGGTGATTTGCTTTTCTTGTTCCGTGATCTGCTTTTCTTGCTCGGCGATCTTCTTCTGGGCGTCGGCTAGCTCCTTCTCCAGGTCGGCAATGCGTTCGCTGCGTTTCTGGACCTTCTCCAGGAGTCGTTCCAACTCCTGCCGCAGAAACTTTAGTGAGGATCGGGGAAGGCTCGAGCCGAATTTCGCAGCAACTCGCCGAGTGGTTCTCGCAATCATCCAGCATAAGCTAACTCATTCTCCGGAATTTGTCCAGCGGAAGTGCAGAAAGACCTGAACTGTTACGAATTGCCAGAGAATCCACAAGAGTATCGGCACGGTGAAGACCGAGACCCACAGAGCGACCAAGATATTGCGATGAAATCCTTCGTGCAATTTTGATTCCGGGGCACCTCCTGAAAGCACAAGCAACACAAACAAGCAG
>WNES01000050.1_pt1 | contig 55811 bp, 45 predicted proteins | sample 5399931 | NCBI WGS metagenome assembly WNES01 (sample SAMN13153332, study PRJNA577476) | soil metagenome | isolation source: 20 cm grassland meadow soil 2 days after 3rd rain plot 5 | place: USA:California | collected 2015-11-11
GTCGGCCGATCTTACCGCCTCCACCGAACCCCAGCCTCAACCGCGGGAAGACTAGAGGCGCAACGACAGGAAAAAGCGTCTCATCGATGGGCAGTAGTTGAACTGGCACCACGCTGGTCAAGTCGCTGTATCGAAAGCGCGCAAACACACCTTGCTCTGCGCGCTTTCGGCTTTCCCACCCCCTGCACTTCGGCGATTCGTGTCGTGCGCGAACGACAAGTCCAGCGCTGCCGATTTAAAGACTGATAGTGCACCTCATGATCGGTGTCGAAGACGACCGTTATGATTTCCTTCTTCAGAAGTCGTAGATAAATCTGGAAATCGTTGCCGTGATGGCTTATGAGCTTTGAGGCAATCACCTCAGGCACGTAGATATTCTTGTGGTTGGCGTAGTCCTGAACGAATCTCAACGTGTGTTCGACATTGGTTCCGGGAATGAAGGCAGCACCGATCCAGTCACGGATCAAACCGTTCGGCACTTCGACAGGCGCACGGCCTGTCCAGAATTGTGCGACGACCTTTCCTTCCTGGAGCTGATGAGTTCTCTCGGCATCTAGGTCAGACCACAAGAATGCTCTCCACGGCAACGCGGCTAGCGAACCGTCCAGCCGTTGCCGCAAAGCGCCCGTAAAAATTATTCCAGTTGGATTGCATCAGCGAATTCGCGCTTCAACTGATTCGTCGCCCGTGGAGCTACACTCAGTCGCTATCCAGGCTTCGCATTCAGCCCAGATTAATCGATCTTGCAAAAAGCGCTCTCGCGCTGAAATGTCTCAAGTCCCAGCAACTCAATCTCAGGAGTCAGATAGCCTTCCCGGCAGGTTTCTTCGCGCAGCAGGTCGGTGCTTAGGTACTTCTTGTTGTCGTCAGGAAAGACGGTCACTACGATCGCATCTGAACCAAGCTCTTGCCGCACCTTCACCGCAGCCAAAAAATTGCATCCGGAAGACACGCCCGCCGCGAGGCCAAGATTTGCCGCCAGTTTCTGTGCCATCAGGATCGCATCACCGTCCCCAGCCTGTGGAAAACGTCGGAGATTCCGCTGGCTCCACGGGATGCAAACGAATGCCTGGATTCTTGGCGCGAAGGAATCGGCCCACTCCCATCACCGTTCTGCCCGTGCCCACATCCGCCACAAAAGCATCCGGCCGCAAACCCGCCGATTCGAGTTGCGCGTAAATCTCCGGCCCCGTACCTGTTTCATGCGCTTCCACATTGGCATCATTGGAAACTGCCGCGGCAGAAAAAGCCGGGATGACCCGCAGCATATTCTTCCGACATGCGAATGCAGCCAAGGAATCCGCCCTGCTCCTTGCTTACCGCCACGATTCTGGCGAATCATTGCACTCATGGCTCATCCAATCGGGCATGAAGATCAGAACGCGATAGCCCAGCGCCGAACCCAGCGCGGCAAACGAAATTCCCGTGTTGCCGTTCGTGGCTTCCGCAGTCGTATCTCCCGGCTGAATCTTTGCTTCTTCGTAAGCCTTGCGAAGAATGCAGAGCGCCAACCGGTCTTTGATGCTGCCGGTCATGTTCAATTGTTCGGACTTGGCGTAAACGCGGTGCTCGCGCCCGTGACAGCGAAAATGTATGCCCAATCAAAGGAGCGTTACCAGTCAGCCGCCGCAGCGCACGGAATTTTTGTGCCAGATAATCCCTGGTTCGCAACTCTTGTATTGATCTGCCCGCCAGCACCCTATGCGGGCGCACTAGAGCCCCAACACGCGCTTGAGCCTCTGCATCCTATTCAAACTGCTTTCGGAACTGGGCAAATTGCTCTTTCAGATCTGCCACTTCGTTCTTGAGTGCCGCAATCTCTTCTTCCAGCTTCCTCACCCTGTCGCCGTCCGCGGATCCGTCCGCAGCATGCACCTGCGCGCCTGGCTCCGGCACAGTCAACACCACATCCCCCGACAAAAGATGAGCGTAGCGCGTTTCTTTCGTTCCGGGCTGCCGGGGAAGCGCCTTCACCAGCGGTGGCTCCCGCTTCATCAGGTGCTGCAAGCTTGATTGCACGGCGTTGAGATCATCGAACGAATGCATGCGTTCCGAGCGGCTGCGCAGTTCGCCAGGCGTTTGCGGGCCGCGCAGCAGCAACAGGCACAGGATGGCCATCTCGTGACGGTAGAAGTTATAGGCTTCCTGCAGACGGTGTTCGTACTTGGTCACCCGGCTGTCTGCGGGGCTAACCGACCTGATCAGCGACTGGCCTTCCAAGGAGAGCAGCGCCCGGCGCACCGCGGCCTCGTCCAGGTTCGTCACCGGGTCGCGGTTCGACTTCTGGTTGCAGGCATTGATCAGTGCGTTCAGAGAAAGCGGATAGTATTCCGGCGTGGTGGCTTCTTTCTCAATGAGCGATCCCAATACCCGGCATTCCACTTCACTCAGGACAAGGTTCACGGGCAGAAATCATACAACAGTGGCGAGGTGGGTAGGGGGTGAGACCGGCTGTTCCTTCAAGTATTACTTGAAGTGCCTTGGTAATCTACTGAATGGACAAAGCTTGCGTCTCTAACACGAAAACTGTGCCCCGCTGGTGATCGAGGTCTCCAGTCAAGTCCCTGCGTCTGCAGACGCCGCGTTCGCTTGCACCGTGCCTTTCAGCTCCAGCTCGATGGCGACAGAGTGCTGGACCTTGAGCAGCCAGGTGCTGGGATTTTTCAGGCCCCACTCGATGAATGGAATACTGAACGTCGCCGTGCTGCTCCAGTGATCGCCGGAGAGATCCGCTTGCACCGGCACGGTTAGTTCGTGTTCGCTGCCATGCAGCAGGAAAATTCCGCGCACTTGGAGCGTCGAGTCTCCTTGTGCTTGGAGTTTTCCCGTAATGCTGTCCAGCCGAAAAATGATTTCGCCAAATCTTGCGCTCTCGAGGACTTCTTTATGCATTTTCCGGTCGCGCCCGTCGTTGCCGCTTTTTCCACTCGTGGCATCGACAACGATTTCGCCCCTGGCCCTCCCGGTTGCGGGATCAAGCTCGAAACTGCCGCTCTTCAGAGCAAAAGTTCCATGCACGGTGTGCAGCGTGCTCCCGAGCGTCCAATGCACGCTGCTTTGTGCCGGGTCGACCGCGAATACCAGCAGATTGGCAGTTGCTTGCGGCGCAGCATGCTGCGGCAGTGCAATCGGCACAGGCAACGCCACAAGCAGAACCGCAGATAAATGAAAAACTGGTCTCAGCCGTTCTCGGAACGGTCGCACAGTTCGTCCTTCCTTACGATCTAGCGGTAAATTGAGTCTTACGCGGCAATCATTATGCTGTAATGAGCCGCCACCCCAAACGCGCGCTCGTCTCCGCCAGGAACGCCGGGGAAGTTTCGTTGACGTGCGCCGCCAGCAGGCGTGCAAACAAATCTTCGTCACTTGCGAAGGCTCGCAGAACGCGTCTCCGCAAAGGGGTGAAGCGATCGAGCAGCAGAAGAAGTCGCGCCATCATATGAGGTCGCCTCGCCAACCAGCAGTGGGCCGCCTGGTATTTCCTGAGCTCTCCGGTCTTCAGCGCCTCCGCGAGCGCCAAGGCCTGGCGAAAACTGAGCCCCAGTCCTTCGCCCGTAATGGCGTCCACGCTCCCGGAAGCATCTCCCACGAGTGCGACGTTTCCGCGGCACACGCGATTAAACCTGCAGGTTGCCGTCACGGCGCCTTGCTGCACGCTGCTTAGCTCTGCATTTCTTAGACGGCTCGCAAGAGTGGGAAATTCCCGAAGCGCTTCGTCAAAGCGTAACGACGGATCGCGCGAGATGACCACTACGCACGTTTCTTCCTTTGCGAGCGGCGTCAGGTACGCCTGGATGTTTCGCCCCCAATGAACTTCCACGCAATCGGACAACAGCTTCGCTCGATAGTGTCGCCTCTGCGCAAATCGCAGTTGGCGTCGCACACCTGCGTCCAGACCGCTCCAGCGCCGCACGCGCGAGTGCACTCCGTCGGCGCCGACAACCCACCTGGTTTGAATCGCACGGCCTCCCACGACCGCGCCATCGGGGACTATGCTTGTTACTGGCGAGTTCCACAACAACTGGACGCCGCACTGTTCTGCGCGGGCGACCATTTTCTCGTGCAGGATAGTTCGGCGCACGCCGATCCCGCTCTCCGCAGTGAATCCTGCTTCTGCGAAAGTCGCACCATCGATGAAGCGAATGCGGCGGAAGATTTGTCCGTCACTGTGGTCAATGCTGACATCCAGTTCGCCGAGTGCTGCGAGCGTGCCGGGAAGAAGGCCTTCGCCGCAGGCTTTGTCGATCGGCGGTTTCGCGCCGTCAGCAACAGTAACGGGAAGTCCCTTCTTTCGAGCGGCAATGGCCGCCGCCAACCCCGCCGGTCCGCCCCCGACGACCAGCACACCCGCGGCGCGCTGCATGGAAACCCTCCCAGTTAATGGAGACCCGGTTCAGAGCCTTCTCCTTTAGATGTGCAGATCTGCCCAAAGATGCCCTGGAGCCCTGAAAAATTTGACAGTTTCCTGACATTGGCGCTGTGGCGGTGCGACGCTTCACCCAGAGACATCCTACATAATTTGTGCTTATTTGATTTAGCATAACTATTAATTTGACTCATTGACTTCCCTGCCGGCATCCTGATAGTCTTCATGACGATATGCCGGGCATCGCCTTCACCAACACGCTGGGCGGCCACCTGGTTCTGCAGGCGGGCCGAGTACCTCTCGTGTTTGTAGAAATTGGCTTGGTCCTCGTAGGAGGACCCACCAGCGGATGATGGCGGAGTAAGCCAAAGCGAACCACAAGAATTCGGCCATCATCCAGACCAGGATGATGGCCGTAGTTTTTTGAGTAGCGCGCCCCGGGAATTGTCGGCTAGTCGGACGAGCGGAGGGATGATCAAGTGACGAACGCATTGCCGAAGCCACGAAGCCATGCACTCATTGATGGAGCAAATCGCGCCGGGGCACGCGCGATGCTGCGCGCCTGCGGCCTGAAAGATGACGATTTCCAGAAGCCGCTGATCGGCGTCGCCAACACCTGGATCGAAATTGGCCCCTGCAACTATCACCTGCGCGAACTGGCGGAACACGTCAAGGAAGGCATCCGCTCCGCAGGCGGCACGCCGCTTGAATTTAACACCGTGTCCATCTCCGACGGCATCACCATGGGTACCGAGGGCATGCGCGCGTCGCTGGTCAGCCGCGAAGTCATTACGGATTCGATTGAACTGGTCACGCGCGGCAATTTGTTTGATGCGCTCGTGGTTCTTGTCGGCTGCGACAAAACCATTCCCGCCGGAGTTATGTCGCTAGCGCGGTTGAATATTCCCGGACTTGTTTTGTACGGTGGCTCAATCGCGCCTGGCACGTTCGAAGGGCACGCCGTCACGATTCAGGATGTTTACGAAGCGATTGGCGCACATGCGCGTGGCAGCATGAGCGATGCGCAACTCAAGATGCTGGAAACCTCCGCTTGCCCAGGAGCCGGCGCTTGCGGAGGACAATTCACCGCCAACACCATGGCGCTGGTCTGCGAGTTCCTGGGAATTGCTCCGATGGGACTCTCCAGCGTACCCGCTACCGATTCTGCAAAAGCCGCGGCAGGCCGTCGCGCGGGCGAATTGGTGATGGATCTGCTTCGCAAGAACGTGACGCCTTCGAAGATCATCACGAAATTCGCCATTGAGAACGCCATCGCCGGCGTGGCCGCCACCGGCGGTTCCACGAATTCTGTGTTGCATTTGCTGGCCATCGCCAACGAAGCGAAGATTCCGCTCTCCATCGACGACTTTGACCGCATCAGCTCGCGCGTGCCGATTCTTGCCGACCTGAAACCAGGAGGACGGTTTGTTGCCACCGATCTGTACACAGCAGGTGGAACCGCGCTCATCGCAAAACGCATGTTAGAGGGCGGATTCCTGCGCGGCGAATGCCTCACGGTTTCCGGGCGCACGCTCGGGGAAGAAGCTAATGCCGCGAAGGAAACACCAAAGCAGGAAGTGGTCCGGAAACTTAACGCGCCGCTCAAACCGACGGGCGGGCTGGTCATTCTGAAGGGGAATCTCGCGCCGGAAGGCTGCGTGATCAAAGTCGCCGGACACAATCTGCAGAATTTCAGCGGCCCGGCGCGGGTATTTGACAGCGAAGAAGCGGCTTTCGCCGCCGTCGAAAAAGGTGCAATCAGAGCAGGCGATGTGGTCGTCATTCGTTACGAGGGTCCAAAGGGCGGACCCGGCATGCGCGAGATGCTTGCGGTCACTGCCGCGCTGGTTGGCGAGGGATTGGGCGATTCTGTTGCTCTCCTCACGGACGGCCGCTTTTCCGGCGCAACGCACGGCTTAATGGCGGGACATGTTGCGCCGGAAGCGGCGAACGGCGGCCCGATTGCCGCCATCACTGACGGAGACCTAATCACTTTTGATATTCCCAAACGTCAGTTGAACGTCGGGCTCAGCGCCTCGGAGATTCAGAAGCGCTTGGCTTCCTGGAAGCCACCGACGCCGCGGTTTGTAATCGGCGTCATGGCCAAGTATGCGTTGCTGGTCTCTTCGCCATCGCTTGGCGCGGTCACCACGCCGCCTGCTTCTTTCACGGCATCGCCTCAGCCTTTTCAAAGTGTGAGGTCCGTATGAAGCTAACCGGTGCGGAAATTCTTTGCGAAGCGCTCACGCGTCTCGGAGTGCGCGAAATTTTTGGCTATCCCGGTGGCGCCATTCTTCCGGTGTACGACGCGCTCGGCAAATCGAAATTGCGTCACGTGCTGGTGCGCCACGAGCAAGGCGCTACGCACATGGCGGACGGCTACGCGCGCGCCAGCGGCGGTATCGGCGTGGCCATGGCCACTTCCGGTCCTGGCGCAACTAACATGGTGACGGGCATTGCCACGGCTATGCTGGATTCTTCGCCGGTGGTCTGTATCACCGGCCAAGTGAGCAGCAAGGTTCTGGGCTCGGACGCGTTTCAGGAAGTCGACATCACTGGCATTACCATGCCGATCACCAAGCACAACGTTGTGGTGACTCGGGCGGAAGACGTTGCGCGCACCATTCGCGAAGCATTTGTCATCGCGAAAAGCGGACGTCCCGGTCCCGTGCTTGTGGACATTACGAAAGACGCACAACAGGCCTCCACAGAATTTGCGTGGGACGCCTGCGTGCCAAAGTTGCCGCCCAAGCGCCTCCGCAACAATCACGACCAGGCCGAGTTCGACCGCGCCGTGGAATTGCTTAACACCGCCAAGCGCCCCGTAGTTCTCGCGGGCCATGGAATTATGGTTTCCGGAGCGATATGCGCCTTCGAACAATTCATTCGCGCAGGCAACTATCCCGTCGCAATGACCCTGCTTGGCATTGGCTGCTTCCCTGCTAAGGATCCGCTCAACCTCGGCATGATGGGCATGCACGGCGAAGCCTGGGTGAACAATGCTATTCAGGAAGCGGATTTGCTCATCGCCGTGGGTATGCGGTTCGATGATCGCGTCACCGGCGATTTGCGTACCTACGCGAAGAACGCGCGCAAAATACACATTGAAATTGACCGCGCGGAAATCAACAAGAACGTAAAAGTGGACGTGGCACTTGTCGGTGATGCGCGCGCAGTGCTCGAAAATCTTACGCCGCATATCGAAACGCGAGATCACAGTGCGTGGATTCGGCACATTAATGAATTGAAGGGCGACTCCGCCGTGCGCGACATCCAGAGCTTGCCGGACACAGGCCATCTCTATGCCGCGCATGTGATTAACGACCTCTGGAAGGAAACGCGCGGCGAAGCCATCGTGGTTACCGACGTGGGCCAGCACCAAATGTGGGAAGCGCAGTATTACCATCACAACCGCCCACGAACACTCATCACTTCGGGCGGGCTCGGCACCATGGGCTTCGCGCTCCCCGCCGGCATCGGTGCAAAGTTCGCAAAACCCGATTCCGAAGTTTGGGTGGTGGTCGGCGACGGCGGATTCCAGATGACCATGAGCGAACTTGCCACCATTGTCCAAGAAAAACTCAACGTGAAGATCGCGATTATCAACAACGGCTATCTCGGCATGGTGCGGCAATGGCAGGAATTTTTTTACGACAAGCGCTACGTGGCCACGCCTCTAGTCGCGCCAGATTTTGTGACACTGGCCAATGCCTTCGGCATCCGCTCCGAGTGCATCACGACGCGGGCGGAAGTAACTCCCGGGATTCGCGCCGCGCGAGAAGCAAACGAAACAGTTCTGATCGATTTTCGCGTCGAGCAGGAAGATTCCGTGTACCCGATGGTCCCCGCGGGCGCGTCGCTGCATGACATGATTCGCCGCCCGCACAATCCACTGGTGGAAACCGCCTCGGACGCGTGAGGAAGGAAAGAGGAAAGTATGCAAACGCTTGTTGCCTACGTCGAAAATAAACCCGGCGTCCTGAATCGCGTTGCCTCGCTCGCGCGGCGTCTGGCCATCAACATTGATTCGCTCACCGTCGGGCCGACGGAAAATGAGGAAATAGCGCGCATGACCATCGTGGCGCATACGGACGAACGCGGCGCGCACCGCCTGGAGGCGAGCCTCGAGAAACTGGTGGACGTGCTGCTGGCAGAAAATATCTCCACCCGCGCGCTGCTCGAACGCGACTTGGCGTTAATCAAAGTGGCGGCCGACCAGCAGAACCGGCCTCACTTGATGGAACTGATCAAGGTTTTTCGCGCGCGTGTGGTGGACGTGGCTCCCGAATCACTGATTATTGAGGTCTCCGGAACCGTGGACAAAATCGACGGGTTGCTCGAAGTGCTTCGGCCGTTCGGCGTGCTGGAGATGGCCAGAACCGGACGTATTGCCATGACGCGCGGCGGCGATTTGCTGCAGCCGCCTTTGGCGGATGGTGAGAGGACCGCGCTTGAAACCGCGGGCTCGAGCGCAAAGTAATACTTCGCTGAACCACAGATCAAGCAGTAGATTCCCCGCGCCCTGGCTGCAGCAGGCAAGCAAAAACCGGCGCTCGGAATGACGGGGTTCAGGATTCCCTAGCTCGGACGCAAGCACAGGCGTCTTAAGACATTCTGCGCACTGGCAGCACACATTTCGGCCGTACGACGGCCAATGAGAGGACACCATGGCGAATCTCTACTACGATGACTCCGCGGATCTTGCACTGATTCAAGCGAAAAAAGTAGCCATCATCGGGTACGGTTCGCAGGGTCATGCACATTCACTCAACCTGCGCGACAGCGGTGTCTCGGTCCGCGTTGGCCTGCCGGAAACCAGCACTTCACGCACCAAAGCGGAAAAAGAAGGGCTCACCGTCAACACGCCCCCGCAAGCTGCCGCCTGGGCCGACGTCATCATGATGCTTGCCCCGGACACAAAGCAGCCGAAGCTTTATCGCGACGCAATCGAGCCAAATCTCAAGCCGGGCAAGACGCTGATGTTCGCACACGGCTTCAACATTCGCTTTGGAGCCATCAAGCCGGCGAAGACTGTGGATGTTTCGATGATTGCCCCGAAAGCTCCGGGGCATCGTGTGCGCGAAGTCTTCACCGAGGGCGGCGGCACGCCTGCACTGCTTGCAGTGGAACAAGATGCCAGCGGAAGCGCCAAGGCGCTGGCACTTTCCTACGCGAAAGGACTGGGCTGCACACGCGCGGGTGTCTTGGAAACGACATTCACCGAAGAAACCGAGACGGACCTTTTTGGCGAGCAGGCCGTGCTTTGCGGCGGCGTCAGCGAATTGATCAAAGCCGGTTTCGAAACGCTGGTCGCAGCAGGCTATCAGCCGGAAGTTGCCTATTTCGAATGCCTGCACGAGATGAAATTGATAGTCGACCTGATCTACCGCGGCGGGCTCAGCTACATGCGTTACTCGGTCAGCGACACTGCCGAGCAAGGAGATTATGCCTCGGGACCGCGCATTGTCACGAAGCAAACGCGCGAGGAAATGAAAAAAATCCTGACGGAAATTCGCGACGGCAGCTTCGCCAAGAAGTGGATCGAGGAAAATGAAAAGGGCTGCCCGAACTTTTTGGCCAAGCGCCGGAGCGAGCAGCAGCACCCCGTCGAGCAACTGGGGCCCAAGTTGCGCGCCATGATGCCCTTCCTTCAACCGGTGATTGCGCCGGGGCTGGAAGTTAAGGCTGCCGCCACGAAAAAATAATTGTCCGAACCATTCACGCGAAAATTCGCTGTCCCCCCGAGCAATTGGTTGACACGCGGTAGGGGTTTAGGCAATCCTCTCGCGTGATGAAACGCAAGAGTAGCCCCTCTACATCGGCTTCAATACACCTTGGCGAGCGCATCGAGCAGCTCAGCGTCAAACGGCAGGAAGTCATCCGGCCGATCCTCGAGCATCCGCGTGAATACGTGTTACTCAGCGTGCGCGCGATGGCCAAGCGGTTGCGCACTGATCCGGCGACGATCGTTCGAATCGTTCGCGGCCTGGGCTTCGGCAGCTATCGCGAATTTCAGCGGCATCTACACGAGCTTTCCCTCGCCTTCGCCACTTCCTTGGATACTATGCAGTCCGGAGGCCACGACCCCAGCGTGCCGGCACACGTCGTCGAATCGCTAGAACAGGATTTGAAGAATCTTCATGGGCTCAAGAACAGTCTGGATGCCCAGCGCCTGGTGGCCCTGGCGAAACGCTTTCACGAAGCGCGGCGAATCGTTGTCCTTGCCGCCGACTTGGCAACCCATCTTGCGGGTTATCTGGAATATCAAATCAGCTTGCTGGGGCTGCCGATTTTTGCGGCCACCTCCGCAGGCAGGATTCTGCATCTCGTGCGCTCCGTGAATCGGCAGGACCTGGTGATTGCCATTAGTTTTCGGCGCGGGCTACGCCAAACCATTGAAGGCGCACAGCAAGCTCGCGCGAATGGCGCGTATTGCGTGGGCATCGCAGACACTTATCTTTCGCCGCTGGCGCGCGAGTGCAACGAGATTTTCCTTGCCTCCGTCGAGACCACTTCGTTCGGTGCCTCCTATGTTGCGCCAGTCGCGCTGCTCAATTCCCTGCTCGCCGCTGTCGGCCAATACCATCGCTCGCAAACCCTCGCGATCGTGAAAGAAATTGCCGAGGAACAGCGTAAGGGATTTCGCTGGTACAATCCGTGAGTTCGTCTAGTTTGCAGCCGCGTGTTCTGTCGTGAAACGGGGACGCGCTGCGTAATTTTCAGTAAACCAGGAGTGGATACGTGGTGAAAGCTGAACCGCGACCGTTGAAAAACGTCTCTGTTCTAGCGCTGGCGATCCTCGTCCCGCTCGCAGGCGTTGCACGAGGGCAAGCGACAAGTTCTATCCTCCCCGGCCCCAAGCCCGCGGATGCTCCTAAGGAATGGAAGGCTTGGATTGGTGATTACCGTGACGGGGTCAAGGAGCACACAATTTTTGAAAGGGGACAACGCCTCTGGCTCTACGAAAAGGGAAAAGGGGAGTGGCCGCTCCAGAAAGTCGGAGAGTATGAATTCGTTGTGGAAGGCGATGGCAAGAGCCCACTCATCGGATTCGTAAAGGATGGTTCAGAGTTCGTTCTTAATGATGTCAAGTTTGGTCGGCAAAGCTATGGTGTAGACGCAAATCGCATTGCGCGCATACGCCCTGTAAAACCCATCGGAGAATTAAGGTTATCGGCACTCACTGCGAAGCCGCCGCCCGAAAAGGGAAAATTCCGCAAACCTGATCTACTGGAGTTGGCTTCCCTCGATCCGGGCATTCACCTGGACATTCGCTATGCGACGTCGAACGATTTCCTTGGCACTCCGGTTTATTCGCAGGCACGCGCCTTCCTGCAGCGACCCGCGGCGGAAGCACTTCTGCGCGTACAGCAAAAACTGAAACCACTGGGTTATGGCTTGTTGATCCACGACGCCTACAGGCCTTGGTATGTGACAAAGATTTTTTGGGACGCTACGCCGCCCGAAGGGAAAATCTTCGTGGCCGATCCCTCACAGGGCTCGCGGCATAATCGTGGGTGCGCCGTTGATCTTACGCTTTACGACCTACCGAGCGGAAGCCCCATCGAAATGCCCGGCGCTTACGATGAAATGTCGCGGCGTTCTTATCCCGACTATCCGGGTGGCACTTCGCTCCAGCGCTGGCACCGCGACTTGCTGCGCCGCGCGATGGAATCCGAGGACTTTACCGTTTACGAAGCGGAGTGGTGGCACTTCGATTACAAGGAGTGGAAGGAATACCCGATCCTGAATGTTCCTTTCGAGAACCTGGGTTTGGATGTGGGAGCCGCAACACATTAAGCAGCAATGCTTTACAACGGCGTGCGTGACATAACTGGGACGCGCCGGCCTGCAGGCAGAGCCAAAGCGCGACCCTACAGGTGGAGGACTCTTTGAACGACAAAACGCGCAGGACACAGCGCACTTTCGCGCTGTCTCTCTTGTTCTTTTTCACGCTGCAAGCTGGCCCGGTCTGGGCTCAATCCGAGAACTCACTGGCGCAACGCATCCAGAAGGTCATCAGCCGACCCGAGTTTGCGCACGCCAACTTCGGCATCGAGTTTCATTCCCTCGACACCGGGAAAGTCGTCTATTCGCTGAACGGAGACAAGCTTTTTGTGCCCGCTTCCACGACGAAGACGCTCACCGAGGGCACGGTCCTCGCGAAGCTTGGCGCAGACTACCTCTTCCATACGCGCGTCTATCACGCTGGGGCGATCGACAAGCACGGCACGCTCAAGGGCGACTTGATTCTGGTCGCTAGCGGCGACCCGAATCTCTCCAATCGCATCCAGCCGGACGGCACACTCGCTTTCGTCGATGAAGATCACTCTTACGGTGGCCCGGCGCTGCCCGGCGATCCTCTGGCAGTCATTAAGGAGCTTGCAAAAGACGTCGCGGCCAAGGGGATTCACAGAATTCAGGGCCGCGTGCTGATAGACACGAGTCTTTCCCCCGATGGGCCGCGCGAAGGCGGCACGAACGTGGTGATGTCCTCCATCATGATCAACGACAACGTGATCGATCTCCTCCTAGCGCCCGGCGCAAAAGAGGGCGATCCTATTTCGCTTAAAACTTCGCCGCAAACTTCTTACGTCATATTTGTGAACCGTCTGACCACTTCTGCGGCTGGAACCAAGCCTTCGTTCGAATCTCCGGAATTCACAAGCAACGCGGACGGCTCCGTCAGCGTAACGCTTACCGGAAGCCTCCCCATTGGATTCAAGCCCCAGCCTGCGGCCATCGCGGTGCCTTCACCAACGAAGTTTGCTGAAACGGTTTTCCGCGAAGCGCTCGTGGGCGCAGGCATCGAGATCAAGCCCTCGTCGGGTGCTGCGCCTACTGACTTTGTTCTGCTTGCGCGTTTCTATACTGCGGAGAACCAAGTCGCCGAGCACGTCTCTCCGCCACTCTCCGAAGAAATCAAAGTGACGCTGAAGGTGAGCCAAAATCTGCATGCGGGAATGGGGCCGTATCTTCTCGGCGCGCTGGTGGCAAAAGACACGAAGAATCCCCTCGACGCAGGATTCCATGTTGAACACGACTTTTTGCAAGCCGCGAAGCTCGACCTTTCTGGCAGCGGCCAAGGCGACGGCGCTGGCGGCGACTGGGCAGATCTCTTCAGCCCGGACTTTATGGTGCATTACCTGACGTATTGGACCACGCGGCCCGACTACGAAGTCTTTTTCAAGGCTCTTCCTGTGCTGGGTAAAGACGGCACACTTGTGAAAATTCAAGTGAATGCGCCCGCCGCAGGTCACGTGTTCGCAAAAACCGGGACGTTCGGCTCGGAAGACAAGCTCAACGGCAAGCTGATGCTCAACGGTAAGGGCCTGGTCGGCTACGTGATCACCAAAGATAACAAGAAGCTGGCCTTTGCGGCCTATGTGAATCACGTCACGCTTCCGCCGGACATGGAAGCGGCGCAGACCGTCGCGGGCGAGGCCCTCGGCGAGATTGCTGGCGCCGCGTACGACGCCGATCTCAGCGGATCAGCGGGCGCCGAAACGGCTTACGATCTTCTCATCCGCAATGGCCATATCATCGATGGCACAGGCAATCCGTGGTTTGCGGGCGATGTCGCTGTGAACGGCGGCCGCATCGCAGCCGTCGGTGATCTACACGACGCTCACGCCAAACGCGAAATTGATGCACAGGGCCGCATCGTCGCGCCGGGATTCATTGACATGCTCGGGCAATCCGAAGTTTCGCTTCTATTGGACAACCGCTCGCTCAGCAAACTCTCTCAGGGAATTACCACAGAAATCACCGGCGAAGGCGGCTCCATCGCTCCGCAAAATGAAAAGACCCTGGCACCCATGAAGCCATTCCTGGACCACTACAAGCTCAGTGTCGATTGGACCACCCTCGACGGTTATTTTAGACGCCTTGAAAAGCAAGGCACCCCTCTCAACATCGGGACTTATGTTGGCTCGGCGCAGGTCCGCGAAGCCGTGATCGGCGACGACGACCGACCGCCCACGCCGGCCGAACTCGAACAGATGAAAATGCTCGTCGAGCAAGCAATGAAAGATGGCGCGCTCGGAGTCTCGAGCGCGCTCATTTATCCACCAAATATCTACGCAAAAACCGACGAACTAATCGCGCTCGCGCACGTAGCTTCGAAATACGGGGGACTTTACGCCACGCACATGCGCAGCGAGGGCGCTTCGGAAATGGCCGCACTTGCTGAAGCCATTCGCATCGGCCGCGAAGCGAATCTTCCCGTCGAGGTTTTTCACCTGAAGGTGAGCGGCAAGTCGCGCTGGGGTAGCATGAAGAACGTCGCGGCCGCGATTCAAAATGCCCGCGATTCGGGGCTTGACATTGCTGCTGATATGTACCCCTATCCAGCAGGAGCCACGGCACTTGCTTCCGCACTTCCGCCCTGGGTCGCGGATGGCGGCGTCCAGAAACTGCTAGAACGGCTGAAAGATCCTGCGGTCCGCGCGCGCATCAAAAAGGAATTCGCTCGAGATCATCCCGATTGGGAAAATCTCTTCTACGACTGCGGCGGCGGAAGCGGTGTTCTTATTTCTTCCGTGGAAAAAGCCGAATTGAAACAGTTCGAAGGGAAAACGGTTGAAGATGTCTCCAAAGCATGGAAGAAAACGCCGGAGGACACGCTGATGGACTTCGTGCTCGCGGACAGTGCACAAACCGGCGCGATTTATTTCATGGCCAGCGAAGAAGACCTAGGTACTGGCCTCAGCCAGCCCTGGACGAGCATCGGCTTGGATGCCAATGAAATGTCACTCGACGGTCCGACCTACGAAGCACACGCGCATCCGCGCACTTTTGGTTCTGTGCCGCGCTTTCTCGGACACTATGTCCGGGATGGACATCTCCTGCCTCTGGAGGCGGCCATCCGCAAAATCACTTCCCTTCCCGCCCAGCGCGAACATCTCGAAGGCCGCGGCCTTCTAAAGCCCGGCTATTTCGCGGACGTCACGATCTTCGATCCGGCAACGATCATCGACCATGCCACGTTTGTGAAACCCGATCAGTTGTCGGAAGGCATCGACTTCACCATCGTCAACGGCCAAGTCGAATACGACCACGGCAAGCTCACGGGCGCGGCCGCCGGCAAAGTTCTACGGGGCCGCGGCTGGCAGGCGTCAAACAACTGAAAATTCCATCGTTACTTAGCTTAAGGCTGTTTTCCCAAGATCCGCCACGCGCCGCTCGTAAGTCATTTCTACGAACCCGTGTTTCCCGTAGTAGCGCAACACGATTTTGTGGCCCGGTTCAATTTTCGCGCGCGTTTTGATCAGAGCATCAGAGAGTTCGACCCACTGGCCGTTCACAAGATAATTGCCTTCCCAGCCGCGCAATTCAAAGTGCCCGTCGTTTTTCAGAATGAGCGGCGCGGCGTTACAGGTGGTCACTTTGCCTTTGATCTTCGCTTGCGTACACTGGTAGCGGCCGGAAACGTCGGTGGTTTGCGCGGGACTTGCCGGAGTCAGAGCGAGCAGCAAGGCAGCGAGCGGCAAAAAACGCAAGAGGATTCGAGCGACGCGAACGCGCCCCATCGGGAAACTCCACGTCCAGGTCGCTTGGCTGCGGACCGCGGACCCTGGTCGGAAGGACAGGTGCAATTCTGCCGCCAAGGCCCCCAACGCTAAGTCTTTTATGTGTAATGAGTTAGGTAGCCGAATGTTAGGGCCAGCTAAGCCGGAGGGTACCTGTTTTCCTCTCGGAAGCTCACGGTGGGAACTCTTTTGCGCACGGCTCAGCCCACCGTGGAACGCTGGCCACGCTGCAGCTGGACATCCTTCTTAGGGTAACTCTGCCACCGCCTGGCCATCCTTGCGCGGATCAGAGGCCCCATAGTTCACGCCGGTGACAAAGTCGCGCATGACCGCTTGTCCTCCGCCTACGTCGCTTGAAAACATCCCTTTCAGTTGAATCTTGTGTCCTTTTGCCGCTAGTTCGTCGCGCACTTTTTGCGGAATGCGGTTTTCCATCATCACGTCGCATCCGCCAAAGGTATGTTTGCTGAATCGCGGCGCTTCCAAAGCTGCTTGAATGTTCATCTTGAAATCCACGAGATCGGCAATGAACTGGGCGTGCGCTTGGGACTGGTTCCAGCCGCCCATGATCCCAAACGCCACCCGCGTATCGCCCTGCTGCGCAAACGCCGGAATAATCGTGTGCAAAGGGCGGTTCCTTCCCGCGAGGGCGTTTGGCGAGGCAGGATCCAGGGAGAAAAGCCCCCCGCGGTCGTGGAGAGCAAATCCCGTTCCCGGAGCCACGATGCCCGATCCGAACAATTCGTAGTTACTCTGAATGAGCGACACCATGTTTCCTTCGCGATCGACAACCGTGAGATACGTCGTGTCGTTCCCTGCCGGTGTTTCTCCGGCTGCAGCTTCACAGTTCGCTTGGTCGGAATCGATCTGCTTCGCTCGCTGGGCAGCCCAGTCTTTCGAAAGCAGCGTGGGCACCGGCAATTTGTGCTTTCGCGGATCGCCGATGTATTTCAGCAAATCCGCGTAGGCTAATTTCTTTGCTTCGATCATGGCATGCAACGCGTTGGTCGAGGCGAATCCCCAATCCTTCTGCCCGAGTGGGAACGTTTCCATGATGTTCAGCATTTCCAGGGCAGCCAGGCCCTGCACGTTGGGCGGCAGCTCGTAAACAGTCCAATCGCGATAGGTCGTCGAGATGGGCTCGACGAATTCGCTGGAAAACTCGGCGAGATCGGCAGCCACCATGGGCCCGCCGTGCCGCTTCATTGCGTTTAAGATTTTTGCTGCAATCTCTCCTTTGTAGAACGCGTCCCGGCCATGCTCTGCAACCTGCTCTAGCGACCAGGCCAGATCCGCATTGCGAAATACTTCTCCCACTTTCGGCGGCCGGTCATTTGGTAAATAGGTTTTTGTCGCGGTGTCGTCTGTTCGCAAGTAATCCGCGGAGCCCGCCCAGTAGGCGGCAGTCCATTCCGGCACAGGAAATCCATCCTGTGCCGCTCGAATGGCCGCCGCCAAATCATCCGCCAGCTTCTTGCGTCCAAATTTGTCTGCCAGCTTCTGCCATCCGTCCACGGCGCCCGGCACAGTGATGGCATTCACACCCTGCTGCGGCATGCTGCGAATTCCCTGCTTCTGCAAATACTCGATCGTCAGTCCTTTCGGCGCCCAGCCACTGGCATTCAAGCCATACAGCTTGTTGGCCTTAGCGTCATACACGATCGCAAACAAATCTCCGCCCATGCCGTTCATCATAGGCTCCACCACGCCCATCATGGCGTTCGTGGCGATGGCCGCATCTACCGCATTGCCACCCTGTTCGAGGATGCGAACACCGGCCTCAGCGGCGAGCGGCGATTCCGCCGCAACAATGCCATTGCGCGAAATCACCATCGATCGCGTCTGGCTGCGGTCTTGCCCGTAGCTATGTTCGGCCCACATAACTCCGGCCACACAGAGGAATATCCATCCGCAAAAAAGTCGCACGGCGTTGTCCTTCCTGGTTTCTCTCACCATCGTGAAAAAGCATCCCTTACGGCATCGTGAGGATGATATTCGGAATGTTCTTCTCGCGCAGCATGGCATTAAAGGCGGCCACATCCTTGGCGAGGATCTGCTGGTACTCCTGCTGGAATTGATCGCCCTGCTTTTTGAGTTCTTCTCCCACAGCTACTTGCTGTGTCGTTGGCGGAAAATCGGAGCTGCCCGCTTGTTCCGCAAGGTAGCCGATCTTTTGCGCCAGCAGAGGGGGCCAACGAACGTCGTCCTGGCCTCTTCCGGTCAACTTGAGCTGCAGGACTTTGCCTTCTACATTGGTCAGCTTTTCTGCCAAATCGTCAGCGGCCTTCCGAATCGCCTTGCCCGTCTCATCGGTTCCCAGTTCCTTCGCGAGGTTGGCAAGCTGCGCGCGAATCGACTCGATTTGATTGACGCTCGAGGCCAAGGCATTCATTTCATCGCGCAAGCCGGTTAGGAATTGCATCTGTGTCTGGATGTCGCCTTCTGTCCCGCCCGAATGCGGGTCCTTCAGCACGTTGAGCTTCTGGCTGAACTTTCCTTCGCCGACGGCTAGCGTCACTGTGTACGTCCCCGGAGGCGCAAGCAGCGTTATGCGATCCGCCCCCGGCGCAGGCCGCCAGCCTTCTGGTCCGACTTTGACATCAGGGGCATACAGGGGACTGGTTCTTAGTTTGATTTCCGTACCAGGCTCGAACCGCAGGTTCCACCAAATACGGTTGATCCCGGGCTTCGCCTCGCAAGGTGGACCGCCCTCGCCGCCTTGGCCGCCACCGCCGCCTGGACCGGCAGGTCCCGCAGGCCTTTGTCCGCCTTCTTCTCTTGGCGCACGGCATTCGATTTCACGCACTGTTTTTCCGCTTGCATCGCCGATCGTCAACCGCACGCGGTCCTTTTCGCCTAATTTCGACTTCAAGTAAAAATTAATGGGCGCTCCGTAAGGGGGATTGTGGCCCGCAGTGGGGTCATAGGAAACCGCCACGGGCTGCGCAACGTTTCTGAACCGGTAGACATCGCGCGGAGCAAATAAGTGTGCGTTGGAAGCGAGGATTTCCGGCGTTATCTGCTGGAGCGGAGTGATGTCGTCCAAGATCCAAAACCCGCGCCCATACGTCGCGAGCGCCAGATCGTGAAAGCGCTCCTGGACGGCGATCCAATACACAGGAGCATGCGGGAGACCGCTTTGTAGCGGTTCCCAGTTCTTGCCATCGTCGAACGAGATGTACAGGCCATTCTCCGTCCCGAGATAGAGTTGGCCCTTGCGCACGGGATCTTCGCGAATGCAATGCGCATAGCTCAACATACTGTGCGGAATCCCGTTGGCGATAGCCGTCCACGTTTTGCCGTAATCGGTGGTCTTATAGGCAAACGGATCGCGATTGTTCATCTGATGAAAGTCCACCGTGAGATAGGCAGTTCCTGCATCATAGCGAGAAGCCTCGATGTTGCTCACCGTTCCCCAATCCGGAAGATTGGGAATGTTCTTTGTCACGTTAGTCCAGTTTTTCCCGCCATCGCGCGTGATTTGCACGTATCCGTCGTTGGTTCCCGCCCAAATCACACCGGCTTCCTTCGCTGATTCCGCGATCGCAAAAACGGTGCCGGCATATTCGACGCCGATGTTGTCCGGGGTGAGCCCGCCGGAGATTCCCATCCGGCTCTTGTCGTTGCGCGTCAGGTCGGGGCTGATGATTTGCCAACTATTGCCGCCGTCCGTGGTGACGTGCACGAACTGGCTGCCGACGTAAACTTTGTTGTGGTCGTGCGGAGAAATGGTCACAGGAAATTCCCAGTTAAAGCGGTATTTCACTTCCCCGGCGCTGGCACCGGAGACGTCCTCCGGCCACACCTCCACTTCCCTTGCCTGATGATTTCTTTCGTCGAAGCGCGCCACGGAGCCACCAACGCTGCCTGAACCGGTTCCGGTCGACCAGATGATGTTGTTGTCGACAGGATCCGGCGTCGCGAAGCCACTTTCGCTGCCCGCAACGGGGTGCCAAACGCTCCGCGAAATTTGTGCTCCGCCAAAGCCACCGAACTGCAAGCTGTTGCTCGGTCCGCGGAACGAAGGACCATCCTGTCGGTTTCCATAAACGAAATAGGGAATCTGGTCGTCCAGCGTCACGTGATAAATCTGCGCGATGGGCAACTGAATGCGGTCCCAGGAATGCCCACGATTTACGGAAATACTTACGCCGCCGTCATTCACCACGGCCATGCGGTCGCCGTTGGTGGGGTCGATCCACATCTCGTGATTGTCACCGCCAGGAGCTGAGGGCATATTTGTCAGAGTATGGCCACCGTCGAGCGTCCGCGAAAAAGCCGAGGTGAAGAAATAAACCTCGTTCTCGTTATCCGGGGAGATTTCCTCGCGCGTGTAATAATGGGTCCGTCCGCGGATTTGCCGATCTGAATTGATGAGTTGCCAGTTTTCTCCGCCGTCATCCGAGCGCCACAATTGGCCGCTTTGCGTGGGCTTGCCGTCCATCGGCACGCCATCGCCAGTTTCGATCAGCGCGTAGACTCGATTCGAGTCCTTTTGCGCCACGCGCACCGCAATTCTGCCCACGGGCGTGTGTGGCAAGCCGTGACCCTCTAGCTGTTTCCACGTCGCGCCGGCATCGGTGGACTTGAACAGTCCGCTTCCCTGCCCGCCGCTCTTTCTCCCGTAGGTATGAATCTCGATTTGCCACATTCCCGCGAACAAAATCCGCGAATTGTTGGGATCCATGCCCATATCGGAGCAGCCCGTGTTTTCATCCACAAATAAAACTCTCTCCCAATTCTTTCCGCTGTCGGTGGTGCGAAAGACGCCCCGTTCAGGCTGTGGACCGTACGCGTGCCCCAGCGCGCACGCCAGCACAACGTCAGGATTGTGCGGATCAATGATCACGTTGCCGATTCGCCCTGTTTTTTCCAGACCCATCAACTTCCAGGTCTTTCCGGCATCCAACGACTTGTAGATCCCGTTGCCGACGGAAATATGGCTTCGGATAAACGACTCGCCCGTACCCGCCCATACGATATTCGGGTCGCTCGCGGCTACAGCCAGCGAGCCAATGGAAGAAACGGGCTGGTCGTCAAAGAGGGGATCCCAGTGGATGCCGCCATCGGTCGACTTGAAAATTCCTCCGGATGCCACGCCTACATAGTAGATATTGGGATTTCCGGGAATCCCCGCCACCGCAGTCGCGCGATTTCCTACTGGCCCGATGTACCGGAACTTCATTTGGTTGTAAATGTCAGGACTGATCTGCGGCGGTTGCTGCGCGCGGGCTAATCCCCCAGCGCAGAAGATTGCCAATGCACCCAAGAAAAGACCAGAGCACACTCGCTTCGTCATGGCGAAACCTCACACGCTCAATGTTTGCCTGGAATTGCGCGGATGATACTTGCTGCGCCGCGGCAGGTCAATAGTTACGAAGAAACCGCATCGCTTCGAGCGTTCCAGACGCCATGAGCCTTGTTCGAACGCCAAGTCCAATTCTGCAAGCGCCAGCGCCTCCGCAGAGAAAACCATAAGCTCGCCTAATTATTGTTTCTGGGAGGATCTGCTTGCTAAGCGGAGGGCGGAGGGCCTGGTGATTGGCATTTCTGCGGGAACGCCCTAGAATTCAAGGCACGGCCGCTGTGTTCCTGAAATTGGGTCTTCCGGCCGCGTGTCGCTTCACTCGCGGAGGCTCTGCCGTTGCCCGAACATCACGCCGCTGCCTCGCACTCAAAACCGGTCGCTCACCGCGATCCGCGTCTCCGTTCGCAGATCGAAGCGGTTTTGACCGGGCGTCATTCCGATTCTTTTAGCTTTCTTGGGCCCCATCCCGTGGATGGCGGCTGGGCCGTGCGCTTTTTCATCCCCTGGGCAGAAGAGGCACGCATCTCGTTGCAACCGTCCTCACCAGAAAACGCCCCCCCTGACCCCGCCAAAGTCCTCGAAGCCGTTAAATTACATCCCGAAGGTTTTTTCGAAGCCATCCTGCCGGCGGACCAAACCGGTCCACCCGCTCCAGTGAGCTACAAAATTCAGGGCCGCACGCATTACGGCGAATTCTTTGAGACTTATGACGCCTATGCTTTTCCCTGGGTGCTTACCGAGTTTGATTTGTATCTCATGGGCGAAGGCCGTCACTACGATACTTACCAAAAACTCGGTGCGCATCTCATCACGCTGGAGGGCATTCGCGGCGTTCACTTCGCCGTTTGGGCGCCTAGTGCGCGTCGCGTCAGTGTCGTTGGCGATTTCAATCGCTGGGACGGCCGTGTCCATCCCATGCGCGCGCGCGGCTCGTCGGGAATCTGGGAGATTTTCGTTCCGGAACTGACCGAAGGCGCGATCTACAAGTTCGAACTCATCGGTCCTGACGACAACATGCTTCCCCTCAAAGCCGATCCCTACGCCTTCCGCTCCGAATTACGTCCCAACACGGGCTCGGTCGTCGCCAATCTTGATACCTATTGCTGGAACGATGCCGACTGGCTCTCGCAACGCTCCGGCAAGAATTGGTTCCAGTCCCCTGTTTCCATTTACGAAGTCCATCTCGGTTCGTGGCGACGTGTTCCCGAAGAGAACAATCGTTGGCTGAACTACCGCGAACTCGCCGATTGGCTCCTACCTTATGTCAAGGAACTTGGCTACACGCACATCGAGCTGCTTCCTGTCATGGAGCATCCTTACGATGGCTCCTGGGGCTACCAAACTCTGGGCTATTTCGCCGCCACCAGCCGCTATGGCGCTCCCACGGAATTCATGGAATTCGTCGACCGCTGTCACCAAGCCGGCATCGGCGTCATCCTCGACTGGACTCCCGCGCACTTTCCGCGCGATGCTCACGGCCTGGCGCAATTCGACGGTAGCTACCTCTACGAACACGCCGACCCCCGCCAGGGCGCGCATCCCGACTGGGGCACGCTGGTTTACAACTACGGCCGCAACGAAGTGCAAAACTATTTGATTTCGAATGCGCTCTTCTGGCTCGACAAGTACCACATCGACGGCCTCCGCGTGGACGCTGTCGCTTCCATGCTCTATCTCGATTATTCCCGTAAAGAGGGCGAGTGGATTCCGAATCAATACGGGGGCCGCGAAAATCTCCAAGCCATTGAATTTCTGAAGCACATGAACGAGGTTGCCCACGGCAAATTCCCCGGAATTCTCACCATCGCCGAAGAATCTACCGCTTGGCCCGCCGTCTCTCGCCCTACCTATCTCGGCGGGCTCGGCTTCAGCTTCAAATGGAACATGGGCTGGATGAGTGACACCCTAAGTTATTTTTCCCGCGATCCCGTCCATCGCAAATACGAGCACAACAAAATCACCTTCTCGATGCTCTACGCCTTCACCGAGAATTTCGTTCTTCCCTTCTCGCATGACGAAGTCGTCCACGGTAAAAACTCGCTGCTTCACAAAATGCCCGGAGACCTGTGGCAGCAGTTCGCCAACCTCCGCCTGCTCTACGGCTATCACTACGCGCACCCGGGCAAGAAACTTCTCTTCATGGGCCAGGAATTTGCGCAGCGCCACGAATGGAGCGAAGCGCGCAGTCTCGACTGGGATTTGCTGCAGTGGGATTCACATCGCGGCGTTCAGCGGCTGATCAGCGATCTGAATCGCGTCTACACTTCCGAACCCGCGCTCCATCAGATCGACTTCGAGTGGCACGGTTTCGAATGGATCGATGCCAACGATGCCGACAACAGCGTCCTCAGCTTCATTCGCCGTGGCAAAAACACCGAGCATTTAATCGTTGTCGTGCTCAACGCCACTCCCGTCGTCCGCGAGGGCTATCGTCTCGGCGTCCCTCAGCCCGGCTATTACCGCGAACTCCTCAACACGGACGCTTCGATTTACGGCGGCTCGAACGTTGGCAACGCTGGCGGTCAGCAAGCCTCCGACCAACCCGCGCAAGGCCATTTCCACTCCCTCGTTCTCACTCTCCCGCCCCTCGCCGCGATTTTTTTGAAGTGGGCACCGAATTCCTGACGAGTGAGGTTTAACCAGAATATGGCCGATCTCACCGAAAACGCCGCAGAAATCCCACGGCCCAGCGCGCCGGCTCGTGGGCCGCGAATGTTCATGATCAACATCTCGTTCATCAACTGGTCCGGTATGGTTTTTGCCATTCTGCAAAGCGCCTGCACTGCGGTCATCGCTATCAGCGGCATTCGCGTAGCCCTTGGCCTAAGTGCTCTCGCCGCCGCCGCCGGCATCCACGCACCCGCGCGCGGCTTCCATCAAGACGCCATCCGCCTTCCCATGATGGTTCTCGCCTTCCTCGGCGCCGTCATCAATCTTTATGTCATTGGAAAAGTGCGGCACTTACGAAACAAACCTGCGGCGCAATGGCGTCAGCAGCCGGTCACAAAGAAAAGGCTCAATTCCGAGCGCTTCCAAATCGCCCTCGCGGTCCTCACCTTGCTGCTGCTCGCCGCCGAATGGATCACTCATCCCATGATCCACCGTGTCCCTTGACGGGGCTCTACCTTACCTTATCCTTCCTCATTTTTTCTACACATCTGGCTCCGGCCCAATTTCTTTGGCTAGCCGTTCATGCAACCGTTTGCTGTAGCCCACGGGCAGTTCAAACGTCCGGTCGTCCGCCGTCAGGATTAGAATATTTCTCGTTGAATCCAAAATTGCCGCGCAGATTTCGCAGTGTTCCAGGTGCCGCTCGATATCTTCGCGCAGTTGGGCGTCGATACTCCCGTCGATATATTCGGAAATGTATTCCCACACGTGTTTGCAATCGAGCTTCATAGCGCCCTCCGAAAGAATCCCTTGCGCGCGGGTGCGGCGCTCTTCAGAAAAGGGGCCAGTTGCTTTTGCAGCAGGATTCGTGCGCGGTGCAGGCGTACTTTTACGACTCCTGGCGTCAGTCCCAGAGCTTCCGCCGTTTCCTCGGTGTTGAGTTCTTCCAAATCTCTCAGTGTGAAGACTTGCCGGTAATTGTCGGGAAGGCTGGCGACGGCCTTCCGCAGGGCATCGCGCAGTTCCTGGCGTTCCAGCGCTTCCAGCGGAACTCCGCGCCAGTCTGTCAATGACGCGGGAGTGTAATCCCCTTCTTTCTCTTCTGCTTCTTCTTCAAGCGAATTCTCTAAAGCCTTGGCTTTTCGCAGACGTTTCTTTCCTTCGTTGATGGCGATCGTCGTCAACCAAGTGCTGAACTTGGCCTCAGAGCGAAACGATCCCAGATGCCGGTAAGCGTTGATCACCGCTTCTTGAGCGCCGTCTTCCGCGTCTGCTTCATTCTTCACGATCGACAATACGGTCAAATACACCATTCGCTCGTACGGCCGGATCAGCTCGTGAAACAACTCTTTTTCTCCGCCCACAATCCGAGCGATCAGCTCCGCTTCCCTTGCCGCCGCCGTTTGCATGGTCGTTTGCGCTCGCGACTACCTTTCAGGGGCTGCTACTCGTTTCCGTGTCTGATACTGCTTTAAGTCCGCACTTGGCGGCAAGGTGCAAATCTTAGGTTCTTGCTTCCTTGGGCTTCCCGTATTCCTTGACGTCCGACATTTTGTCTTGCTTCCTCTTGTCGCTTGGCTGTCCCCTACCCTTGTACGAGTCCACGCCTGCTCAAAGGTTACGGCATTCTCCCGAATTCGGGTCGCCCGTCCGATGGCGGGTTCTGGCGTTTACTCTTCGGGGGGAGGCCCCTTTCTGCCCTGCTGCCCCGCCGCCGGAAATCGATATGCTGGAATTCCAGGGAGACGTCGATGCCCGGAAACTTTGCCATCCGGCTGTGTTGTCCTCTGTGCGAAGCCGACTCTTGGGTCACGCTCACAGACCGCCAGGAAACCTACGAGCAGATCCACCAACAAACCTGGGATTTCAAGTGCCGGGAGCACGGCGCACAACGAGGCACGCCCAAAGAAGTCATCGGAGTCGCTCCTCTGGACGAAAAACCGCCTTCCACACAAAAATCCGCTTTGACGTTTGGCAACGCCATATCCACTGAGGCAACCAAGAAAACTCCTCGTTCCAGCGAGCGCATGGCTCTTCGCATTCCCATCGTGGTCTACGGTTTCACCAAGGAGCGCGGGGCGTTTCACGAAGAAACGGAAACCCAAATTGTCAATGCCAGCGGCGCCCTGGTGATGCTCAAGACCAAGCTGGCCATTGGTGATTCCGTGTTCTTGATGCAAAAAGGCAACGGCCTCGAGCAGGAAGTCCGCGTCGTCTATCTGGACCCCTACTCGGACCGTGAAACCAAAGTCGGGCTGGCCTTCAAATATCCCATCACGGATTTTTGGCGCCGGTCGCGCAAACAGCAACGCATTCCCAAAACGCTGCGCGTGGTAGTCAGAGGGACAGATTCCCGGGGCCATCCCTTCAAGCAGACCAGCTACACCATCGACCTCAGCCAGGATGGCGCGCGCCTCGATGGAATTGGTTTTCTTACTTCTCCGGGACAAACGATCGAAGTGCGCCGGCTCTGGCGTAAGAAGAAGTTTCGCGTGATCTGGATCGGCCACGTCGGAACCGGCGAAGCCAATCAAGTAGGCGTGTTTGGCCTGCAAAACGAGAAAGACATCTGGCGCATGGAGCTCCCCGAGGGTGAGCCCGACAAAAAACCAGGCAAGGGCAAGCCTCCGAATAAGTGAGTTTGCCGTTTATAATCCTCGATTCTTAGTTTTTCCCTCTTGGTCGTTCTCATTCTCATTCATCAGCTCCCTGACCCTTGGAATTCGTTGCCGCTCTTCCATTTCGGTTATCGAGTTTCAACTCTCGGTTTTGCGTTTCGTGTTTCGATTTTCGCGCTCAGCCGCCCTTGGGTTCCTGCCGGTACCCACCTCGGCCCGCCGCCATCTTTCTGTTCATGGCTCTAAGCACCCAAGGCATGAACCGCTCCAGAAAGACCAACGCCTTGCCATGCCCGGTAATAATGGCTTCGCGCTTTCCTCGCGCAATCGCGCTGAGAATCTGCCGCGCCGCTTTCTCGGTTGGCATCACCAACCACCCTGGAATGGAATCGTTGGCGTCTTCGTGGAATTTCCCCTGGTTGTCCACGCGGCGGATGTCACTGGCCACAAAACCGGGACTAATCAGCGTCACCTTCACTCCGGAGAGCCGCAGTTCTGGTGTAATCGAATTCGCCAGCGCGCGCACCGCAAACTTGCTCATGGCGTACGGCGATGCTCCCGCCGACGCTGTCCAACCCGAAACGCTTCCCACCATGGCGATGTTGCCTTTGTTCTTTTCGATCTCCGGAAGCGCCGCGTAAATCGTTCGCAGCACGCCAAAAACATTGGTCTCGAATTGGCGCCGGTAATCCTCGATGGAAAGTTTCTTCAACGGACTGACCACACCAAATCCGGCGTTGGCAATCACCACGTCCAACTTACCCCAGTGGCTCACCGTTTCGGCAACAGACTTTCGCAAATCCCCGTCCTGCGTAACATCGCAGTGCACCACTAAAGGCTCCGGGTTTCCGATCTCCGCAATCTTTTGGGCCAAACCTTCCAGCCGTTCCTTACGCCGCGCGACCAGCGTCAGCTTCGCTCCCACTTGGCCCAATTGCCACGCCAACTCCTCGCCAATCCCGGACGAGGCTCCGGTAATAAGCACGGTTTTGTCCCGAAAGAACAATTGCGTCTTGTTCATGCCGGTATCTTACGACAGGAAATGTCCTCTCTAGGGGCGTCGAGCTTAACGAGGACTTGTTTTTGGCAGCACAGGCTCGCCGCCGCGAAATCGGGCTTTAGAAAAAATTTCTTGCAGGCGGGTGAAAAGAAAGATTTGAGGGCGCAACGGCCTTGCGACCGCTGCGCCCTCTTTCGATTGTGCCGTTAAGTCTCTTAGGCTTCCCGGCTCAATCTGGGCGGGAGATTAAACCTGGCTTTCTTCCTTGGCAAGAGAAATCTGAAAATTCAACTGTGGAAAGCTGTGCACACTTGTGCAAAAGGCCAGACGGAAAATGGAAATTCGGAACTGGGGAAGAATCCTAACGGCCTACGAAAGACACTGCCATGGTCGGCGGCACGGCCGTGCGGAGACCAAATTCGCACGATTAAGAGTTTTGGAGCAGTCGTCGAATGAGGGATGACCGTCTTTTGCGCTAATATCGAAGCGGCGATGGCAACGCAGAAATCCATGCTGAACGAGTTTCCCTGGGATGAGGGCTACCGCGTGTCGGGCGTCGAAGACGCCCTTACACCTGCGCTGGTGGTATATCCAGAAAGGATTGCCTCCAACATTGCGCGCACGTTGGATCTGTTGGGCGGGGATGCGAATCGCTGGCGCGTGCACATCAAGACCGCGAAACTGGATTACACGTTGCGCATGCTCCTGGAGCGTGGAGTCCGCACTTTCAAGTGCGCAACGACGCTTGAGCTGCTAGTTGCGTGCCGCACCGGCGCGAGAGATGTGCTGTTCGCTTACCCAGCCGTGGGCGCGAATGCGCGTCGCGTGCGTGAAATTGCAAACGAGTTTCCCGCTGTGAGCATTTCCGTTTTGGCCGAAAACGAAGCGCAAGTACGGCAATGGAGAGAAAGTACGATCGGCATCTTCCTCGATATTAATCCGGGCATGAATCGCACGGGAATCGAGCAAAGCCACAAGGACGAAGTTCTTCAGCTCGTGCGGACGGTCAGAGAAGCCGGGCTGGAGTTCCGCGGCTTGCACTACTACGACGGGCAGTATGGCGGGCTGGAACAGCGCGAGAGAACCGCGGCTGCGCATGCGGGCTATGACCGCTTGGTGGAGGTCGCCCAGGAGATCGAGGGCAGTGGCGTGAGCGTGCCGGAGCTGATCACCGCAGGCACGCCGACGCTGCCTTGTTCGCTAGGGTATCAGGGCTTTCAGCGAAAGAAATTCGTTCATCGCGTGTCGCCGGGGACGGTTGTCTATAACGACGCTACGAGCCTCGCGCAGCTACCAGCCGGTTATGGCTTGCAACCGGCAGTACTGGTCTTAACAAGACTAGTGAGCCGGCCACGCGCAGGCCTGGCCACTTGCGATGCCGGACACAAGGCTGTCTCCGCGGATGCGGGCGTTCCCACGTGCGTAGTCCTCGGGCACGCAGAACTCACGCCCCTCTCCCCCAGCGAAGAGCACCTGCCCATGGCGGTTGTAGGGGGAGGCACCGGACCACAGGTCGGCGACGTGCTTTATCTGCTTCCGCGCCACGTTTGTCCCACCGTGAACAACTTTGATTGCGCGCTGTTAGTAGGCAACGGCAAGATCGAATCGGTGGAGAGAGTGAGCGCCCGCGGTCGGGAGGAACCGCTGCCGCAAACACGGCCCACGACACCTTCCCTTGCGCGTCGCGCTGTTCCCGAGAAAGTGTGAAGGATTCCACGCGGCCGCAGGAAAGGGGGAACGGCAGCCGCCGATTCCAGGAAAAATGAGCCCAAAAAGATTGAGGGCGCAACGGCCTTGCGACCGCTGCGCCCTCTTTCAATTGTGCCGTTAAGTCTTTTAGGCTTCCCGGCTCAATCTGGGCGTGACCATAAACCTGGCGTTTTTCCTTGGCAAGAGAAATCTGAAAATTCAACTGTGGAAAGCTGTGCAAAAAGGCCAGGACGAAAATCGAATTCGAAAAGCGAAAATGGCAAGGGTGTCCTTAGCCAGCCAAGCGCAAAGGGAGTCGTCCCCAGGAACGCGACTCTCGGTGCGACTAGCTCATCCGAGCGGGACCCGGCAAACCGCAAGGGAAGTTTTTCATGGAAACATTTCTGGGGGTTGCCTCGTACCTCTAACCGAGAGCCGGGGGTGAAAAGGATGGGTTCACAGCCGCGCGTCACCTGTTAGAAACACCGGCCAGGAGGCTAGCCTATGTCCTACACGAATCGCGGGTTCATCACCGTTACCGTGCTTCTAACCGCAGCCGCTCCGCTGCTTGCGCCTGTGGGATTGCGGGCGCAAGCCCCATCGACACCAGCAAAGGCTGCACAATCAACGAGTTCCGCACCAGCAGAAAAGGGCGAGCGCTGGTTGCACGTGCGCGCGAACTGCACGGACGGCAAGGGGGGGACGGTTCGCGTAAACGTGCCGCTCGAAATGGCGGAAAAGGTGCTCCCCGCGGTTAATCATGACCGGCTGCACAACGGCAAGGTCCGAATTGATTCCTCGGACGTCAACGACGTGGACCTGTTCGCCTTGATGGACGCTATCCGCACGGCCAAGGACGGCGAATACGTTACCGTGCAGAGCAAGGAAAACGATGTGCGCGTGGCCAAGGAAGGCAATCACCTCATCGTCCACGTACTGGACAAGGGCGGGTCGAAGAAGTCCCAGGTCGAAGTGAAAGTGCCGATGAAAGTGATCGAGGCATTGCTCTCCGCGGGCAAGGATGAATTGGACTTGGTGGCCGCCCTTCATGCGCTGGGCGCGCAAGGTGATACGGAGCTGGTTTCCGTGAAGGATAGCGAAAACACGGTAAAGGTCTGGCTGGATTCCAAGAGCGTCGCAGAGTAAAAGCTCATAAGGGCGCTGGAACACCCAGGAGGCGACATGATGCTGCTGGCGAAGGCTGCTCTCGGGATAGGTGGAACGCTTGTGCTGGCGGGCGCATACACGTTTCGCGAAGGCGTGATTCGCGTGGACGTGGACGAATCCCGCGCGGGCGGTTCTCACATTCACATGTGGGTGCCCGCGGCAGTAGTGCCGATGACCATGCATTTCGTGCCGAAACACCACCTCAAGGATGCGGCGGAGCAAGCAAGAGAGTTTCTGCCTGTAGTACACGCATTGTTCAAAGAATTGAAGAAATTTCCGGAAACGGACTTTGTGGAAGTGAAAGATGACAACGAGCACGTGCAAATTCGCACGCGCGCCGGGAAATTGCAAATCGACGTGGATTCGCCCGACGAAAACGTGCATCTGCTGGTGCCCCTAAGCACGCTGGATGACGTGGTGGATGAACTCGAAGCAAGTGCACCCGGAGTCTGAGAAGAATCCTCAAGAATCAATCTTCGCAGGCAATAGGAAACTCACGCAGGGCCGCCAGCTTCTTTTATCGCTGCTTGGTAATACGCCTCTTCGAGGACCGCTTCTTTCTTCCACTGCGCGCGTTCCAAAATCCCGCGGCAATTTTCGATCATTTTCGGATGACCGCATAAGTACGCGGTGGTCTCGTTGGGCCGCAGTCGCCATGCCTCGGTGTATTTTCGCAAAAGGTCCTCCACCCGCCCTGTCTCGCCGCTCCAGTGCGGCTCGTCCCAGGGCCGGCTTACTGTGGGGACATACGTGAACCAAGGCGCTTCGGAACCGTAGCGCTCGAGCTCCTCGCGATAACCGAATTCAAAAGAGCGACTGGCACCCTGAAGGCAAAAGAACCTGTGTTTCCCGGGCATCGGACTCGTCCCGCTGTTCCAATCGCGGTAAACCGTGCGCACGTAGCTTACAAATGGGGCGACACCGGTGACCGTAGAAAGGAGCAGGTGGTTTGTGCGGCCGCTGCGCAGATCAATCAGAAAGCGGCCCTTGGCGACTTTGCGGCAAAGGAGCGCGCCGCCCGATTTTAACTGAAAAAGACTTGGCGTCAAGCCACCCTTGGGAACCAGTTCGACAAAAAATTCGAGCGCCTCTTCGTAAGGAGACGAGGCCATAGAGTAGGGACGCTCGGTTCGAACGCCGCCTTGCTCAAGTCCAAGCGTGGCATACTGTCCGGCTCGATATTCGAAAGGTCCGCCGGGATCGATGCGTAGAATGCACAAATCCCGAGAAACATCCCGGCGATCAAGAACGCGTGCCTGATAGTATTTGTCCGGAGAGCGAGTCATCTGCGGGAGCTTCTATGGGGCAGCCAACTTTTGCCGCCGAAGTGAAACGCTATTCGTACGCCAACGCGACGACTGGATCGTAGGTCGCGGCGCGGAAAGCAGGATACAGTGCGCCCGCCGCGGCCCCGATCAACGCAAGCGCAATCGCAGAGAAAATCCAGGGCGTGGTAATGAGGACCGGCAGGTCGGGCTTGGTCTGCTTCAAGATGACTTGGGTTAAAAAGCTAAGTCCAATTCCAAGGCCAGTCCCGAAAAGAGCAAGGATGAACGTCTCCGTGAGGAGCATACGAACAATGTCAAAACGGGAAAAACCCAAAGCTTTCAGAATGCCAATTTCACGCGTGCGCTCCATAACCATGGTGTGCATATTGAGCAGAACGACGATAAAGCTGATGACGATGCCAAGCGCCACCATCGTGCGGGTGAACGGGCGTAGCTGCGGCAAATTGGAAGAATTCATGAGCGAGACGTATTCCGCAAGAGAACGAATGCTGTACTGGGGCAACAATTTCGCGAGTTGCGCGCGCGCTGCATCTGTATCTCCTCTGCTACGCACATAGAACATGGAGACGCGCTTCTCCGCCCCGGCAATTTGCTGCGCCGTGCGAATGGGAATGAAAAAGCGCGCACCTTTGCCGTGGGCCACGATGCCGCACACGGTGAACTCATGGTTCAACAAAGTGATGTGGCTGCCGACCTTTAGTTGACGGGTTTGCGCAATGATGTCGTCGGCAATCACTTCGTCAGGCCCTTGGAAGGGCCGGCCATCGCGAAACAAAAAGCCCTTGCTGAGCGCGTTGAAGCGCTGGTAATCAATCCCGTAAACCATAACTAAGCTCTTTGGTTCTGTGAGGATAACCGTAGGCGCCACTTCGTCCACACTGCTCACGCTGGCAATTTGATCCCCAAGCGACTCCGGCATGACGGCGCTCGAGAAAGCAAAAAAGATCGAAGAGTTCGGCGGCTGCACCAAAATGTCCGCGCCCACGCCTTCCACGCGTTTTCCCCATTCGGAAATGACTCCGGAAGTGAGACCCACAACCATCAAAACCAGAATCACTTGGATAGCGATGGCAATGACGCTCAGAAAGCTCCGCAGCGGACGCGCCGTGATGCTGCCCCAGAACATTTGGACCAGTGAAAAAGGTCCTTCGTAAGTTTCGTCCATGAACGAAAAACCAAAGATCTACTCTAACACTCTGATTTTGCAGGGGTCAAAGCACGAGAGGCACGTCGCGAAGCAAGCAGCGTGCCGAAAACCAGAAAGAACGTTTAGGAATTGTAAAGTTTTCAACACAAGTGTTGATAAGGTTGTGGAAATCAAGCCTACGGCATGCCATAACTTCCCACAGTTCAACATCCTTGCGCGCATTGCACTATTACTGTGCAACTTCGACTTTTCCGCTCCTTCACCTATAACGAAGAGGAAATCTCGCCACAAAATGCCCATTCAGTACCACTTTGGGGGACGTTCGAGGTGGATTTTGACCGTTTGTTTCGGATCGCTGATGTCAAACCAGCGCCCGTAGCTCTTCCACCCCTCGGCGACTACCTGAATGAGCACGCGCCCTAAAGGCGCGTCAGGAACATGGGCAACGCCTTCGCGATTTGTCTTCACATTCAATTCCATGGTTTTGTTTTTCTTGATCTTATGCTCTTCAATGTATTTGAAATAGACGCTGGCGTTTTCAACAGGTGTTTCTTTTTCGCCCCCCGTGACCTCGATGGTGATGCGCGATTGCGGATCGGGTCTCGAAGCACCAGCCTTTGGTTCGGGAGAAGACGGGGGATTTTGCGCCGATGCCCGGCCCACAACGACGAGCGATGCCACAAGGGAAGAACACAAAAGGAGAATTCGGGAGAAGTTCATCATTGCGCTGAACACCATCCTCTACGGAAGGGCGGCCCGAGGTCAAGCCTTTGTCGCCATGCAATTGGATGCCTGGACAGCAGGAACTGCTGCTCCACCACATTCTTCTCTCTCGGACTGGACCGGTCCGGCTGAGGTCGAATCTTCCGTGGTAGCTAATTGACGGACTTGTGAGGCTCCTGTAAGTTCTCAAGAACCTGCTCCGAATGCAATACAGGGACAGTTGGACCTAGCTAGGAAGTGCCCGCGGGCGGTCAGCAGCCAACCTCAGGCTGCCTGCGTCACAAAAGTGCGGGAAAGAGCAAGGAGAGCATCATGGGTTTTGCAACCAATGCCATTCATGTGGGGCAAGAGCCGGATCCTGCCACCGGCGCGATCGTCGCGCCGATCTATCAAACTTCGACGTATGTAAACGAAGAACTGGGCAAGAACAAAGGTTACGACTACGCGCGAACGAATCATCCGAACCGCAAAGCGCTCGAGCGCACCATGGCCAAGCTGGAAGGAGGGCATAGCGCTTACGTTTTCACCTCGGGGATGGCGGGCATCGATGCGATTTTCCGGCTGCTGCGTCCCGGAGATCATGTGGTTCTTTCAGAAGCCGTGTACGGCGGAGTTTTCCGGCTCTCCACGCAATTGCTAGTGCATTTCGGGCTGGAATTCAGCTTCGTGGACACTTCGATGGCAGAAGCCGTGCGCATGGCGCTGCGCCCCAATACCAAGATGCTGTATATCGAAACGCCCACCAACCCGACCATGAACGTGACCGACATCGCGGCGATCTGCAAGCTTGCCGGTGAACGAAACATCACGGTCGTGGTGGATAACACGTTCATGAGTCCGTACCTGCAGCGGCCGATCGAACTCGGTGCGCATATCGTGGTGCATTCCATGACGAAATACTTAAACGGCCACAGCGATGCCACGGGCGGTGCTGTGGTGCTGACGCGCCTCGAAGACGCGGAGAAAATTTACTTCCTTCAGCGCTCTGCGGGCGCTGGGCTAGCGCCCATGGATTGTTTTCTCGTGTCGCGAGGGATCAAGACCCTGGCCGTGCGTATGCTCCAGCACAACGCCAATGGCATTACCGTAGCGCGGCATCTCGACGCGCATCCCAAGGTGCGAAAAGTCTATTACCCGGGACTGCCCTCGCATCCGCAGCACGAAGTCGCACGGCGGCAACAAAAGGGGCCAGGCGCGATGCTCTCGTTTGATTTAGGTTCGGTAGATGCAGCGCGCAGGTTCCTGAATCACTTGCAGCTCTGCTCGCTGGCGGAAAGCCTGGGTGGCGTTGAAACACTCGTTTCACTTCCCGCTCTGATGACTCACGCGTCTATGCCCAAGGAAGTGCGCGAGCGCGTGGGAATCACCGAGGGCTTGGTGCGTCTCTCCGTCGGAATCGAAGACGTGGAAGATATCATCGCCGATTTAGACCAAGCCCTCTTGTACGTCTAATACGTCCGCTTCTTGGGCCGTGCGATAACGCTTCTCTGTCTCCCGGACTTCGCGGCCGACTCACTCAACCAGGCAAGATAATCCTCCGAGCCTTCGGTGATGGGAAGAGCAATAAATTCCGGCACGTCGTAGGTGTGCAGGCGCTTTACTTCCCTTTCCAATTGCCAGAGCCGCGGAGCGGTGGTCTTGATGATTAGCAAATGCTCGCGGGCGGACTCCAGCTTGCCCTTCCAAGCGTAAAAGGACTCGACCGGGCTGCGCGCGACATTGACGCAGGCGGCGAAACGCTTCTGCACCACGGCGCGGGCGATCTTCCTCGCCAGGGTCAGCGACGGACAGGTGACGAGCACGATGCGCGCGTGCCTCGCTCTGGCGCGATTCCTTTTTTGCGTATTCATGGGGCCTCATAATAACGGCTTTCTCCGCCCAGCGCGAAAGGCTAAAATAGAGGCGCTATGAGCACCGGCGCTGGATTGAGCACCACCTCTCCCGTCAAGTTTGGCACCTCGGGCTGGCGCGGCGTCATTGCCGAGGATTTCACCTTCGCGAACGTGCGCCTCGCGCTGACCGCCATCGCGGGACACGTGAAGGCCAAGTCCGCGCAACCCACAATCCTCGTCGGTTACGACACGCGCTTTTATTCCGAGGAATTTTCGCAGCTCGCCGTAGACATCCTGGAGCATCACGGCATCCGCGCAATCTTGTGCGAAACGTTTACACCCACGCCCGCGGTGGCGTACGAAATCATGCGCCGCAAGCTCGATGGCGCGATCAACTTCACCGCCAGCCACAACCCGGCGCAGTATCACGGCTTGAAATTCTCTTCGGCAGACGCCGGGCCCGCGCTACCGGAAATCACCAAAGACATCGAGGCTCGCGCCTCCCAACTTGCCGCAAAGGGCGGAGTCCCTCCACTGCCGTACAGCGCCACGAAGGTGCAGCCGAGCGAAAGGGCCAATCTCCGCGAAAACTATTTGAAGCGGCTCGAAGAACTGGTGCGCTTCGAAACGCTGAAAAAAGCCAACGTGAAGTTCGCTGTGGATGCGCTTCACGGATGTGGTGCGGGTTATATGGACCGCTCGCTAACCGACCACGGCGTAGGAATCCTGGCGATTCGCGCGGATCGCGATTGTCTTTTCGACGGCACTGGACCCGACGTGTCCGAAGAAAATCTCGCGCCCCTGCGTAAAGTCGTGATCGATTCGAAGACCACCGCAGGCCTGGCTACCGACGGTGACGCGGACCGCTTTGGAATCGTGGATCGCGGCGGTACCTGGATCCAGCCGAACCTGATTCTTGCGCTCGTTTATGACTACTTGGTGGAAACACGCCAATGGAAAATGCCGGCCGCGCGCAGCGTAGCAACCACGCAGATGATGGATGCGGTGGCGAAATCGCACGGGCAAAGCATTCATCAAACACCGGTAGGCTTCAAATACATCGGCCAACTCATCCGCGAAGACATAATCGCTTTGGGCGGAGAAGAAAGCGCGGGTCTTACGATTCGCGGACACATCCCGGAGAAGGATGGCATCCTGGCGTGCCTACTTGTGGCGGAAATGATCGCTGCGCGCGGCGCCTCCATCGGCGAACAGATTCGCGCAATGTACAAAAAGCTCGGGCGCGAGTTTTGGCCGGTGCGGGAGAACTTGCATCTCACGGACGAACAAAAGGCAAATGCCGTTCGCAAGGTAGCCGTAGAAGGTTCGACACTGCTGGGGCGAAAAGTCGTATCCATCGACCGCACCGATGGCGCAAAATTTGTTTTTGAAGACGGTTCGTGGATGCTGTTGCGCCTGTCGGGCACAGAGCCGCTCCTGCGGCTTTATGTCGAGGCGGAAAGCGCCGCGGCTTCCGCGAAGTTGACGAGCGAAGCGACGAAATGGGTTCTGCAAAGCTGAAACAATCGGATGCTGGCGAAACCGCCTCGGAGTGGCTGCGGCATTATGGAGGAGCGCTCCTGGGCCTGCTGCTCTTCGCGCTCGTGGTCCACGACATTTTCGGGACGCATGGCTATCTGGCGATGCGCCGCACGCAGCAGGAAATCAAGAAAGTGAACACCGCTATTGGCCAGCTTAACAAAGAAAACGTGCAATTGGAGGAAGAAGTGAAGGAGCTGAAGAGCGACCCTCGCAAAATCGAGAAGATCGCTCGCGACGAACTCGGCTTGGCCAGGCCGGGCGAAGTCATCATCAAGATTCCGCAGTCGCAGCAGTTACCACAAGACCCCGCTTCGAAGCCTTAGCCTTTCTCTTTTTCCAGGTTGTCCGCGCCATGGAAAGCAGCACCATCGCCAGAAAAATCGTGAGCAAACCCACCGTAGCCTTCAGCGCGCTGCACTGCCCCTTCGGCAAAATCGAAAATCTTCCATACACAAATTCGATGTGCACCCAGTAGACGAGCAGCGAAGTGTTTCCAAGCTGAATAATCGGGCTGAAGCCTTTTTGTGCGAATCCCCAGCGGCACCACGCATAAACCAGAAAAAGAATGATCAGTAGGACACCGCAGCGCATGAGCAAGAAATTTGGATTGCTGTGCCAGTAGTCATAAACGGCATAAAGACGAAAACGTGAAGAATCGAGAACGATCGAAAGAAAGCACGCGACAATCCCCATGCCGCCTAACAAGGCGAAGGCCGGCCCTCCTTTGCGCTTCCCAAAATCGCTGAATAAGTAAAAGCCCACAGCCAAACCCGCAAATGCAAATGCCGACCACGGAAACAACGGAAAGAGCCACGGCTGGGGCTTGTCGAAGATGTGTACGCCATTGATGTACGATTCCAGCGGCCAGGGTAGAAATCTCGGCCGGTGCGTCGTCCAAAGCGGCGGCGTAATCAGGGCTACGGCGGCAGCCGCCAAAAAACTCGCCACGAGCGTGCGGACTCGCGCGGCGGCTACTGTTCCATTTCCCGTCGCCCAACAAAGGACGCCCATTAACATCATCGAAAGGCCAAGGATATTCAGAATATCCACGCGCAGCAGATCGGTCCAAGGCGACCAGAGGTAACCGAGTGCAAATTCCTGCACGCGAAACAGCAGCCCCATGCCGAAGATTTCTGCGCCGTGAAGAATCGTTTGCTTGGCAATGGCGTCGCGTTGGACACCTTTTTCGCGCAGTCGCTCGGTCACGAGTGCAAACGAAACTCCGGCTAGAAAGGTAAAGAGCGGCGCCGGCAACGTTCCGCCGAGCTGCGACCAGGTAATCAGCGACGACGATTTTCTCGCCGCCGGGCTCAGCCACGAGTCGTAGCAATGCGTCTGAAACATCAACACGCAGGCAAGACCACGCATCCAATCGATGTACGCGAGCCGCGTCATTTTGGTCAGCGGCGGGCCCTGCTGCATCGCTAAGCTCGTTTGCTCTGTCATCTTACGTTACAATTTTTGCTTGCCTGTCACGCGCCAACTCGGTCTGTTCTCCATGCTCGGCCTGTGGGCCTTGCTGACTCTCATCGGAGTGCTTTATGCCGTCTGGCTTGGCTACGGCGGCCACGCCTTTGCTGCAACGCTGACTGCATTTGCTTTTTTATTTTTGCTGATGCTGCTGTTCGCCGCCCGTGGGGCGGAAACTAGCCTGGCCGCGCGCTTTAGCGCCGGCTCCGGTTACCTGCTCGGCGCCGCATTACTCCTTGTCTACCTGATTTATGCGCTGGGGACAAACAGTTTTAGTTTCGGCCGTGCCGCAACTGCCGCCTCCTTGATATTCATTCCGCTGGCCATCGCCGCATCGGCAGAACGCAAACCCGCAGGAGCCTGGCAAGACTTTGTGATTATCGTGGGAATCTGGGTCGCGGTGAAGCCGCTCCCCCAGCTCTGGGGCTTCTCCATGTCGCACTGGCTCTGGCCATTTCCTGGCGGGCAACTCGCCTACCCGCTGACCGTTTTGCTTTGCGTGAACGTGGCGCTGGGCGCGTTTGTACTTCTTCGGCGCACCGACGGCATCGGCTACTCCATCGGTTGGGGGCGAAATTGGAGCTTTTTCATTGTGGCGAGCTTCCTGGCATTTGCTTGCATCGCTATTCCCCTGGGCACGGGCATGCACTTCATTCAATGGGAGCCGCGCTGGAGGGAATGGGAGTCGCTTCCCCTGACTGCTCTGGCCATACTCTTCTTCACCGCCTGGCCCGAGGAGTTTCTCTTTCGCGGCCTGTTGCAAAACCTGCTGTCTCGCGCGTCCAAAAGCGAAATTGCCGGTTGGTGGACAGCTTCGGTCCTATTCGGTTTCTCCCACATCACCAACCTGGGATTTCCCAACTGGCGCTACGTGGCCCTTGCAACGATTGCCGGAATTTTCTACGGCTGGACGTGGCGAAGAACCGGGTCCATCTTTGCTTCGGCGATCGTTCATGGCGCCGTCGACACCACATGGCATTTCCTTTTCCGGACGCAATGACCTAGCAGCTAGGGCTAGGGAGTGCCGGTCGCTGCGCCCACGTGGATGGAGGAGCGATGACCCTCGAAGAAGCCCTGGTCACGGTTTGGCGCGCTGCTCTAGTTGAGAATTCTCGCGAGGTTGAGCTGAACGGTCAGAGCTTTTCCGTCCGCACCACTCCGAAAAAGCGCTTGCGCGAAGTGGATTTTGTCTTCGACGGCAATTGCGCGGCTTGGAGCAAAATCCGGAAACCGGGTCGCGTTGGGCGCAACTGGCCGCGCCGGGCACAAGGTCATGCAGTTTCTCTCCGCCCGCCGCTACGTCGCCAACGTCACGGACTGCAAAGTCACCTTGTATGGCGGAAAGCGGAGCAGCCTGAAGTCGCGCTCCTCAGAAACTCCTGCTCTTTATGCTGCTGGAGCTTGGACGGTGCTAGAATGAAACCGAAATCATCTTCGCGCATCCAACGGCCCGAGGAAGTTCGGCCCCAAAAAAGCAAATGGAATCTCACAAACTAGTGCAAGTGCGAGGAGGATGGGAAATGAGCGAATTGACACCAGATCAGGCGCTGTTCTTGCTGCAAAACGTGTACTTGGGCTCCCTCAAAAATGAGAGCCGCATCACCAAGAGAGTTCTGGAGGCGGTGCCGGCCGATAAATGCGAGCATCGCCCCGACCCCATTTCCAAGAGCGCCATCGAACTGGTCCGGCACATCGCCGTGGCGGAGAACCGCTTCCTCGAAACGGTGATCAACGGCGTATTTGACGCAAACGCTGGCGCGCTTCCTGACACAGTGAAGACGCCGCAGGAAGTTGCTGTCTGGTACGAGCAGCGCTTTGAGAAAAATTTCGAAGCGTTGACCAAGCTTCGCGGCGACCAACTCGTGAAGATGGTCGATTTTCGCGGATTGTTCCAGCGGCCCGCCGTCAGCTTTGCCTTGTTAGGGATGGTCCACACCATTCATCACCGCGGCCAGCTTTCTTCCTACCTGCGCTGCATGGGTGCAAAAGTGCCCTCGATCTACGGCGAGAGTTACGACGACACCCAGGCGCGCAAAGCCGCCAGCCACTAAGAGCGCCTCGAAACAAATTGCCAGGGCTGAATTATTTCTCCACGCTGGACGGCGGCGAGGACTTGCGAACCCGGCGCTTGTCTCTGTAGAGAGAGTGGTCAGCAGCGCTAAGCAGATGTTCGAGGCTGGCCCCGTCGCTCGGAAATTCGGCCACGCCAATGCTCACGGAGAGCCGCGGTTCTTCGGCATCCTGCGACAATCGCTGGGCAACACGCTGGGCCACCACCGTAGCGGATTCCGCCGTGCTCTCCGCGAGAACCAAAGCAAATTCATCCCCGCCGTACCGCGCCGCCGTATCCGTCTCGCGGCAGCTCAAGTGCAAAACCTCGGCCACGCGGCAAATCGCCAGGCTGCCCACAAGGTGCCCGTATTCGTCGTTGATTTTTTTCAAGCCGTCCAGATCCAGTAGGAGAACCGCGAACGGCTTTCCCGTGCGTCCGTAGCGCTTAATCTCTTCGTCGACCTTCTCCACCAGCAATCGGTAATTCGCCAGCCCCGTCAGCGGGTCGCGCACCGCCAACAGTTTCGCCTGCTCTTCCTGCCGCCGCCGCTCGGAAACTTCCGCGGCAAACACCAGGGTCATCAGCGCCTGGATGGAAAGAAACGATTGCAGGAGCAGCAAGGAATCGTTCGGCGATTGGCGCGCGAACGGCCCGTACCCATGAATGGTCCCCACCACCGCAATCGCGCACACCAGGCAGATGGTCGCGGAAGCCTCGCGCGGCCCAAACCGAAACGCCGCCCAGATCAGAAACGGCGTGCACAGAAACGTCCAGGGATCGTTTCGGACCTCTGAGTGCAACACTGGCCCGAAAACGATTCCCGAGATCAGCAGCGTAGAAGCCAGAAGCGCGGCAGCCTCAGCAAATTGGCGCTTCGACCACTTCAGGCTGGGATTGGCGCTCCACAACAGCAAAAACGGCGCAAAAACCAGCGCTCCCGCGGCATCTCCCAGCCACCAAGTGCGCCAGATGATTCCGTATTGATGCCAGGGCGCAAAGGCGCCCAGAGCCAGGCTGGTGACGCCAAAGGTCGCGGCGATAGCGGTGCTCAAGATCCCGCCATAGAGAGCAAAACGAAGAATATCCCACGTTCGATCAAAAACGTCTTTGCCGTTGGCAAACCGCGAGACTAAATACGTTGCCGTTACCGCCTCGAGACAGTTCCCCGCCCCGATGCCCAGCGACGTTAGCACCGATCCTGCCGTGGTCAGGTTCACGACGAACGCGCCCACAAAAATTGCCGGCCAATATCGCAGCCCCAGAAGCAGCAGCGTCACCATGGCAATACCGGTTGGCGGCCAGAAGGGACTTGCGCTCGGATGCACGGTGGCCAAACGGAGGCTCAGCTTCGCGGCGAGGACGTACGTGGCACAGGCGGCCAGGCCGACGAACAATTGTTTCAGTCGCTGCGAACGCCACACGCTGGACTTTCTTTCCATAAGGGCCGGAGAGGGTCGACGAGTCTGCCTTGGTAACTGGCGATGGGACCTTTCGGTCCGACATTAAGGTCTGCTGTATCAATAGGCCATGCTATCCCCATGCCGACCTTAGGTCCCAGATGCCGGAACCTGGCAGCAAGCCGCCCGAACGGCTCCCACTAGTACTAGTAATGTCAAAGAATTCGATACCTGAGAGTGGGCTTGTGGTTTTACGGTTTCGTATCCGTTAGTTAGGTAAACCCCCTAGCCCTTTCGTTCAGGTCCGAGAGGCTACCGGCCGGCTCGCCGACCAGTCTGGATTAGCGGTAGGAAACTGCGCGCGATTGGCAAGATCAATGGTGTTCTGAAGCAAGACCTCAAAACTAGGAGCCAATTCGGCTGCGACTTTGGATCCTATAATTGCACAAGATCCCTTCATGGTCGATTTTGACGACCCTCATCTCGCGACCCTTCTTCCGCGAACTATAATGGGAGAGCAGGTTCGCGCGCCGCAAGTCCTCGGGTGAGGTCATAGGAAAGTCTGGGAAATCGTCTAGCGCACAACGCCGCTCACAGGGCTCGAAGCCGATGCGTAAAGCCGTTTCGGCATGCGGCCCGCAAGGTAGGACTTGTGCCCGGCGATAACCGCATCGCGCATCGCTTCTGCCATCAGCACGGCATCCTCCGCCTCGGCGATCGCGGTGTTCATCAACACGCCATCCGCGCCAAGTTCCATGGCGATGGCCGCATCGGAAGCCGTGCCAACTCCCGCATCCACAATCATCGGCACTTCCGTGATGCGCTCGCGCAAAATCCGCAGATTCGCCGGATTCTGCACGCCCAGACCGGACCCGATGGGCGCAGCTAGCGGCATGACGGCCGCCGCACCCGCGTCAATCAGTTTGCGCGCTGCAATAAGATCATCGTTCGTATAAGGCAACACGACAAATCCTTCTTTAACCAAAACTCGCGTGGCCTCAACGAGCTGCTCCGTATCCGGAAAAAGTGTCTGCTGGTCGCCGATAACTTCGAGCTTGATCCAATTCGAAAGCCCCACTTCGCGCGCTAACCGCGCCGTGCGTATGGCTTCATCGGCCGTGTAGCATGCCGCCGTATTCGGCAAAATGAAAATCTTCGCGCGGTCGATGTAGTCCAGCAGCGATTCCTTTGACTTGTCCGTCAGATTCACACGCCGCACCGCCACGGTAACCATCTCCGCCCTGGAAGCCGCGTGCGCCCGCGCCATTTCCTGAAAGCTCCGGTACTTCCCGGTTCCCACGATCAGCCGCGACTGAAACGCGCGCCCCGCGATCACCAAATTGTCTTGCATAAAAGAACCTCAACTGGATTTTAGCCCCTACGCGCCGCCGGAACAAATCCCTCCGCGGTGACGGTAGTGGCGGGTCTTTAGACCCGTGCATTTTGTTTTCCCAGGCGAATTTGCTAATACGTCTCGCTCGCGAGTCCAGAGATCCGCGAGGTATGCATTTTCCAATCCACGCACGTGGGTGTAGACTCGCAGAGCCAAAAATCGGGGCGCGGTGCACCGCCACTCGCCATCCATGTCCATTTCGCATGAAACTTTCGCGGGGTATTCACGTCTATGACCAAGGGTGGTGGGGTGTTCGGAACCATTCCTGTGAAAATGCGATTCCTTGGAAAGCGTAATCTCCAATTTCTGGTGGAGGGCGTGATGAACTGGAAAGCCACTGTGGTGATTCTCGCTTTGGCGTTTGCGGCATACAGCGTCTTCGCGCAGAGCGCCTCTGGGCAGGCAAGCGCCGACATCGACATTCCGTTTCAAAAATTTGTCCTGGACAACGGGCTAACCTTGATTGTCCACGAAGACCATAAGGCGCCCATCGTCGCCGTGAACCTCTGGTACCACGTCGGCTCGAAAAACGAAAAGCCGGGCAAAACCGGCTTCGCGCATCTCTTCGAGCACTTGATGTTCGGCGGCAGCGAACATGCCCCCGGCCGTTACATTGACGCCATGGAAAAAATCGGCGCCACCGACCTGAACGGCACCACCAACAACGACCGCACTAACTACTTCGAAAACGTGCCCACATCGGCCCTCGATTACACCCTGTGGATGGAATCCGACCGCATGGGTTATCTCCTCGGCTCGCTCGATCAGAAGACTCTCGATTTGCAGCGCGGTGTCGTCCAGAACGAAAAGCGCCAGGGTGAAAACCAGCCCTACGCAGTCGCCTTTCAGCTCATCACCCATAACACGTATCCCGCGAACCATCCTTATTCCTGGACCGTCATCGGCGAGATGGCCGATCTCAACGCTGCCTCCATGGACGACGTGAAGGAATGGTTTAAGACCTACTACGGTCCCTCCAACGTGGTGATTTGCTTGGCGGGCGACATCGACGCCAAAACCGCCAAAGAAAAAGTCGAAAAATATTTTGGCAACATTCCGTCTGGTCCTCCCGTCGCGCACCAGGAAGCTTGGATCGCAAAAATGACCGGAACGCACCGCCAAAAAGTGCAGGACCGCGTCCCGCAAGCGCGCATTTACAAGGTTTGGAATGTCCCGCAGGACGGAACGCCCGACGGCGATTATCTCGACCTCGTAAGCGATATCTTGAGCGTTGGGAAAACCTCCCGCTTCTACAAGCGTCTCGTGTACGACGACCAGATTGCCACCAATGCGAATGCCTTCGTCGCTTTGAACGAAATCGCCGGGCAGTTCCTTGTGCAGGCTACAGCGAAACCCGGGGGCGACTTGGCCCAAGTGGAAAAAGAGTTGGACGAAGAACTGGCGAAATTTCTCAACGACGGTCCCACTCCCGAAGAACTCGCCCGCGTGAAAGCACAATATCAAGCCAACTTTATTCGCGGGATCGAACGCATCGGCGGATTCGGCGGCAAGTCCGACCAACTCGCGCGCAACCAGGTCTTCCATGACGACCCCGCGCACTACAAAATTTCCCTGAAGCGCGTACAGGAAGCCACCGCCGAAGACTTGAAAGCCGCTGCGAATCGCTGGCTGTCGGAAGGCGTTTACATTTTGGAAGTGCTTCCCTTCCCGGATTACAAAGCTGCCGCAAACGGAGCCGACCGTTCGAAAGCTCCATCCATCGGAACTCCTCCCGAGCTAAAACTCCCAAAACTTCGGCGAACCACCCTGTCGAACGGATTGAAAGTCATCCTCGCGGAGCGCCATGAGGTTCCCTTGGTCACCTTCTGGCTCGATGTCGACGCGGGCTACGCTGCCGATTCCTCCGCGCTCCCGGGGACCTCGAGCATGACCATGGCGCTTCTCAATGGCGGCACGAAAACGCGGAGCGCGCTGCAAATTAGCGACGAACAAGCCTTGCTGGGCGCGCAAATCGCGGCGTATTCCAATCTGGACATGTCCATCGCGCGTTTGTCCGCGCTGAAGTCCAAACTCGATCCCTCTCTCGAACTGTTTTCCGACCTCATTCTGAATCCCGTTTTCCCGGAAGACGACTTCAAAAAGCAGCAGAAGCTGCAACTCGCCGCCATCCAGCGCGAACAAACCACGCCCATCCAAATGGGCTTGCGCGTGTTCCCTGGACTTCTGTACGGGCCGGGCCACGCCTACGGCAATCCGCTCACCGGCTCCGGCACCATCGCCAGCGTCGAAAAAATGAAGCGCGAGGATCTCGTGAAATTTCATCAGGCGTGGTTCAAGCCCAATCACGCTACTCTGGTGATTGCTGGCGACACGACCCTCGGGGAAATCACTCCGAAGCTCGAAAAGCTATTTGCAAATTGGAAGTCGGGGCAAACGCCCGAGAAAAGCATCAAGAACGTCCAAATGCCGCAGAAGTCCGTCGTCTACTTGATGGATAAGCCTGCCGCGCAGCAGTCCATCATCGTGGTCGGAAATATCGCGCCGCCCACGGCTAACCCCGATGAGATTGCGATCGAAGCCATGAACGATGGTCTCGGCGGCCTATTCCTTTCGCGCATCAACGCCAACCTCCGCGAGAACAAGCACTGGTCCTATGGAACGAGGACGCAGTTGTGGCCGGCGCGTGGCCAGCGGCCCTGGATGACCATTGCTCCGGTGCAAACCGACAAGACCAAAGAATCGTTGGTGGAGCTCAACAACGAACTGCGCGGAATTGTGGGCGACCATCCGCTCTCGCAAGAAGAATTGGCCGTCGTGCAAGACAGCGAAACGCTCAGCCTACCCGGCTCGCGCGAAACGCAGCAGGAGGTCGGCAGCTCTATCAATGAGCTGGTACAATTTGGATTGCCCGACGATTACTACGAGACGATAGCGGCCAAGATCCGCGCGCTCAAAGCCGCCGATGTTGCTGCGGCGGCAAAAATCATCGTGCATCCCGACAACTTGATCTGGGTGATTGTCGGCGACCGCGCCAAAATCGAAGCGGGCGTGAAGGAACTAAATCTAGGCGAACTCCACTTCCTCAGCCCCGATGGCAAACCCCTGTAATCTCGCAGAGATTACCGCGGCCGTGCCCTTCTATCCATTTCTAGCGTGGCTCGGTGAGATCCTGATCTTGAAAACGTACTAGCTAAAAGCATCCCGAATCCCCGCGCTTTTTGCGGGGTGAGGGATCTGCTTTTCGGTTTTGCCGGCGTCCTCGCTGGCGATGTCGGCGCAGCCGCTGAAAGGTTATTCCTGGAAAATCGGGTGGGGCTCGGCGACGCCGGCGTAAAGCGACTCGATGAGGTTGCGGTATTTCTCTTCCACCACGCGGCGCTTGAGCTTCAGCGTAAAAGTGAGGCTACCATCGGCAAACGTGAAATCTTCGGGAAGGAGGGCGAAGCGCTTGATGCTCTCGTACTGCGCGAGGCGCACCGTCATCCGTTTGACCTCGCTTTCGATGAGCGCGTGCGTGCGAGGATGCGTCGCCAGATCGGCATTGGAGGAAAATTTCAGGCCTTCAGCTGCCAGCCGCTCGCCGACCGTGGTGGAATTTGGAACAATCAGCGCGGCCACAAACTTGCGCTTATCACCCACGACCATGGCATTCAGGATGTACGGACTGGTCTTCAGCAGGTTCTCAATCGGCTGCGGTGCCACAAATTTCCCGCCGGCGGTCTTCAGCAAGTCTTTCTTGCGGTCCGTAATGTAGAGGTAGCCGTCGTCATCAAGAAAGCCGATGTCGCCCGTGCTGAACCAGCCGTCTTCGGTTAAGACTTCGCGCGTAGCTTCGGGATTCTTGTAGTAGCCCTGCATGATGCACGGCCCCTTCACCAAAATCTCTCCGTCTTCCGCGATGCGCACTTGCACGTTGGCGATCGGTTTTCCCGAACTGCCCACGCGATTCACCGGATAATTTGTCGACACAATCGGCGAAGTTTCCGTCAATCCATAGCCCTGATAAATGGGCACGCCCACTGCCCAGAAAAATTCTGCCAGGTCTTTGGAAAGCGGCGCTCCGCCAGAACTGATCAGGCGTAGCCGCCCGCCCATTCTGGTATGAATTTTCTTGTACACCAACTGGTTGGCCAGCAGCCATTGCAGCTTTACCGCAAAGCTGGCGTGTCCGCCGCTGGCCTTCCAATGCACCGATTGATTGGCAATTTTCATCGCCCAATCGAAAATCATGCGCCTCACGCCCGTCGTTTTCGAGCCTTGTTCCACCAACCGCGCGTAAATCTTTTCAAAGAAGCGCGGAACCGCCGCGAGCACCGTCGGGTGGACTTCCAGCAGCGCCTGCGGCACCGCTTCGATAGCCTCGACGTAGGCGAGCGGAGCGCCCTGAAAGATGTAAATGTAGGCCACCGTGCGTTCATACACATGCGAAAGCGGCAGAAACGAAAGCGCCACGTCTTCGGCGGGATTGAGATGGAAATCCTGTCCCACGTCCGTCACGTTGGAGCAAAAATTCGTGTGCGTGAGCATCACGCCCTTGGGCTCGCCCGTGGTGCCGGAAGTATAGATGAGCGAAGCAAGCTGCCCCGGCAGCACTTGCGAAGCGCGCAGGCGGTAGGAAGAAATGTCCGTAGCACCGGCGGTGGCAATCAGCGTCTCGTAGCGTAGGCATTCACTGGGCAGACCCTCGCCTGCGTCGGCCACGACAATATTTTCCACTTCAGGCAGATTACCGCGCACCGATAGTAGTTTCTCAAGCTGCGCTTTGCCCGCCACAAAAACCACTTTCGCGCCGCAATGCTTCAGGATGTAGGTCATGCGGTCGGGCGATTCGTTGAAGTAGATCGGGACGGTAATCGCGCCCGCGCCGTTGATGGCAAAATCCGCCGTGTGCCATTCGGGACGGTTCGCGGAGAAAAGCCCGACGCGATCGCCCGGCTTTACGCCCAGTTCCACGAACGCGGACGACAGGCCCGCGACGCGGCGCAGAAATTCCTCGGAGGAAATGGCTTCCCAGCGGCCGTCCCGGCGCACCATTTGCGCGTGAGGGATCGGCAAATTATCAATCGCCTTCAGAAAGCGTGAGGGAAGCGTGCCGTAGCTCATGGTCCGTAGCGGCGCTCTTCAGGGCGGCATGTTTGTTCCCGCGGGAAAGTTGTAGTGCATCCCACGCGGCCGCATCTGCACTTCACTGTACCCCACCGCTGCCGCACGCGCAACGCGCGCTGTGCGCCCGCGCGGTGACCTGCGTCACGTGGTCGTGTCCTGGGCCTCGTCCCGCAGATGCACGATATTCCAGATTCTGGGCAGCAGCCGGAATATCGTGCCTCCGATCTATTGGTAACGCCCGAATCTTGCCGGCGGTTTCCACTGGCGTAGCGGCGACTTTATGTCGCCACCCTAAGGCAGTTTGCGCTGTGGGGACGCAGCGTCACGGCACGCCGCCAGTCCGAGCGCAGCGAGGAATCGTGGCTGGATCTCAAGCCAACTGGCACGACGAGACCCGGCGGCCTGCGAGCGAAAAGGGATTCGTTTTTCGCTTGACATACGAATTAATTAGTACTACAAAACTCCAATGCGACCCAAGCACAACACGCTTACCCCCCAGGAACTCGAAATCATGAAGCTCGTCTGGCAACGCGGCGCCGCTACCGTCCGCGATGTTTACGAAGTCCTGCTCCAGCGCCGCAAAATCGCCTACACCACGGTCATGACCATGATGAAGATCCTGGAAACCAAGGGCTACCTCAAGAAGCGCCGCCAGGATCGCGCCTTCCTTTACCGCCCGGCGCACCCGAAAAGCCAAATCATTGGCGGCATGATCCGCGAATTTATTGATCGAGTTTTTAACGGCTCAGTCGAACCTCTCCTCGTCCATCTCGTCAAATCGCGCCATCTTAATGAAAAAGACCTTCAAAAGATTGTGCGCCTGGTGGAGGAGAGCGAATAAGCGTGCCCCGCAGGAACGGAAGGAGCCCTCCATGCAATTGCCTTTGTGGTTTTCAAATTTAATCTTCTGGAGCATCCAGGTTGCTCTTTTGATCCTTGCCGCTGGATTCCTCGCGCGCGCCCTCCGGATTCAGCAGCCACGCGTTGTTCTGGCGTCTTGGCGGTTGCTCCTCGCGATTAGCTTGCTCCTCCCATTCCTCCAGCCCTGGCACCGTCCACAAGCGATCGGAACGGTCGCTAGCACCACGGACTTCGTCGGGGTTCCTCTTCCCTCGCCATCCAGTCCCACAGCGAGCCACTGGCACGTTCCTAACCTTGAATCAATCGCTCCCTTTCTCGGCGTAATAGTTCTTCTCGGAATTGCCCTGCGCTTCGCCGCCCTCGTGCTCGGTCTTCTCAAGCTTCGCCGATTCCGTCAAGCATCTTTGCCTATTCCCTCCTCTGTGGAACTCGCCTCCGTTCTCGAAGCCATGCGCGCTCTCGTGGCTGCGTCCGCGGAGTTCCGCCTTTCCTCCCAAGTGGATTCGCCCGTCACGTTCGGTTTTTTGGCTCCGGTCGTGCTCCTGCCGGAACGTTTTGCTTCTCTGGACCCGCGATTCCAGTCCGCCATTGCCTGTCACGAGCTCCTTCACGTGCGCCGCCACGATTGGGCCTATCACCTTGGCGAAGAAGTCCTTCGCGCTCTGTTCTGGTTTCATCCTGCCATTGCTTGGCTCATTTCGCGTGTCCGGTTGGCGCGCGAGCAGGTCGTGGATCTCGAAGTCGTGACCCTTACGAACGCGCGCAAGCCCTACCTTGAAGCCCTTCTCGAGTTCACACAAAGCCGCGCAACCATCGCCGCCATCCCCGCACCGCCTTTTCTCGCCGAGCGTCAACTCGTCGAGCGCGTTGCCCTCATGCTTAAGGAGGTTCGTATGTCCCGGACAAGATTGATTGCCTCGTTGACCGTTATCGCGTGTTGCCTCGCGTTGGTCGTTGTCCTCGCCGCGCGGACTTTCCCGCTGAAAGCTGCGCGCCTCGCCGTCCAATCGGCGCCGAAAATCGGCATCGCGGGCGGTGTTTCTGGTGGCATCTCGGGCGACGTAAAGTCAGGAGTTTCCGGAGGCGTTGCTGCCGGAGTCGAGAGGGGCATCAGCGGCGATGCTCGAGAACGCTCATTGGTCGATGAACCGAAAGTAGATATATCCACCATCTGGACCGACACCGTTAAGAGAGGCCCGATGGTGCGCCAGGTTCGCGGTTTGGGAACCCTCGTTCCTGCTGAGGGTTCCACGAACCTGGCTGCCAGAGTGACTCTCCCGGCTGCGATGACCGCCGACCTGAAGCCTGGCCAGCCAGCCACGGTTGCCACGCAAAAAGGCCCTCTCGCGAAGGGCCACGTTAGCAGCATTAGCCCATCCACATCAGGCGACACGCGTACGGTGAACGTCGTCCTCGATGGCGTGCCCGAAGGCACGAGGGCGGGTCTCAAAGTCGACACCTGGATTGACATCGAAAAACTCGACAATATTCTGTACATCGGACGCCCTATACAAAATGGCGCACCCGCCTTGCCAAACTCCACCGCTTCCCTGTTCAAGATCGTCAATGACGGCAAAGAAGCCGTACGCGTCAGCGTAAAGCTTGGTCGCGCATCCGTGAACACAATCGAGGTCTTAGGCGGCCTGGAAGTCGGGGACAAAATCATCCTCTCCGACATGTCCAGCGCTGACAACGTGGAGCGCGTCCGCCTTACCGACGAAAAACATCTTTCTCACCAATAGCCTACGCTGCCTACTTGCTTTCCCTCCCGACGCCTGCCCGTAGGAAGGACCTGTGGGTTTTTCACGCTCTTTTGGCGCTCCTTCTATCGTGCACCTCGAGGGGCCCACGCCCAGTTCCTCCCGTGCTCCTGCTTCGCGGGCCCTAAGATTCCCAAGCTACCAGCTCATTCCAAAGGACTTACACAATTTCTAAGCTCTTTAGAATCGACACTGACGAAAAACCTAGGGCCGGAGGAGGCTTGCCGTCACAAGCCTGTCTGCGGCAGGCAGGCTCCCTCAAGAGGAGGACGCTTTGCCCGGGCGGGACTTTGCGTCGGGATGGCGCGGGGACCAATCCTTGGGGGGGAAGGCTACGTGCCAGAAGGTGGGATTGGGAAGCAGGAACTCGACGCCGACGTTCACTTCGTCGTTCGGAAAGCGGTCAATGTGCGCGACCACGCATTCAAGCGAATCCTTGGTCTGCGGATTCGACAGCGTCAGCCGCTGGCCACGATAGAGCGGCGCGGAAACCACGAGCAGTGCGCCATGAGCGCTGACCGCCAAGGTGTACGTCTCTTCTTGGGAGAGCGGCGCAGCGCCAACTTGCACCGAGACGCGCACAGGAACCTTCATCAGCACGCGCTGGCTGCGGCGGCGATTGGCGGCAAGCCAGGAAGTTTCGCGGGACTCGTTGATCCAGGCATCGAGCGTGCCGCCATGTTCCGGCTTGACCGCCGTAAACATGAGCCCCATGCCCCTGCCCGGCTGGTTGTAGACGACGCGACCCTGAACTTCGAGCCATTTGCCGCCCTTGGTCATGCGCACGCTGGCGGTGGTGCCTAAGGGGAGCGGATTGTCGGTGTCGAGATAACAGCCTTGCTGGCTCAGGTCGCGCACGCGCGTTGTGTTTTTTGTGCCGGAGTCGGTGGCGACGACTTCGGCGGTGGCGTGGAAGGCGTAGCGCGGGTTCGCGCGGCGGTCGGCCGCGGAAGGAGGCGTAGAGGACAATGCAGGAGCTTTGGGGGAAGCTGGGGGCGTCCCCGGGTGCCTTTGCACGTGGAAGGAGTTCGTAAAATCCTCGATTTCCTTTTGCAGCTCGATGGAGATTTCCGAGTTGTCCGTTTCGAGTGGCATCTCGGCAGGACCTGCGGGGCTCTCGGCTTCCACTTGAACCGCAACCGGTGGCGCGGGCTTGGCGCCTTCCTCTGCGGATTGCACGTCGAGATGCACCGGCACTGCGGCGTGCTCCACTGGTTGCGGGGCGTTCTTGATTGGCTTCACGCGCGACGCGGGACTTGGTTTGCGCTTGCTGCGCTTCATAACTAGGAGATTTTACTGCAACACAGCGAATCGGCAGCTGGTTGGTTGCTGACGTGAAATCTAAGAGGAAATGGCGGCGCAGTAAATGCAAATATACCTAGTAAGTGCACAGAACGAATTTTGCGCCGCGCGCGGCGAAAGCAGATGAAGCGTGGATGCAATTGGCGGCAGCGTGCGTTAGTATGGGCGGGAAAGAGAGAAAGTCATGAGCGCGACATTGCCTGGCACAGTGGCGGAGGCGGGATTGTCGAAAGGACCATATCGCGCGCCGCGCGGGACGCAGATTTCCTGCAAAGGCTGGCAGCAGGAAGCGGCGCTGCGCATGCTGCTGAACAATTTGGATCCGGAAGTGGCGGAAAAGCCGGAAGACCTGGTCGTCTACGGCGGGACGGGCAAAGCGGCGCGCAACCGGGAATGTTTCCATGCGATTGTGCGTTCGCTGAAGGTGCTGGAAGCAGACGAAACACTACTGGTGCAGTCGGGAAAGCCGGTGGCCGTGTTTCGCACGCATGAGTACGCGCCGCGCGTGCTGCTGTGCAATTCCAACCTCGTAGGCCACTGGAACAACTGGGACAAATTCCACGAACTGGACCGCGCGGGCTTGATGATGTACGGGCAGATGACCGCGGGAAGCTGGATTTACATCGGCACGCAGGGAATTTTGCAGGGAACGTACGAGACGTTTGCGGCGGCGGCAAAAAAACATTTTGGCGGCCACTTGAAGGGCAAGCTTGTGGTCAGCGGCGGCATGGGCGGCATGGGTGGAGCGCAGCCGCTGGCGGCCACGATGAATGGCGCGGCGTTCTTGGGAGTTGACGTTGATCCGGAGCGCATCAAGAAGCGGTTGAAGACCGGTTACTGCGACGTGCTGGTGACTTCGCTCGACGAAGCGCTGCGCATTTTGAAAAACGCGGTGCGCAAGGGCGAAGCGACTTCCGTCGGGCTGGTAGGCAATTGCGCGGACGTGATTCCGGAACTGGCGAAGCGCGGCGTGGTGCCGGATGTGTTGACGGATCAAACCAGCGCGCACGATCCGTTGGGCGGGTATGTGCCGAATGGGATGACGTTCGAAGCGGCGCTGGAGCTGCGGAAGCAATATCCGGAGGAGTACCAGAAGCGCGCGCTGGCGGCGATTGCTGTGCACGTGCAGGGCATGCTGGATTTGCAGAAGCTGGGCGCGGTGACGTTCGACTATGGGAACAACATACGCACCTTCGCGTTTCAGCAGGGCGTGAAGAATGCGTACGACTTCCCGGGATTTGTGCCGGCATACATCCGGCCGCTGTTTTGCGAGGGGAAAGGGCCGTTTCGGTGGGCGGCGCTCTCCGGTGAGCCTTCAGACATTGCGCGAACGGACCAGCTAGTGCTGGAAATGTTTCCGCACGACGAGCATTTGAACCGCTGGATCAAGCTGGCGCAGAAGCGCGTGAAGTTTCAGGGCCTGCCGTCGCGGATTTGCTGGCTGGGTTATGGGGAGCGCGACAAGTTTGGGCTGGCGCTGAATGATTTGGTGGCGCGCGGGGAAATCAAAGCGCCGGTGGTGATGGGGCGCGATCATCTCGATTGCGGGTCGGTGGCGTCGCCGTATCGCGAGACGGAAGCGATGCTGGACGGCTCGGATGCCGTGGCGGACTGGCCGCTGCTGAACGCGCTGATCAATACGGCGAGCGGCGCGTCCTGGGTGTCGATTCACAATGGCGGCGGCGTGGGGATTGGTTACTCGCAGCATGCGGGACAAGTCACCGTGGCCGATGGAACCAAGGAAATGGCCAAGCGCATTGAGCGCGTGTTGACGAATGATCCGGGGCTGGGCGTAGCGCGGCACGTGGACGCGGGGTATCCCGAAGCCATTGCGTTCGCAAAAAAAACCCGCGTAAAAATCCCCATGGGGTAGACATTGCACATGGCGCAAAACCAAAAAGAAAAAAGATAAAGTACAGACGCAGCGGGCGCAGGGTCTGCGCAGAGCAACCGAAGAGCACACGGGCTGAAACCTGTGTTACGGAGAGGTAATCCGGCATAATACGAGGGCCTTGGCCGACTCCCTGCTCATTACCGGCGCATCGCAATTGCTGACGCTGCGCGGACGCGGTCCGCGACGCGGTGATGCCCTTTCGAAGTTGGACATCGTCGAAGACGGCGCGCTGCTGGTGCGAGACGGCGTGATCGCGGCGGCTGGACCGCGCGGACAAGTCGAAGCGTTGCCGGGCGCGCGTGGCTTGGAAAAGCTGGATCTTGAGGGCCGCGTGGCGCTGCCGGGATTTGTGGATTCGCACACACACCTGGTTCACGCGGCAAGCCGCGCGGAAGAGTACGAACTGAAGATTCAGGGAGCAAGTTACGAGGAGATTGCACGCAAGGGCGGCGGGATTCTCAACTCGGTGAAGAAGCTGCGCGCCGCCACCGCCGAGGAATTGAAAAAACGAGCGCATGCAGCGCTGCAACAATTTGCGGCACACGGAACAACGACGATTGAAGCAAAGAGCGGGTACGGGCTGGACGTTGCGAGCGAGCTGAAGATTTTGAAGCTGCACAAAGAACTGGCGGCGGAACACTCGTTGGAGATTATTTCGACATTTCTCGGCGCGCATGTCCTTCCCGATGAATTTCGCAAGAAGACGGATGGAGCCAAGCGCTACATTCAATTGCTGGAGGAAAATCTTCTGCCGACAGTTGCTGAGCACAAACTCGCGGAATTTTGCGACGTGTTTTGCGATCGCGGGGCATTCAGCGTAGCGGAATCGAAACGCATATTGCAGGCCGGGCGGGAGTGGGGACTGGCTCCGCGCATGCACGCGGAGCAGCTTTCGCGGACTGGCGCAACGCGGTTGGCGATTCTCCTGCGCGCGGCCAGTTGCGACCATCTCGAGCAGGTGAACAAAAGCGACATTCGCGCGCTCGGGAAATCCGAAACGGTGGCGACGCTGCTGCCCGGATGCGACTTTCACCTCGGATTGAAAAAATACGCGCCCGCGCGCGCGCTGATTGATGCAGGGGCGATTGTTGCACTGGCCACGGACTACAATCCTGGAACGAGCCCGACGCTGAGCATGCCAATGATTCTCTCGCTGGCGTGCGCGCAATTGCGCATGACTCCGGCGGAGGCTGTCGCGGCCGCGACCATCAACGCGGCCTACGCGCTGCAGCGCGAAAAGCAAGTCGGTTCGCTGGAAGTTGGCAAACAAGCGGACATCGCCGTATTCGAGGTGGCCGACTACCGCGAAATTCCTTATTATTTTGGAGTGAACCACTGCTGGATGACCGTGAAGCGCGGCCGTGTGATCCATGCTGCCAAAGAGTCCAGGAACTAGCTATTCGGGCAAGCCCGTCCGAAGACTGAAACTTCCGAAAATCGGGCCAGCGAAGACCAAAAGCCTCTTCGAAGAATATTTTTATACACTGTTGGGGGTCGTTTTTGTTTCGGTGGCGATCTTGGGGAAGGCAGGCGGCTTCAACACCTACAATACCTTGATCGTAGCGGCGTGGATAACCGGATTTATCTGGTTTGTGCGGCAGTGGAGAGGCTACGTTGCGGAGAAATCGAAAGCAGAGAATGGGAAGGCGATCGTGCCACCGGCGGAGACGCCTGCTACCGCGCACAAAGGGCCGTTACCTCTTCCACAGGGGATGAAGCCGATGATTGGGCCGCAATGGCCGATGAAACCCGGATCACGGCCCGCCTGGCCGGGATTGCCAAAAGAGCGCCC
>WNES01000069.1_pt1 | contig 55758 bp, 58 predicted proteins | sample 5399931 | NCBI WGS metagenome assembly WNES01 (sample SAMN13153332, study PRJNA577476) | soil metagenome | isolation source: 20 cm grassland meadow soil 2 days after 3rd rain plot 5 | place: USA:California | collected 2015-11-11
GCGGGCTTGCTGTAGTTCGATGCGTATTTCCGCGTGTGACCGTGCAAGCGGATGTAAACGAGATCGGTCGTCACTTCTTTCCACATCGGCCAGTCGGGCGCATCAGACATGCAGATCGCGACAGCGTGGCGCTCGAGGCACTCAGCTACCTGGTCATCAAACCACGACTTATCGCGAAACTCGATCGCGTGTCTCGTGCTTTTCCAATGCTGCAGATTTCTTAGAAACTTCTCCAACCGCTCAATATCTTTTTTCAAAAACGCCGGAAGCTGCCAGACCACGGCGGCGAGGCGTTTGCCAAGAGGCGACGCCGATTCACGACAACGGATCACTGATTGTTCCACGTCTAGCAGCTTTTTGTTGTGCGTGACGTAGCGGTGGCCTTTGATGGCAAAACTAAATCCTTCTGGTGTCTGGTCGCGCCATTTCTTGAACGTGCTTTTCTCCTGCAACCTGTAGAACGTGCTGTTCACCTCGATGCTACTGAAGTGTTCCGCGCAAAACCGGAGCCATTGTTTCTGTGGCGTGTCGCAGTAGAAATCGTTGCGCCAGCTTTTATAATTCCAGCCGCTCGTACCGATGTATGCTTTGCCAGCCATTACTCAATCAGAGGTTAGTATTTCGCTCTCCTGAACTCCTCTTCATTCATCGCATTTGCGGTTAAATATCCGCCTGAACTTTATCGATGCCTTATTCGCCGTATCCTGAACAGATGAGTGGTAGGCCATTGGTCTTTTCGTTTGCGTTGTACTCAGCGCTACTACCACAACGCGTGGCCGGCGGTCTGGCAGGCTGCCGAACGTAGACCACCAAGCTGGCAGCTTGGTTACCGAGTCAGCCAAAGCTGGCTGACATCCTATCTAAACCATCGGTCGAAAACGCCCGACGACTTCCTGCAAGCGCCCGGTGATTTGGCCTAACGAACAAACTTCGACCGCTTCCAGTAATGTCGGGAAACAATTTTCGCCGCGCTCGACGACAGCCGCGAGGTTGTCCAGCGCGCGCTTGGCTTTCTCCGCGTTTTTCTTTTTGAATTTCGCGAGTCGATCAACTTGCAACTGCTGTTTTGCACGCGGAGTACGCACAAGTTTCACTTCCGGAATGTCGTCCTCGCCATCGCGGTAGCGATTCAAGCCGATGATCGGGCGAGTTCCATCGTAGATTTGCTGTTCATAACGATGCGCGGCATTTTGGATCTGGCTGCGCTGATAACGTTCTTCGACCGCGGCCAACACGCCGCCGAGCCGTTCGATCTCGCGGAATTCGTCGAGAATCGCCGCTTCTACTGCCCGTTCGACCGCTTTCATCCCGGGCGATCCGCTCAACATGTTCATGGTGTGCTTGAAAATTCCCGACTCCTCGAGCAGGATCGCCTGCCCGTGCGCGGCAAGCCGAATCCATTCTTCGCTTGGTGTGGTGAACGGCTCGTCGGCGCTATTGGAATGACACGAATTCGTGGCGTTCATGTAAGCCAGCACTAATTCCGCGGCGGTGCGCGTGAGATTGTTTTTGAACTCAGCGGCAATCAGCGAGCGCCCGCTGGTTTGCGTGTGCAATTTGAAAAGCTGCGCTTTCGGTCCTCCTCCAAACACGTCGCGCATTCCGATCGCCCAGATGCGGCGCGACACGCGCGAGAGCGCGATGTATTCGGCGTCCAAGCCGCAATCGAGGAAGAATGAAAGCCGCGGACCGAATTGATCGATCGGGATTCCGCGCTCGGCGAACATTTCTGCGTACGCGAATCCGTTCGAGAGCGTATAAGCGGCTTGCTGCACAGGCGTGGAGCCCGCCTCGCCGATGTGATAACCGCTGATTGAAATCGGATACCAGCGCGGCATTTCGCGTGTGGTGAACTCGACCATGTCGGTGAGAAAACGCAGCGACGGCTCGATCGGGAAAATCGTTTCGTTTTGTGCCTGGACTTCCTTGAAAATGTCGGCCTGAATTGTGCCGCGCAATTTCGGAACGACTTTCGGGCCGAACCGCCGTTTGGCCGCAGCGATGTACATCGCCATGATGATCGGCGCCGGGCCGCTAATCGTCATCGATGCGGAGAAATTCGGCGAGCCGAGATCAAATCCATCATAGAGCCGGATCATGTCTTCGACCGTATCGATTGCGACGCCGCCCTCCCCTATTTTTCCGAAAACGCCATCTGCGTCGCTGTCGATCCCATACAGCGTCGGCCCATCGAACGCAGTGCTGAGACGATGGGTGCGCTGGTGCCGCGTGAGATAATGAAAACGCTCGTTGGTGTCCTCGGCCAGCATCAAACCGGAGAATAAGCGCGTGGGTTCTTCTGTTTGCGGAATTTTCTTATCCAGCTTGCCGCCGTTCTTTTCGAAGCTTTCGATCTCGCGAACCGGCTCGAGGTACATCTCGCGATACGCTGCGTTCAGGTACGGGAACTCACCCGGCAAGCCTTCGCCGAACAGATAACGCGCAATTTCCCCTGGCTCATCAATTTCGGGCAACGCCAGGCGTGGCAACGGAACTCCGGTTGGCGTCCGCGTGACGGGAATTTTCGCTTTGATGTCGTTCCAGCGTCCCAGCAGTTCACGCCCGAACTTTTCATCCGTCCTCGCGCGCTTCACCTGATCGAGAACGAACTTGTTATAATTTTCGATGGATTCGACGACTTGTCCGAGCTTGCTCATTTCTTCTTCTTTTTGGCTGTAGCCGCGCTCTCGAAACGCCGTTCTTGTTTGGTTCGGCGCTCAGAGACCGCCGCTACAGATTTGTTTGAAACTAAATCGAACAATCGATCAACACCAGGGTCGCGATGGCGTTTTGCAACAGTGTCGATGAGCTTCTGTGATCGCCGGTTTTGCTCAAGCCGTTGTTCGATTTCGGTATGGGCAGTGCGAGCCCGCTGAAGATCGCTTTTGTTCACTACTACGATATCGGCCAAATCAAGCATCACGATTTTTTGTAACTGCAAGCGGCTGCCGTAGTCGGGATTCATTACCAGCACCGTCAGATCGACAATCCCATTTTTCTGAAATGGCATCGCCTCCTGACCGGTGCCCACCGTCTCAATAATCACATAGTCGAAATTCGACTGGGCAAGCAGCGCGAGGCAATCGTGTGTTGCGGGCGAAAGTCCACCGGCTTGTCCACGCGTGGCCATGCTGCGCATGAACACGCGATCGTCCTGCGAGTTAATCATGGTAGCCCGATCCCCCAGCAATGCTCCTTCGCCTACTACGCTGGGATCGTGCGACAAAATTGCGATCCTCCCCTTCGGATTGTGGTTCAGAAAACGCAGTACCAACTCATCAATCAATGTAGTTTTGCCAGCACCACCGGGGCCGGTGAAGCCGATGACCTCGGAAGTTTGATGTTTGATGTTCGATGTTTGATGTCTTGTTTGTGACTTCGACGTTGAACGTTGGGCGTTGAGCGTTAGACGTTTTCTGCTTCCACTCGCGTAAGCATCTTCAATCTTTGTCAGCTTGTGTGCGAGTTCATGGTCCGGCGATTTGGCGCGGGATCTCTTCCCACGCGGTTTGCCATATCGCTGATGAACAAATTTCACCATCTCTTCCAGCGAGGTCCCCGCGAAAAAGACTTCGTCCACGCCTTTGCGTTTCATAATCGCCGCATCGTCATGCGTGATAGTGCCACCGCCGCCACCGAATACCTTTATGTCGTCCGCGCCTTTTTTTCGCAGAAGACCCGCAACAGCCGCAAAAAACTCGATGTGGCCGCCGTTGTAACTTGAGATGCCGATGGCGCGTACGTCCTCCTGGATCGCCGCGCGCACAATGTCGCCCACCGACCGGTGGTAACCGAGATAAATGACTTCGATGCCGTGCCGGATGAATTCCAGGTTGATTGTGTTGATCGCGCTATCGTGCCCGTCGCAAATCGGGACGGCGGTAAGAACGCGGATCGGTGAAGCCATGAGACGAAAAGCCTAACGGTAAACATTTGACGGGCAAAGCCATTCTAGCCTAGTAGCGAAGCCGCATGAAAAACTTCGGAGCGCTGCGCGCAATCGTGACCGCCGGTTTGATCGTTGGCGTCTTGGACATTTCTTCGGCATTCGTGATCTGGCTGGAACGCGGCGTAGGCTTACAACGCGGCTTGCAGGGAATCGCCGCTGGATTGCTCGGCACCAAATCGTACGAGGGCGGAATGGCAACGGGTGGCATGGGTCTTGCCATCCACTTTCTCGTTGCATTCGTGGTTGTTTCGATCTTTTACGTCGTGAGTCGCAGAGTTCCGTTTCTGACGAAACACCCTGCTGTTTCGGGTGTGTGTTACGGCATCGGCGTTTATCTCGTAATGTACTGGTTCGTGTTGCCAACAGCGTTCTCAACATTTCGACACCGGCTCTCTAACGAGTTGCTCGCGATCGCGATTCACATTTCGTTGATTGGGTTGCCGACCGCATTCATTGTGCGCCATTACTCGCAACCAACGGAGCAATCATGATGAGCGACCCGCTCGATTTTTCTGGCAAAGTTGTGCTGGTCACGGGCAGCTCGCGCGGCATCGGCGCGCAGATGATCAAGGCTTTTGGCGCGCGTGGCGCGCAATGCGTGGTGAATTACGTCGCCGACGCGCAGGGACAGAACAAAACCGATGCCGCAAACGTGGCGAAGGAATTAAATGAGCCGCTGGTAATTGAGTGCGACGTGACGCAGCCGCAGCAAGTCGAGGCAATGATGAAACAAATACAAGATCGACATGGGGGGCTCGACATCCTGGTGAACAATTCCGGGATCATTAGCGACCGGACGATTAAGAAAATGTCGCTGGAGGATTTCGAGAGCGTCATCCGAGTGAATCTCATCGGCACATTCATCGTGACACAAAAAGCGGCCGCAATTTTACGCGGCGGGGGTCGGATCGTGAATCTTTCGTCGGTCAGCGGCCAAATGGGATTGTTCGGACAGGCAAATTATTCCTCGAGCAAGGCGGCAATTATTGCGCTCACGAAGGTTTCTGCCCGCGAGTTTGCGCGCCAGAACATCACGGTCAATGCGATTGCGCCCGGATTCATCGACGTCGGGATGAGCAAAGGTATGCCCGAGGAAGTGACGCAAAATTTCATCAAACAGATTCCGCTCGGACGGCTCGGCGATGTAAGTGAGATTGTAAACGCAGCACTCTTCCTTGCCTCCCCAATGGCTTCATATATCACCGGGCACGTGTTGAACGTAAACGGCGGCTTTTACATGGGCTGATCCGCCTTCGCTAAGGCTACAGCGGACAGGATCAGTCCAGCTTCTGCACGAGCAACCAGACTAAAGCTGAAAGCATCCCTGCGAATGTCGATAACACGAACGTTGCGCGTTTCGTCTGCCGTATCTTGAAGGCAGGCTTGGGAATATCGTCATGAATGTGACTAGCCTCGAACAGTTTCATCAGCGCAAAAGCAACCACGAAACCGACAGCCGCCCATTTGAGGCATCCCAGAGTTGTCTCGAGCATTCCGAGCAACATATCTCCGGGTTTGTACACAAACCAATTGATTCCTGCGAAATGAATTGACCGTAGTCCTGCGGGTTGTCTACGCTCGCCGCTATGACTACGAAATCTTTTGCTCTGATCTCTGTAATCGGATTTGCCGGTGTCTGTATTGCGCAAGCTCAGTCCCCGACTCCCGGAGAATCACCTACTAAATCACCAACGCCTGCAAAACATCGCGCCGTCACAAAAGCGCAGGCAACGGTGTCACCAGCTGCGTCCCCTGCCACGTCGCCCAAAGCGAAACGCGGCTCCAAAAAAGCGGCGGCGGCGGCAGCGGCCAGTCCAGCCGCATCGGCGTCGCCCGCTAAATTCAATCTGGGCGATTTGTTCAAACCGAAAACTTCTGGGGCGGCAGCCAGTCCTGCGGCCGCCAACCCAGCGCCCGCGCGAGCGGCGAGCGCTAAGGCCGCAGCCACGCCTGCGCCAGGCGGTGGCCACGGTCTCGTCTGGGTCAATATAGAGTCGCATGTTTACCACAAGGAAGGCTCGCGCTTTTACGGCACGACGAAAAAAGGTAAATACGTGAGCGAAGCCGACGCGATCAAAGAGGGAGACAAAGCCGCTCATAACTAAGTCGAGCGACAATCAAGGCTTTTCCGCCATACTTTGCAGCGCATCAGCCAGCGTCTCGAACGTCGCGATCTGAATGTCGGGTCCGTAATGGAATTGCGATAGAATATTGAGACCAATATCCTTGTGCGGATCGGGCATCACGCGCGCGACGGAGGCAACCCCTTTTTCCGCAAGCGCATCCATGATTTCGGCAACGTGACGCGCTGCTGCCGAATCCATCGAATCTAACCAGCGGAAATCCGCGAGGACGCGGAACCCGGGATCGATATCGCGCACGAGTTCGCGGACGCGTCGCGAAGCCAGCTTCGCTTCCTCGGCCGTAACCCGTTGTAAAGCGCTGATCACGAGGAGCCGTTTCGACCGATCGAGCTCAACTGCATACATTCTTCGTGATCACATAACCCGGCTGTGCTCGCAAGTCTGACGCTGATTGCAGGGAAAATGCCGTTCTCACGAAACTCCTCACCCTCCCCTCTCCTCTAACAGATAAGAGAAGCGATCCGTTCTACTTACTCGCGAGGCGATCATGCCGCGCATGCTTGCTCTTCGCCTCAACCCTCGCAGGGGAGAAAGTTGAGGCGAGGGGGACTGAACGCGATTTCACTCATACGTGATCGGCACGCGCAGCTGCGAGACGCTTCCAGGTTTGAACCGCCATCTGCGAAACGTCTCCGTGGTAACTTTGTCGAGAATCGCGTTACCAGTGCTTTGCGCCATCATCGCGTTGGTAACCTTTCCGCTGGCAGCGTCGATAAGCATCGCACAGACACCACTTCCAGTAATATTGGCGCGCTTTGCTTGGTACGGATACTCCGGCAAAGGTGCGCTTACCGCCAAGGCTTGGGCAGCTGATAATGACAATTGAGTGGCAATCGGGAAGATGGTCGCCTCAGGTTGGACCGCCGAAGTCATCCCCCTTTTAACACGAGCTTTCTTTCGTACCGCCGCAACTGGCGTTCCAGGTTCTTCTACAAGAGGTGTCTCCTGGGCGACCGGGGCTGGAGTTTGACTTGATATGTGGGCTGCAATCTCGCGGCTTCGTTCGGTCTTTTTCTTTTTCACCTTGGATGTTGGTGTCGCCTCGCCCTTCTCTTCATGCTCCGGCAGATTTGCCGAAGTCGCATCCTGAGCCCGCGTCAAAGAGATGTTAATGAGAAAAACACCACTGCACATAACGGCGAGAATTCCCCGGTGAACGCGCATCAGAAAAAATCTCCCCTTCACATCGGCAGCGTCAACCAGCGCTGTTGTTTAACCTGGTGACTTGAACCCTGTTCGGAAAACGGAAGAGTTATTTTTCGTTGGTTGTCTGTAATCGTTTTCGCTCCTTTATTCTTCTTGTGACTGCGACGGACCTTACCGTTTGGATCATCTCTGCGCTTCTGGCGATCGGCATTGGCTCGAGTAAGTATGCGAAATGGAAGAGCCGCAACAAGTTGGTGCGCGAACTGGCGGCGATGGATCCGGAACGCCGCGAAAAAGTGCTCAGTCGCATGAACCCGGAGCATGCCATGGAAGCACGGCAAGAATTAATGCGACGGTTTCACATTAGCTGACGTGACTGTTTGCTCATGCTTTAGAGATTTTCCTTCTCGTTTCCTTTTCAAGGCATGACCTGCGCGCATTTCGAAATGACTGTGTCAGTTTCGACCGGTGATATCGACGAGCAAAACCATGTGAACAATACCGTCTACCTGCGGTGGGTTCAGGGTGTTGCCACTGCGCATTGGCAGGCGGTCGCCAGCCCGGAAGCACAGGAGACGGTCGGCTGGGTCGTCCTGCGGCACGAGATCGACTACAAAACTCCTGCGGCGCTTGGTGACAAAATCATCTTGCGCACATGGGTCGGCAAAGCCACGCGACTTACGTTCGAACGATTCACGGAAATCCGGCGCAATGGCGATGGCCAGCTCTTGTCAAAGGCTCGGACGCTATGGTGCCCGATTAATGCACAAACCGGTCGGCCGATGCGCGTGCCAGCTGAAGTGCGCGTGCAGTTTTCGACCTGAATTTGGATCTCAAGGAGCGGCGGCGGTTCCAGCCGCCGTGAACGATTGGACGATCCCTGGAGAGTTGAAGATTCGGCGTTGAGGATTGAGCGTTGCGCGTTGGAACTTCCATCTCACGAGTCACGCCCGATTATTGCGTGTTACTGCGCGACGTTTCTGAAACCGGAGATGTTGCACATCTACCGGCAAATCACAGCGCTGAAACGGTGTGCTCCGGTAGTGATTGCGCAGAAACGCGAACAAGTCGAGCGCTTCCCGTTTGAGTCGGTCCAGCTCGTTCCCAAACCGGCAACACATTTTCTGCGGCGCTTCTGGTTCAGGCAACTGCGAAACATGCCGTGGCAGATCTCGGACGCAGAGTTACGTGCGTTGCTGGGAGCGTTAAGTGCGATCGACGCTCGTATTTTGCACATTTACTTCGGCCAAATCGCCGTTCATCTCCTGCCGCTCATTCGCGCATGGAAAAATCCGTCGATTGTTTCCTTTCATGGCGCCGATGTCACAGTGGATATGAACAGGCCGACGTATCGAGAGGCCACACGCCAGATGCTCGCCGCAGTGAAGCTGGTTCTTGTTCGCTCCGAGTCGCTGCGACGCGCACTTGCCGATCTCGATTGCGACCCGGAAAAGATTGAACTGCAGCGTACCGGGATTCCGCTCGAGGAATTTCCTTTCCACGAACGAACGTTCCCCAGCAACGGCGAATGGCGATTCGTGCAAGCCGGCCGCCTGATCGAGAAGAAAGGCCTGCCGGTTGCCTTTCGCGCGTTCGCATTTTTCGTACGTCAATATCCAAATGCGACACTGACAATCGCCGGAGAAGGACCATTGCTCGATGATCTTCGAAGGTTGGCGCGCGAACTTAGCATCGAGGAGCACGTTTCATTCACTGGTTTCCTTTCGCAGGAGCAATTGCGTGACATCTATTATCGGTCGCACATTTTCCTGCATCCCAGTCAGACCGGTCGCGACCGTAACCAGGAAGGTATCCCAAATTCCATGCTGGAAGCTATGGCCAGCGGATTACCGGTCTTCGCTACGCAACATGGCGGCATTCCCGAGGCCATTGAAAACGACGTGAGCGGCGTGCTCGTGCCGGAGCGCGATCACCAAAAATTAGCGCAGGCTTTGCTCAACGCAGCAGAAGCTCCGAACTTCCTTTCGCGCATCGCCGGCAGCGGCGCTGAGGTCGTACGAAAAGACTTCGATCTCCAATCGCAAGCGCAGCGGCTCGAAGATATTTATTTGCGACTGATTGGACTGAGGCGATGACCTCAATCGCCAGCATTTATTGTCTCGTCCAAGGCTGCGTCACGTTTTGGATGCGTAGTTTGCACTTGTCGCTCACCAGCGTGAAATGAAGTTGGTCACCCATTCGGTTGAACTTGTAGGTGGCTGATTGCTTGCAGGCTTTCGGGGTCTTCCCGCGCACCTCGCTGATTGTGAGACTGTCGCCGGACACCGTGTAATGACCCCACACATCAGGTTGGCTGTTCTTGTCGAGGTCGACCTGGAATGTTCCGTCAGGATTAAAAGTCCAGACGGTGGCCGAGCGTGTTAGTCCATGTACCGACGAGAGCAGCCGGGCCGGATGTGGGGGCGGTCGCGCACGCGCCCATCAGCGCTATCAAAGCGCCGGCGAAAATAATTCGGAGAGAGTGTTGTGGTTTCATGGCCGGCATCCTGCCTCGCGGCAACGTGACCGGTCAAGCGCAGATCTCCGCGAAGAGATTGGTTGCTAAAGACTTAGCCTTCAACGTAAAAGTCTCCGTGGATCAGACGCCGGCACCGGCTCCTCTATCGCCAAGACCAAACTGGTGGATGCGAAACTGGAAATGGTTCGTTCCGGTTGGCTGTTTCAGTATTGCGCTGTTATTCGTCGCTTTTGTTTGCTCAGTGGTCTTGATCGTATTCAGCGCAATAAAATCGACCAATGTTTACAAAGATGCGCTGGCCCGGGCCAAGGCACACCCTGCCGTCATCGAGGTCCTTGGTTCGCCTATCACGGACGGATTTCTGGTCTCAGGAAACACAAACGTCAACGGCGCTTCAGGTGAAGCGAACCTCTCCATTCCCGTCTCCGGTCCAAAAGGAAAAGGAACAATCTACGCAGCGGCAACTAAGTCGCTTGGCCGATGGAACTATTCTGGGCTCGTCTTGGAAATCGAAAAAACGCATCAACGAATCAATCTTCTCGAAGAGCCGGCGCCTGTGAGCTCGCTCTAATCACTCCCGTGAAGGCCGCAATAAATAACCTCTCCGTTAGCGCAATTCTTTTCGGAATCCTTGGAGGAATTATCGGCATCGCCGCCGGACTCTTTCTCGGCTTTGCTCTCGGCTCCGCCCTCGCGGCCGCATTTCATGTCTCTACCTTTGAAGGTGAGGCCGGTTATTTTGCCGTCGCGATTGCTCTACTCGTGACGTTCATCGTCACACCACTATCCATTCTTCTCGTGCTCTATTGGCGTGGGGTTAGAAATGTTTGGCTGTTCATCGGGTTGGTCATCGTTTGTGTCTCGATCGCAGCAATCGGTGCATCCGGTTTCGGAATTTGGTACGCCGCGCAGCCGCATGTTTTGAACATCAACGGGCCGACGCCGCTGCTCGAATTTGAAGTTAAACCACCAGCCGGCCAGTCTCTGGAAAGTCTTACTGAGGTTCAGCCGGAACTGGACACAGACCGCAACGCGATGCCGGGCTACTGGCACACCGATGCACCTGCAAACTCCGGCGTGCGCGCTGGCTATGTCGAACTCTACTTCCGTACGTCGAAGCGCCTGTTCGTTCTAAAGTTTCCGGGCGGCACAGACCGGATTTTTCAACTCCATTTGCCAGCCAATCCGATGAGAGCGAAATACCGCGCCTGGTCCGAGTGGCAAAACCCGGATTTCATTGCGAAAGCCGGCGAGCAGCCTACTCGCCCCTCTGGCGGAATCGATTATCAGATTCGTTACAAGCTGGATTACCAGGATCGATAAAGCGCTATAGGTGGAACGCGTTGTCCTTAACGCGTTGGCTATTGTGCTCTACTGCCTGGAATTTGCTGCGCGCTCGACGCGTTGGGAAAAACAGACCTTCGCAATTGCCATTGTCTTGAGGACAAGACGATCCACCTAAGCGCTTGGTTTACCGCGGGCGCGGCGCACGTAAGGTTCAAGCATGTCGATCTCGGAGGAGCAGGTGAAGACGGCGCTGAAATTGGTGAAATATCCCGGTTTCACTCGCGATATCGTTTCCTTCGGATTGGTGAAATCCATTCACATCGATAATGGCCACGTGAAAGTGCAGCTCGCGCTGGCCACAAATGATCCAAACATTCCAGCCGCGATAAAAAATAACGCGGAAAGTGCATTGCGCGCCATAGAAGGGATCCGCAGCACGAAAGTCTTGATCGACATCCATGCGCCGCCAGCCGGTGCCGGAACCGGCATGGCCACCACGCGCATTCCGGGTATCAAACACGTTATTGCGGTGGCGAGCGGTAAAGGCGGCGTCGGCAAATCCACCGTCGCTGCGAACCTCGCTGTCGCGCTGGAGCAAACCGGCGCCCGCGTTGGTTTGTGCGATTGTGACATTTACGGGCCGAGCATTTCACTCATGTTCGGCACGAGAGAGCGACCAACAGCTACGGAAGAAAACAAGATCGTGCCGATAGAGCAATACGGGTTGCGACTCATGTCGATGGGATTTCTGCTGGACGATACCTCGCCGGCGATCTTGCGCGGGCCGATGGTCACCCGCTACACGCAGCAATTCCTGCGGCAGGTCGAATGGGGCGAGCTCGATTATTTGGTGCTCGATCTTCCCCCCGGCACCGGAGACATCCAGCTTACGATTGTGCAAACCGTCGCCCTTTCGGGAGCGATCATCGTCACTACGCCACAGGAAGTTGCTCTCATCGACGCGCGCAAGGCCGCTACCATGTTCGACAAAGTCAACGTCCGCGTGCTCGGCTTGATCGAAAATATGAGTTACTTCATGTCCCCGTCTGACGGCAAGCGTTACGACATCTTTGGAAGCGGCGGCGGCGAACGCGAAGCCAGGCGCTTGCGAGTTCCCCTGCTCGGTCAGATTCCTATCGATATCACCACCCGTGAAGCGGGCGATCGCGGAATCCCGATCGTAAGCGAAGATCGGCAATCGCCAGTGACCAAGGAGTTTGTAAGGATTGCTAAAGGACTTCGTGAGCGTCTGCCGTAGGAGCCCGCAACGATAATCGTAGGCCAGAGTTAAATAAATGGCGTGGTTGACTCGTCGAACTCCAGTATTCGATCTTGTTGACTAGCAGCAGGTTTTATGAAAGAAGAACCGGAGATGCCGTCTTCGGAAGAAGATCAAGCTCAATTCGTCAAGGATTCAGCGCTCTATAAGGAGTTCCTTGCCGAACGAGCGGAGATTTTGAAGCATAAGTGGATTGAAAGCGAGAAAGCCGGCAAAGACATCGGCTTTGAGAGAGCCTTGCTTGATTGGATCGTGAAACATCGCTCCAACTGGCGAGAGCGGCGAAGGAAGGAGGCGCGCACCGAAAAGTCCGCCTCCTAATTTTTTCCTTTAACGCGATCCCGCGAGGTCGCCAAGGAACGCATGAATCAGCCGAAACAGAACTCATCAGCCGCCGTCCCCGTCATGGACGCGGAGGCAATTCGTCGCGCGCTTCGACGGATTGCGCACGAAATCATTGAGCGAAATCCTCGCCTTGAGAAAGTAGTGATCGCGGGAATTCCGTCACGCGGTGTGGAGATCGCGAGGCGCATCGCCGGTTTTATTGGCGAGATCGAGAAGAATGACGTTGAGACCGGCGTCATCGATGTGGCGATGCATCGCGACGATGTAGGCACGCGACGGGAGCTGCCTGTAGTGCGCGTCTCGAAACTTCCTTTGCCACTGGAAGAGCGCACAGTGATCATCGTCGACGATGTTTTTTATACCGGGCGCACTGTGCGCGCGGCCATGGATGCCATTAACTCGTTCGGGCGCCCCGCCCGCATCCAACTTGCCGTGCTGATCGATCGCGGCCACCGCGAGCTGCCCATTCGTCCGGATTACGTGGGAAAGAATTTGCCGACTGCGACGCCTGAACAAATTCAGGTGCACCTGCAAGAAACGGATAATAAAGCCGATGCAGTGTGGCTGGAAAGCGAATGAATGTGACCACCCGCTGGACACGAAAAGATCTTGTCGGCCTACGTGAGTTGACAGCAGACGAAATCAATTTCGTTCTCGAGACCGCCGACGCATTTAAGCAAGTCGGCACCCGCGAGATCAAAAAGGTCCCAGCCCTCCGTGGAAAAACACTGGTCAACTTCTTTGTGGAGCCAAGCACGCGAACGCGCACTTCATTTGAGCTGGCGGCATTTCGATTGAGCGCGGACGTGATCAACATTTCGGCAACCACGTCGAGCCTGACAAAAGGCGAAACCCTCAAAGACACCGGGCGCAATCTGGAAGCGTTACACGCGGATATTCTTGTATTGCGTCACAGCTCCGCCGGCGCGCCGCAGTTTTTGGCAAATCGGCTGAAAGCGAGCGTGATCAATGCAGGTGACGGAGCGCACGAACATCCCACACAGGCGCTTCTCGATCTTTACACAATCCGCGAGCGGAGAGGAAAAGTCGCGGGATTACACGTGGCCATCATCGGGGACATTTTGTTCAGTCGGGTCGCGCGCTCGAACATCTTTGGCCTGCTTAAGCTCGGCGCGCACGTGACGTTGGTCGGCCCGAGCACCCTCGTTCCGCGCGAGTTCGAAAAACTCGGCGTGGAAGTTTCCTATAAGATCGAGGATGTGCTGCCGAAGGCGGACGTGGTTAACCTTTTGCGGATTCAACATGAACGGCAGCGCAGAGAATATTTTCCCGGCATCAGTGAATACATCCGGTTGTTCGGGCTGACGAAGGAACGCGCAAAACTTTTGAAACCGGATTGCCTGATCATGCATCCCGGTCCGATCAACCGCGGGGTCGAGATCGACAGCGAGGTTGCCGACGGATTGCAAAGTGTCATTCTCGATCAGGTCACCAACGGCCTCGCCGTCCGCATGGCTGTTCTCTATTTGTGCGGAGGAATCGCCACATGAAGCGTCTGGGAAGTGCAACCATCATTCGCAACGGCCGCGTGATCGATCCCGCAAACAAACGGGATGAGACTGCCGATCTTTACATCGCCGACGGAAAAGTCGTCGGCTCTAAATCCGAAATCAAAAATGCGAAATCCGAAATTGAAGAGATTGACGCTAAGGGCGTGATCGTTGCGCCTGGTTTGATCGATATGCACGTGCATCTGCGCGAGCCGGGATTCAGTCACAAGGAAACGATCGAATCGGGCGCGCGCGCCGCCGCAGCCGGCGGATTTACAACCATCGTTTGCATGCCGAATACGTCGCCGGTCCCGGACAATCCCAGCACGATTGCGTGGATCAAAGATCGGGCCTCTGCCATCGCGCCCGTGAATGTTTTGCCAACTGGCGCAATTTCAAAAAATCTCGCGGGCGAAGAACTCGCTCCGATCGGGTCGCTCGCGCAGGCGGGCATCGTAGCGATTACAGATGACGGTCATTGCATTCAAAATCACGAGGTGATGCGGCGGGCGGTGGAGTATGCGCGAATGGTTGGAGTGCCGATTCTCGATCATTGTCAGGATTACAATCTGGTTGGCAACGGCGTCGTGCACGAAGGCTATTGGAGCACACTGCTCGGGTTGCCCGGCTGGCCTGCTGCCGGGGAGGAAGCGATTGTGATGCGCGACATTTTACTCGCGGAATTGTGCGATCATTACATTCATTGCCAGCACGTCAGCACGGCCGGAAGTGTGCGACTGATTCGTGAAGCCCGTTCGCGCGGAGTGAAAATCAGCGGGGAAGTCTGTCCGCATCACATCGCGTTAACCGACGAAGCGATCCAAAATTTTGATACGAACTATAAAGTGAATCCGCCACTGCGATCGCAGCAAGATGTGGATGCGCTGCTGGACGGAATCGCTGACGGTACACTCTCGATCTTGTGCTCCGATCACGCGCCGCACGCCGATTTCGAAAAAGAGGTCGAGTTCGACATCGCGCCATTCGGTATCATTGGTCTGGAAACCGAACTCGGTCTTTTCATGGACCTGCTCGTTCACAAACATCGACGAATCGATATCGCCCGCCTAATTGAGATGTACACGGTCGAACCGGCGCGTTTGTTGAAGATTCACGCCGGCACGTTATCAATCGGCGCGCGAGCTGATATGACGCTGATCGATCCGGAGTTGGAATGGATAGTCAGGCTGGATCAGTTTGAATCAGCCTCGCGCAACTCCCCTTTCAACGGCTGGAAGCTTAGAGGACGCGCTGTGCGGACAATCGTTGCCGGGAAAACGGTATGGAAGCTGTAGGGTGTTTGTGTGAAACGTCACCACACTGGCGTCTGACACTTTCGTGCGTTCACCCCATGTATCCGCCGTGGATGTAATGTTCCAAGTGCGCGATCGCTGCGCTCTGGCAAGAGATGACGTGTTTGACCAGGTCACCGATCGAGATCACACCCACGACTTTGTCGTCTTCAAGGACGGGCAGATGGCGAATGTGCTTGTCCGTCATTAGTCGGAGACATTTTTCGACTGGCTCGCGAGGATGCGTCACCGTCACATTGCTCGACATGATCTCGGCGACTTTCGTTTCACGCGATCGCTTGCCGCGCAGCATCACTTTACGCGTGTAATCGCGTTCGGAAACGATGCCCACCAGGCGCTCCTGATCCATCACCAACAGTGCCCCGACATTCTTCGCGTCCATCATTTCAACGGCTTGGAGAACTGTTGCATCAGGTGAAATCGAGAAAACTTGATCGCTTTTCTGATTTAGAATCGACCGGATGGTACCACTCACGTCCATAACTGAGACGTTCACGATAGGCTCAGCCTGAGCTGCGATGCAAAACAATTCTAGCGGAAATCGGGCGGATGTGGACCTTTCACTCTGACGCTGGTTTAGCTCTGTTAGTTCAAATACTTCCGCGGAGCGAGTTTGGGCGGACGTCTTCCGTTAAGAATCGCGCCGGCAGCCGCGATGTACGACAGTTCTTGGCGATCCACTGCGCAACGCAACATTAATCCGCCACGGCTCATATCGCCACGACCGACAAACTCCGCTGGGAAGCGCAGTCGCCCGCGAAAATTTGCTAGTAAAACATCGACGTACTTGCCTGTAGCAATGCTGCCGAGAAGAATGATCTCGCTCTGGGGCGGCAGCCTCTTTGCCAGGCGTCGAGAGTCACGCTCGATCGGCGCTCGGTAACGCGAATCGCTCTCGTGAATGTTCACCGTGGCAAATTCACGTAGATCGTCGAGATGAATTCGCGTTCGTGCATCAACAAGGCCGCGTGTAGGCGTAATGACGAAGACACCCGGCATTCCGCGCGCCGGGCGTGCAAATGTCGTCGCATAGGCGATCTTTCCGCGAAAATAGAGGCCGCTGAGAAAGGTGAACACGTCGGCGATTGGCGCGCCCGATTTGCCTCGCAATTTTCGCGCCAGTTCGAATTGCGCCCCATCGCTCAGAATCATCCGCGCTCGTTCACCGCCAGCGTAAGCAGGTGAAAGAAGGAAAATCCGATGATCGAGATTGTTGTCCATTTCTTGCAAGTTTCCGATTCATAAACGGCAGCGCAAGTCGCGTGCAGGATCATAGTCAGTTAAGCGCTTCGAGAGTGTTGGAGACAGGCGAAGACTGGGCCGCGCTTCTTGGTCGATAAGTGGCACAGCCGGTTCCTGTCCTTGCTTTTTGCGCGCAGGAAAGAAGATAATGAATGGTGCGTTGGACCTGGCCATTCAAATCTCACGTAGCTGACGACCACTCTTCGAGGCGTGATGCGCAGCCCGATTTCATTTGTGTCGGCCCCCAGAAAACCGGAACGGGATGGCTTTATCGACAACTCGCTGGGCACCCCGATTTCTGGATGCCTCCTATAAAGGAACTTCACTATTTTGATCAACTCGGCAGACCTGCCCTCGCAAATCCTGCGCGCCCCAGAGACGAGCGTGATCTTCGCTTTCTCAAGAGCTTAAAAAGCGTGAGCGCCGGACCTCATATCGACCTGGAGAATTATGCTCGTTTGTTCGAGCTTAAGGGGTCGCTTCTCTCTGGTGATATTTCGCCAGGCTATTCAACACTGAGCGATAAGATCATTCAGCGAGTCGTCGGATATTTCCCAAAATTAAAGGTTATTTTTCTGGCCCGTGATCCAGTCGAAAGGGCCTGGTCGCACTTGTCCATGGAGGTGCGTTCTCGCCAGATCGAGCCGTTTGACGTGGCTGATATCGACGAAGTAATTAGGAATTTGCGCCGCCCAGGGATGCTGTTGCGCTCGTACCCGAGCGCGATCGCGGCGCGCTGGCAACGCTACGTTCATCCGGACCTCTTTCGAATCTACTTTTTTGATGACCTGCAGAGAGATCCCGCTGAGTTCCGTTGTTCCATCCTCGATTTCCTAGGTGCCGATCCCAAGAAGCCGAGCGGCCGGCTGACGGCGGATTACAACAGTAAGGCCGGAATGGAAAAGCTTCGGTTTACAGACAAAGTGCGTTCCCGGATGGCTCAGTTTTTTAAAGAAGAGCTAAAGGTCTGCGCGGCGAAATTGGGCGGGCCAGCGAGAGACTGGCCGGCGCGATATGGTTTTTCGTTTCTCTTTTTCTTTCCTGTGCTGACCGATATCTTGATCTCCATCTTTGGATTGACTGGTGCGTCTAATCCGGGTTCCTATTCTTGCCTTTTGAGCCCAGGATAGAAAATAATGCGATATGCGTTGGACCCTGCCATTCAAACCTCTCGTCGGCGACGACCGCAATGGAGAAGAGCATCACTATTCCAACGGCGAGGCGTGCCCAGATTTCTTGTGCGTGGGAGCTCAGAAAGGTGGGACCTCATGGCTTTATCGGCAACTCGAGCCTCATCCCGATTTCTGGATGCCTCCATTAAAGGAGCTGCATTATCTGGATAATTTAAACAGAACGAAACGCTTTCGTCCCCCGCGCACCAGAGATGAACGTGACGTTTGTTTTTTGGAAAGCATAAAGAACCTGAGCGCCCAATCGTACATTGACTTTGAGAGTTACGGCCAATTGTTCCGACACAAAGGACCGCTCCTGTCAGGTGACATTTCACCTGCCTATTCGACGCTGAGCGATGAAATCATTGAGCGAGTGGTCAATTATTTTCCCAACTTGAAGGTGATCTTTCTGGCTCGTGATCCCGTCGAGAGAGCTTGGTCGCAATTATCAATGGGCGTGCGTCTCGGAATGATCAGCCGGTTTGACGCGACCGATGCCGAGGAAGTGATTCGGAATTTGCTTAATCCGGGGGTGCTGACTCGCTCGCATCCCAGTAAGGCCATCGCGCGCTGGAAGCGCTATATTCGTCCGGAATACTTCCGCGTTTATTTCTTTGATGATCTGCAGAAGGATCCCGCTGAACTGCGACGCTCGATTCTGTTTTTCTTGGGCGGCGACCCAGATAAGCCAAGCGGCAGATTAAAGCCGGATGCGAACAATGACACTGGTAGGGACAAACTTCGGCTCACTGCTAAAGTGCGCGCCCGTATGGCTCAGTTTTTTGAACAGGAACTAAAAGCCTGCGCCTCGCAACTGGGCGGAGCTGCAAAGAATTGGCCGGCACGATATGGCTTTTCAATAGGCTGTCTTTTCTGGCAGTTGGCGGATTATTTCGATCTCTTCGTGTGGTTTGATCTCGATTGCCTGACACTGTAGCCGGAGAGATCGGTACGGCCGGACAATAAATCAGTGTGCGCTGGGGTCAGCGACGGCGGCTACAGCTTTGGCTTTTGCCAGCGCGCGATTCGCCTGAAGTTCAGCCAGGTGTTTCTCCGACCAGCGGCAAAGCGCGTGCAATGGCTCAATCAGAGTCCGGCCCAATCTTGTCAGTGAATATTCCACTTTGGGCGGCACGACCGGATGAACAGTGCGTTGCACCAGACCGTCGCGCTCGAGGCTGCGCAATGTTTGGGTAAGCATTTTCTGAGAAATTCCGCCGATCGCGCGTTGCAGTTCGGCATAACGCATCGTTCCGCTAGCGAGGATCTGAATAACCAGCGCCGTCCATTTGTCGGCAATCCGGTCGAGCACAAGTCGTGACGGACATTGCGGTTCCAGGACCGACGGAGGAGCAGCCGTTTTAGCCATGGGTCCTTTTTTAATCCGAGCACCAGCGGAGCGCAACATTCTAAATAGTCTGTATAGCTTAAATCGACCTGTAGTTGACGAATGGATTGGTGGGTCGAAATTTTATAGTATGACAATCACGAATTTCGAACAGGCTGCGCGACCGGAATTTTTGTTTACCGAAGCGAATCGGGAACGCTCCTCGCGTAATGAAGCGGCAGCAGGGGTCGCTGACGCAGCGCTCTTAGACGAGTACTCGCGCGCGGTGGTCAGCGCGGTTGAGCGTGTCGCGCCTTCCGTGGTGAATATTGAAGTCCAACAACAGGGCAAAAATCAGCCGCGCGAGGTCGCTGGAAACGGCTCGGGATTTCTGATTGCACCCGACGGTTTCATTTTGACCAACAGCCACGTCGTCCACGCCGCAACTCGGATTGTCGTGAATCTTTCGGGTGGACGCGATTACCCGGGACAGCTCATTGGGGATGATCCAGAAACCGATTTGGCAGTGATCCGGATCGATGCACCTCAATTAATTCATGTGCGCCTGGCCGATTCCGAAAACTTGCGGGTCGGCCAGCTGGCGATTGCGATAGGAAACCCCTTCGGTTTCCAAGCGAGCGTCACCGCGGGCGTGATCAGCGCGCTCGGTCGCTCGATGTATTCGCAATCGGGTCGCTTGATCGACAACATCATTCAGACTGACGCGGCATTGAATCCGGGCAATTCCGGCGGTCCGCTCGTTAACTCCGCGGGCGAAGTAATCGGCGTGAACACGGCAATGATTCGTCCGGCGCAAGGCATCTGCTTTGCCATTGCGAGCAACACAGCCAGGCTGGTCGCCGGATGGCTGATTCGCGATGGAAAAATCCGGCGTAGCTACATTGGTGTGGCCGGTCAAAATGTGCCGCTGCATCGCCGGGTGATTCGATTTTATGATTTGCCGCTTGAAACCGGTGTACTTGTCGTGTCAGTGGAGAAGAAGAGTCCTGGCGAACGCGCGGGATTAAGCGAGGGCGATCTGATTATTGCGTTCAATAGTCAACCCATCGGGAGTGTGCACGATTTGCACAAGGTTTTGGTCGGCGAACAAATTGGGGTAAGCGCCAGTCTCACGGTTATTCGCCACACCGAGAAATTGGAGTTGCCGATCCTGCCTGCTGAATCGCGCTGATCAGGGGTTGACTGCAGCGACAGACGCGTCGCCTGGTATTTCGAGTGCTTTGCAGCTGACACAGCTGCCTCTACAGTGCCGCTGCGATTGTTGATTGATGAAAATTTTAGTCGTTGGCAGCGGCGGCCGCGAACACGCCCTTGTATGGAAATTGCGACAATCTCCCCATACGGAGCGTATTTTCTGCGCACCAGGAAACGCGGGCACTGCCGAAATTGGCGAGAACGTCGCAATTCCCGCGAGTGATTTAGAGGCGCTCGTACGGTTCGCCAAAGAAAATCGTGTCGATCTAACGGTGATCGGTCCGGACGATCCGCTTGCCGCGGGAATTGTGGATCTGTTTGCGGCTGAAAAATTGCGCGCATTCGGTCCGACGAAATTCGCCGCTCGCGTCGAAGCATCTAAAATCTTTGCAAAAGAGCTGATGCACGCGCAAAAAATTCCCACAGCCGAATCCGGCACATTTTCCGACAGCAACGAAGCGCTTCGTTACTGCGAGCGACTAAAATTTCCTGTGGTGATCAAAGCGGACGGCCTGGCGCTGGGCAAAGGAGTGGTCATTGCCGACGACGCTGCCGCAGCACGATCGACCATCGACGAAATGATGAATCAGCGCCGCTTCGGCGACGCAGGCCAGCGCATCGTCATTGAGGAATTGTTGCGCGGAACGGAATGCTCATTACACGCACTCGTGGATGGAAGGAATTATCTGCTGCTGCAATCGGCCCGCGATCACAAGCGCGCGTTTGATGGCGATCAGGGGCCGAACACAGGCGGTATGGGGGCCTTCAGTCCCGCCAATAATTGGAACAGCCGATTGCAATCGCAATTCGAAACCGAAATCATGCGGCCGTTCTTGCGCGGTCTTCTGCAAGAAGGCATTAAGTTCCGCGGACTTCTTTATCCCGGCTTGATGATTACCGGCGAAGGCCTGCGTGTCCTCGAGTTTAATTGTCGTTTTGGCGATCCGGAGACCCAGGCATTGTTGCCTCGGATGAAATCGGATCTGGTGCCATTACTGGAAGCAACAATTGATGGAAAGATAGACACGTGTGCAATCGAATGGGATACGCGGACTGCGGTGACGGTCGTGTTGGCGTCCGGCGGTTATCCCGGTAAATACGAATCTGGACAGCCGATCTCGGGCCTCGCGGACGCAGCCAAGCTCGAGGGAGTCCAAATTTTTCACGCAGGAACAAAACGCGCGCAGGGCGAAATTCGGACCGCGGGAGGCCGTGTGCTCGCAGTCACAGCGCTTGGTTCAACTATCGAAGACGCACGGGAACGTGTTTACGACGCGGTCTCCCGGATTCATTTCGAGAACTGTCAGTACAGGCGCGACATTGCTCTGAATGCTGTTGCGGCTAACATCGAGAGCTTGTCGTGATCTGTCGATTTTTGCAGGCCGCCTTTGCGATCTTCATCTTCGTGGCGAATCTCGCCGCGCAAGCGCCAACGCCCAGGTTACCTGCGCAAGCGCCATCGGGCACGGCATCGCAGGTCGCCTCGAAATCGCCTGCACTGCCATCGGCGTCGCCGTCGGTTACTCCCACTACTGAAGACCTGGTCAATTCATTAGGCCCAGCTGATTTGCAGGCGGTCATCACATTGCTGAAGAGCAATTTCGTGGATCCGGATGCAATCACTGACACGGAGTTAAATCGGGCAACCGTGGAAGGTCTGATGGTGCGGCTGCCGCGCGGTGTAATGCTTTTGCCCGGTAAGGATAACAGCCCCACCGTCGCGCCAAGCACGTTCTACAGCGAGATTATCGCAGGGCACATCGCATACCTGCGGCTCGGGTCGTTGAACAGCGCCAATCTTCAGGCCCTGGACAAGAGTCTCAACGCTTTCCCAGCGAAAAAGGTGAACGCGGTGATTGTCGATCTTCGCGCCAGTGGGACGGCAAGTGATTTTGGATTGGCCACCGAATTTGCAAAGCGATTTTGTCCCAAAGGAAAAAGCGTATTTAGCTTGCGCAAACCCGCGGCACGTCAGGATCGCGTATTCAATTCTGAGCGTGACCCGGCCTTTCGCGGCTTAGTCATGGTGCTTGCCGATGGCGACACGGCCGGCGCAGCAGAAGGGATCGCCGCTGCATTGCGGTTTCATGACAAGGCTCTGGTTATTGGACAACCGACTGCTGGTCGCGCGGCCGAATACTCCGACTTGTCATTGCCGAATGGCAAAATTCTGCGTCTTGCTATTGCTGAAATGATTTCGCCGGACGGGCGCTCATTATTTCCGGAGGGCGTGAAACCGGATTTACCTGTCGACATGTCAATGACAGACAAGCGGCAGATTTTTCAATTGAGCGGTGAAAAAGGAATGGGCCAATTTGTCTACGAAGCGGGTCGGCCACACATGAATGAAGCGGCGCTGTTGGCCGGAACTAACCCGGAAGTGGAAGCGGCAGAAGCGGCGCAGCAGCGCCGCGGTCGATCGCAGGAGAAACCGCCTCCGCACGATCCAGTCTTGCAGCGAGCCCTGGATGTGGTGACCTCGCTCGAGGTTTATCAAAGCCGCTAAAGGGATTGCCTCGCCGGCGAGGCCGTTGTGCATCAGGTCGTCTATTGCCGAGGCTTGTCCTCCGCCCGCGAAACATAGTATTCTGCGAGGTCGCTGAGAATGACAGGGACGTGACACCGCTCGAAGAACGCATCGGTTACAAATTCCGCAATCCGCTGTTGCTGGCGGAAGCACTGACGCATCCCAGCCTGGGCCATGAGGCGCAACGTTATCATTTTGATTACCAGCGCTTGGAGTTTCTGGGCGACGCGGTTCTCCAGCTGGTTATTACCGAATATCTATTTCGCAATTTTCGAGTCGAAGCCGAAGGACAACTCACGAAACTGCGTTCGCGGCTGGTTTCTCGCGAGGCATTGAAGATGCATGCCGTCACGCTCGATCTCGGACGTTACATTTTGATGGGGCGTGGTGAAGAAGCCAGCGGCGGCCGGGAGCGAACATCTACATTGGCTGACGCATTCGAAGCGCTGATCGGTGCCCTTTACCTCGATGGTGGCCTCGAAGCGGCCAAGAAGTTTATTTTGACGCAGACTCGCGCGGATCTCGACTCGCTCGCGGAAAAACCGGTGGACATCAATCCCAAAGGCGATCTTCAGGAGTTGTTACAAAGCATTTCACCGCACAGCCCGATATATGAATTAGTTTCAGAGAGCGGGCCTGAACACGAAAAGACGTTCGTCTCACAAGTCGTTTGGGAAGGAATTGTCCTAGGCCAGGGTAGCGGCCGGAGCAAAAAACAGGCGGAAACTATGGCTGCGCTCGACGCGCTGCAGTTGAAACGTTGGGAGAAGGAGCGAGAAAAAGAAAGCGCGTGAGATTCGTCTGGGAGGGACGAATTCCGAGTCGTCGGTCCCAAGTTGCGGCGCGTCGAGTCGTCGCAGTCCACCAATCCATTTAAATCAAATGTTTAAGCGCGTAGAGAGACTTGCCCGTCTTGGATCGCCACTGAAAATGGCGCGAGATTGATTGGGTAACAAACTTCTTGGCCCGTCTGATCGCCTGCTCCAGTGACAAACAGGACGCAATTCCAGCAGTAATCGCCGCTGAATAGCTGCACCCAGTACCATGTGTTGCGACGCCGCGGACAAATGGCTCCGAAAACTCAACAACTTTTCCATCGGCGAAGAGAAGATCGATAGCATCGTTGCCTTCCAAATGACCGCCTTTGAGGAGGATTGCACGTGCAAATTTTCCTTCGAGTTCTTTCCCGGCGCGATACATCGCTTGTCGGTCTTTGATTTTCGCTCCGAGGAGCCGCTGTGCTTCGTCGAGATTTGGCGTGATCAAGCTGGCGAGCGGGAACAACTTCTTCTCGTAAGCTTCGATCGCTGCCCGGTCGAGAAGCCGATCGCCGCTGGTGGCGACCATGACCGGATCGATTACAAGCGGAACCTCGGTGTCCCGTATAGCGTTGGCCACGGCGCAAATAATCTCCGTGGAGCAAAGCAGACCGGTCTTGATCGCGCCGATCTGGAAATTTTTAACAAGCACTTCGATTTGCTCACGAACCATTCCTGCGCTGACCGGCTCAATCCGCGAAACTTTGCCGGGAATTTCCGCGACGATGCAGGTCACCGCGGTCAATCCATAAACACCAAAAGCAGAAAACGTTTTCAGGTCGGCCTGAATTCCAGCGCCAGCGCTGCTATCGGATCCTGCAATCGTGAGCGCGATGGGAACTGTAGCGGCGCTCTGTGAGCGCCGATCATCTTGCTTTCGCATCGGATTCGACGGTTGCAGACCGCCGGTACAGGATTACGCGCCGTCGTTGCCGATCGCTTCGACTGGGCAACCTTCCATCGCTTCTTTGCAGAGGCCCTCTTCCTCAGGCGTCTCTGGCTGTTTATAGACGTAGGAATGGCCGCCGTCGTCGTTTCGCTTGAAATTGGCGGGCGCGGTTTCGCGGCACAAATCGCAGTCGATGCATTGATCATCGACGTAAAACTTGCCCGGTACGTTTTCGGCGTATTTGTTCGCGGCGTCGGCCATGATTTTCCAGTAAAAAGTGAAGCGGAACGTTAGGAAGAAACGCTACCCGCGCAATTAATTTGGCCGCTGATAAGCCTGCACGCAACCTCGCCGACCGTTGAACGCGCTAAATCGTTGAATCCTCAAGGCCGGCAGTCCATTATCGCCCGATTCACCGGTAATTGAACGACGTCGTCGTTGTGCAAGTTCAGCCTGAATGAAAAAGCAAGCTGCCAAAAGTCTCCGAGCCTTTGCCATTGAGCTGGCGGTCTATTCGGTTCTTGTCGTGATCTACTTCTTTCTGGTTCTGCATTTGCTTGGTGATTGGCTGTACCGGCTCGAAACGCACCATCGGTACGTTTATGCCGGCGTCGCCATTTTGCTCATCGCCGGGCAGGCCGTTGTCCTGGATACGGTGACGACGCTCTTGTTTCGCTTCCTGCGTGGCCGCTCGAGATAACTCATGTTTTTTCCAATCTCCAACACGCACATCAACCCGATTTATCTGGTCGTTGTCGGCTTTGTCATTGGCATTTTCGGTGGGTTCTTTGGAGTCGGCGGAAGTTTCATAGCTGGCCCCGCGCTGCGCTTGATGGGAGTGGACTGGAATTACGCGGTTGGAACGGACCTGGCGCACATCGTCGGCAAATCGATCGTAGCGGCAAAGCAGCACCGCGCGCTGGGCAATGTTGATCTCAAACTGGGATTCTTCATGGCATTTGGAACAATCGCTGGTGCCGAATGTGGCGCGCAGTTGATTCAGGCGCTAAAGCGCGCTGGCAACGTAAACACAGTAGTCAGCTATGTCGCGATCCTTGTTTACTCTGGCATCGCGGCATTCATGCTCTGGGAGAGCCGAAAAACGCTGCGATCGGGCAGAGGCCCATCACAGAGCGGGCTAGTCAAGGGAGCGGAGTCAAAAAAAGACCGCTCCGCATTCAGCCCTGTCACGCGGAATATTCAACGGCTGAAAATTTGGCCGATGATCACACTGCCCACTTCAGGCATACGAATCTCACTCTGGACCATTCTTCTGGTCGCCTTTGTTGGAGGCGTCTTCAGCGGTTTTCTTGGCGGGGGCGCAGGTTACATTCGGATGCCCTCAATGGTTTATGTGCTGGGAATACCCACGCACCTGGCAGTGGGAACCGATCTTTTTGAGATCGTGATTTCAGCCAGTTATGGAACGATTACCCACGCGATCAAAGGCAACGTGGACGTCCTGATCGCGCTCGTTATGCACACCGGCGCAGTCATCGGCGCGCAGATCGGCGTGGTCGCTACACAATATTTTGCGGGACCGAAAATTCGGCTGGCCTTTGTTCCATTGCCATTGATTGGCGCGGCTATCGTCATTTACACGCTCGTCACCGGCCACAAGCTCTAGAAATGAAAATTTTGATTTGCAGCGACGGAATGCCGTCAGCCGAAACAGCGATCCAGCTCGGAGGATTGTTGGGCGCAGCACTGAAGGCAGAAACTGCGCTGCTTGGAATTGCCGAAACATCAAGTGACGAGAGTCCTTTGCGCCAGGCCCTCCAGAAGCAGGCGGAATCGCTCCGGGGACGTGGCCTATCGGCAAATATCATCGTGCAATCCGGCGAGCCCGTGCGGCAAATTGCGGATGAGACGGCAAAGACCAGCTACGATTTGGTTATCATCGGTGCGCGGTGGATCGGAGCCACGGGCCATCACTGGCGGTCGGAAAAGACCTACGAAGTCATCAAATCTATTCAGCCTCCCGTGCTCGTAGCCATCGGTGACTGCGAACAGTTGAAGCGTTTTCTGGTTTGCACAGGTGGAAAAGAATTCATTGAGCAAGCGGTACAATTCACCGGCAAACTGGCGGCGGCCCTGCACGCTTCAGTCACCTTGCTGCACGTGATGGCTGAGCCGCCCGCCATGTACGCCGACCTTGTTCGCTTGGAAGAGAACGTCGATCAATTACTCGAATCGAAATCCGAGCTTGGGACAAATCTGCGCCGCCAAAAAAGAGAGCTCGAGCGTCGCGGCGTTTCTACCGAAGTGCGTCTTCGCCACGGCATCGTGATAGATCAAGTTTTCGAAGAAGTGCACGCGGGCGATTACGATTTGATCGTAACCGGCACATCGCGGGCGCGGGGACTGCTTCGCCATTACATCATGGGAGATTTAACCCGCAGCATTTTGAATCGCGCAAATGTTCCCGTGCTCGTCGCGCGAGCCGGTCCGCCCAAAGCGGCTCGAACTCTGTGGAACGCTGTCAAAGGGTTATTCGGCAGGCGCTAGCTAGCGAGTTGGTCGCCTGAATTCGGGTAACGTACGCGCCCCTCGCGTGCTGCGATTGGCGCCCTCGCAAATCACGCAAGCGGAGCAATCTTGTTTTTCCTGCGTTCCTGGGTTCCTGATTCGTCTAGTGCAAACACCTGAACAACCAACTGTGCACAGTTCGCGAGTGCGGCGCTGGCTTGGTCATCTTTTCCGTCAATGGACGATTGAAAGCTGGCGTCCAATCGCCCCGGCCTTTGCCAAGCCCAGGCCAGCAACTTGGAGCGATACGCAGGTCACGATCGCCTGGCTTGGTCATGCAACAGTGCTCATCAATTTTTTCGGTGTCAAGATTCTCACCGATCCCGTGCTCTTCCCGCGTATCGGGATTCGTCTGCTAGGATTCAGCATTGGTCCAAAACGATTGACCGCGCCCGCGCTCGAGTTTCATGATCTGCCAAAGATCGATCTTGTCCTGCTTTCGCATGCGCACTTTGATCATTTCGATCTGCGAACGCTCAGTTGTTTTGACGAAACCACGAGTGTGATCACCGCTCGCGCCACGAGGGATCTACTGAGACGAACACGCTTTCGGGAGGTCATCGAGCTCGACTGGGGAGAAAGCAAGACTGTTAAGACTGCCGTCGGAGAGATCGATGTCAGCGCTTTCCCTGTGAAGCACTGGGGCGCGCGAAAACAGCGAGACACTTATCGCGGCTATAACGGCTATGTGCTCGAACGAAACCGAAGGCGAATCATTTTCGCCGGTGACACCGCAATGACGAAGAGCTTCGCAGAACTGCGACGACACGGCGTAATCAATCTCGCCATCATGCCCATCGGTGCTTACAACCCATGGATCCACTCACATTGCTCGCCCGAGCAGGCGGTGGAAATGGCAAATGCGGCAGGCGCGAAGTTCATCATGCCGGTTCATCATCAAACGTTCCGACTGAGTTTCGAGCCCTTGCGCGAACCGATCGAGCGCTTCGAAGCCGCGCTCCGTCACACACCTGAGCGCGTTGCACTGCGCGAAATCGGCGAGACGTTTATTCTGCCGTTGTAGCCGCGTCTCTATGAGACGCGTGGCGCGCGCGCGTCGCAAACACCTCCTGAGAAGTCTAAGCGACGAGGTCGCTTCAACTCTTCGTGCGCCGCGAAACCGCTACAGCAGACCGCTTGTGTCAATGGCCAGCGGATGCAATGTTTCGCCCGCTTCCCGCCGACGTAGCTCAGCTGGTAGAGCAGCGGTTTCGTAAACCGCAGGTCACGGGTTCGAATCCCGTCGTCGGCTGAGCTGCGATTGATGTGTGTTCGATCATTAAAGTTGAGCGTCGAATGTTCGCCATTTCAGAAAGACACCGCACGATAGATTCTTCCGCACACGCGCAATCCGTCTCGATCATTGTTCCAACATTGAACGAAGAGGAAAATATCGCGCCTCTGGTGTCGCAAATTACTGCGTGCGCTGTTCCTTTTCGGGAAATTCTTTTCGTTGACGATCGTTCCACTGACGCGACTCGCGCCGAGATCCGCGCTCTCGAAAGAAGTCACCCAATCCGCTTGATTGACCAAGACGGCGCGGACGTCGGACTGGCCGGCGCAATTATGTCCGGTGCGAGGGCCGCGGAAGGAGAAATTCTTCTCGTGATGGACGCGGATCTGAGTCATCCATCCGAGCGAATCAATGATCTGTTGGCGCCGCTATTTGCCGGCACTGCGGACTTGGTAGTCGGTAGCCGTTATATCAAAGGCGGATCGACACAGGGCTGGCCGATGTGGCGCCGGATCGTGTCGAGAGCAGGTGCGGCGCTCGCCTATCCGCTCACCGGTCTTCATGATTCTATGTGCGGCTTCTTTGCCATTGGCCGTTCCCGTCTGCTGGAATTGGCACCCGAAACGAGCGGTTTCAAAATCGTTTTCGAGACCATAGTGCGTGCCGATGGCACACTGCGGGTGCGCGAAATCCCGATTACCTTCCGCGAACGCATACGAGGAAGATCGAAAATGTCGCTTGGGGTTGCGTTGCGATTTTTTTTCCGCTGGATGCGCGCGATGTTCCATCATCTCCTCCGTGCTGTGCGTCATCGTGAGCAGTTGCAAGATCGACGATCCGTAATTTGTCGATAATATTGCGGCGCTGCCGATATTCGGAGGTCGTTACAACCAGAGGCCCCACGAAAGCAGGGCTGAAGCGTCACGCCAAACGCGGCTCGAGCTGTCGCCGAGGACAACGACGATTACTTCCCTGCCAGCTCGCGAACCGCTTGCGATCAAACATTTGCCCGCAGCGTCCGTGTAACCAGTCTTCATTCCGTTGCAGTAAGGGAGTCGTCTGAGAAGCTTGTTCGTGTTCTCAAGCTCCCTGGTGCGGCCATTGGCATAACGGAACACAAGCTGCGGAAGACAAACGATCGAACGGATCGTCGAGTTTGCGTACGCAGCGCGCGCTATTAGTGAGAGATCGCGTGCGCTTGAGTACTGCCCCGGCACTGGCAAGCCATTTGGATTCACAAAGTGCGAATGCACAGCTCCAAGTTGCTGGGCGCGTCTGTTCATGGTCTCGGCAAACGCTTCGATACTGCCCGCGTTATCCCGCGCGAGACATCGCGCAACGTCATTGGGACTTTTCACCAGCAATGCCCGCAGGAGATCGATCCGCTGATAAGTGTCGCCCGCTTTAATGTTCAACTTCACTGGGTCGGCCATTGTATCTGTTGGCTGAACTGTGACCGGCCGATCCAAAAAACCGCTCTCCGCCACGATGAGGGCCGTCAGCAATTTTTGCGTGCTGGCCGGCGGTCGTATTTGGTCCGCATTTTTTTCGTACAATATTTTGCCCGTGTTTGCGTCGACCACGATCACCGAGGCTGCGCTGGTCTTCGGAATTCCATCCGGGGTATACTCGGTCGGCGCGGGAATTGATTCTTCGGTGTCTTTCGCCTTTGCGCGTTTCCGGTGTGATGAAGCATGAGTTGATTTCGACGCTTTTGTTTTGCGAGCAGCAGTAGGCTCAGCATCTGCATCTTCTCTGTCCCTGGCGGTGACTGCCTTAGCTTTACGAACCGGTCCGGAGACACCGCTGGGCCGCACGCCCTCCGAGTCGACCCCCTCTTGCGCCCAAGCGCCCAGCGCTGAAACCAGGACAAATGCGCAAAAAATCCAAATTCGATTGCGCGACTTCATGAGCGGGGAATTAGCGACAGAAATTTTGTTCGTGCAAGCGTCGGGGTCTCTGGAGATGGCAACAGTTACGATCTCGAGCCGCGCTCGATCAGTTCGATCTCATAGCCTTCTGGCGCATCGATGAAGGCGATTCTGCCGGTACCGGTTGCATGCGGCCCATCTGACAACGGATAACCTTTTGTCGCGGCGTGCTTCGCGAACTTGTCCAAGTCGTCCACTTCAAAAGCGAGATGCGTAAGGTCCGGGCCAACCGTTACCGGCCCGCTCTCGTCAAATTTGCAAATCTCAATTTCCTCTTCGCTGCCGGGCGCCCTTAAAAATACGAGTTGCGACCCGCGACCGGAGGTTTGTCGTCGAAGCTCTTCGAGGCCGAGGACATCCTTGTAGAAAGAAACCGTTTCCTCCAAGTCGTGTACCCGATAGCGCGTGTGCAGCAATTTCTTAACCATGGCCTATCTTATTGGTTTCGAGAGATGGATTCAAACTGCCGCGTTCGTTAAGTGGGATTAGCGGCACGAGACAGCTCGCTCAAATTTCATTGATCTCCCGCTACTCGCGATCTGGACAAAGCCGCTAAAACGGCTTCATTCGCCTGCGCGGCGAGCACCAGGCTGAAGCGGGTGTTAACCGAGAGTTGGCGGACTCGCTTTCTTTTTCTGCCATCTCGAGCGCAGTCGAAACTTCTCTTGCTGTATCCAGAGATTTCTCGACTTCGCCTCCGGCTTCGCTCGGAATGACAGCGAGACACTTATGAAGAAAATAGCAATTCTTTTTGGCCAGGAACACAGTTTTCCGCCGGCGTTCGTCGAGCGGGTGAATCAAAAGACCGGCGGCAAAGATATCGTCGCGGAGTTTGTCAGGATCGACAAAGTGATTCAGGGCGACCTGTGCGGTTACGACGTGGTGATCGATCGCATTTCTCAAGACGTGCCTTTCTATCGAGCGTGGCTCAAGAATGCAGCACTCACTGGGACAGCTGTCGTAAACAATCCGTTTTGGTGGAGCGCGGACGAAAAATTTTTCAACAACGCGCTCGCAACAAAAATCGGAGTGGCAGTTCCTCGCACCGTGTTGCTGCCGTCGAACCAGCCGCCGCCGGACACAAACGATAAATCATTTCGCAATCTGGGTTACCCGCTCGATTGGGAAGGGATTTTCGGTTATGTTGGCTGGCCGGCATTTTTTAAACCGTTCGCAGGCGGCGGTTGGAAGAATGTCTATCGATTGCATAACCCGGAGGAATTTTATCGCGCCTACAGCGAGACGGGCCAGCTCGTGATGATGTTGCAGGAGGAAGTGAAATTCGACATGTACTTCCGCTGCTATTCGATTGATCAGCGCCACGTCCGGATCATGCCCTATGAACCGCGACATCCGTTTCATTTGCGTTACCAAACCGAATGGAATGCGCCACATGAGATTCTCCAGAAAGTGGAAGAAGGTGTGCTGAGGTTGAATGAGTATCTCGGTTATGATTTGAACACAGTCGAATTTGCCATTCGGGATGGCGTGCCGGTTGCGATCGACTTTTGCAATCCTGCGCCCGATTGCGAAGCGGCGTGGATCGGTCAGGAAAATTTCGAATGGGTTGTCGACGCAATTTCGGAAATGGCAATCCGTAAAGCGCGCGAGCACGTCCCTGGCCGCGACAACCTGAGCTGGGGCAAATTCCTGCAAGCCGCAGTGATGAAGCGCGACCTTGCGTAATCGAAAATGACGAATGCCGAATGTCTAATGACGAAGCTAGAACGCGCGCGCACTGATCTTTTCGCCATTCGCTCATTTGAGCTTCTTTCGTCATTCGTCATTGGGATGACAGCGCCACATTCTTGAGGGACATTCCCCGCTCGGCATGAGCGCGAAGGAACACACATTCACTCTCGGTATCGAAGAGGAATTTGCCATTATCGATCCGGAGACCCGTGAGCTGCGGTCGCACATCCAAGAGATCCTCGAGTATGGGAAGGTCATCCTTAAAGAGCAGATCAAGCCGGAGATGCACCAATCGGTTGTTGAGCTGGGCACCGAAATTTGCCAGTCGATTGTCGATGCCCGTGCCCACGTGATCGAGCTGCGCAGCAGGCTCGCGGAACTCGCCGCCGGCAGCGGATTAAAGATTGCCTCCGTCGGCACGCATCCATTTTCGCACTGGCGCGATCAACTAATTACTCAAGGCGAGCGTTATCGCGAAATCGTCAAAGACATGCAGCAACTGGCGCGCGCGAACCTGATTTTCGGATTGCACGTTCATGTCGGCATTCCAGATCGCGATGTCGCCATCCACGTGATGAATCAGGCGCGCTATTTCCTGCCGCACATTTACGCGCTTTCGGTCAACTCGCCGTTTTGGGTCGGCCAGGACACTGGCTTGAAAGGCTATCGACTAAAAGTGTTCGAGCGTTTTCCCCGCACCGGAATTCCAGACGCGTTCGAAAGCCTTTCGGAGTACGAAGATTATTGCAAGCTGCTGGTCAAGACCGGCTGCGTGGACAACGCGAAAAAAATCTGGTGGGACATCCGGCTGCACCCGTTTTTCGACACACTGGAGGTGCGCGTGTGCGACGCGCAATCACGGGTGGACGACACACTGGCAATTGCAGCCTTGATTCAGGCCGTGATTGCAAAACTGCACAAACTCCAATGGCAAAACATGAGCTTCCGCATTTATCGACGACGTTTGATCGATGAAAACCGCTGGCGCGCGTCACGCTACGGCATCGACGGCAAACTAATCGATTTCGGCAAGGAAACCGAAGTACAAACGCGCAGCTTGTTAAACGAGCTGCTTGAGTTCGTCTCGACCGAGGTAAATGAGCTCGGCACCCAGAATGAGATGGCGCACATCGAGCGGATCATGCGCGAAGGCACTGGCGCGGACCGACAACTGGCCGTCTGGGAACACGCACAGGATATGAAAGCGGTGGTCGACCACATCGTCGCAGAAACGTACGAAGGGCTAAACATGTCGCATCGGGCCGCGATGGCCGGTTAATTCTTTGTTCGCTCGGATCAGAGAAACATAGACCGCGCGCGGCTGCTTCCTATCTGTTTCGTCAGATTTTGAGGATTATGCACTTGACAAAAGCAGACAATGGCTTGTAGCGCCGATTACATGCAGCGGAAAGATTGCTCGCCGATGCGAAACCCATCTTCACTCTCGTAGCCTATCGGCGCATTGCGAAGTTCCCGGATAACCAGCCCAAGAGCACCGATAATTCCTATGAAGATCGAGAGCACAAGCGCGATCCTCACGGCAGGGACTAGAATTACCAGAACTAATTTGCAATCGACACCAACACCGAAATTCCGAAAGGTAAGTGAATAGCGATTCGGAGCGTGAGTTTGGGCAGGCAGGGCCGGCTTGATTACGTCAATTTCGGCACCTATATTCCCCGCATTTAAGCCGCTGCCCAAAGTTCACGATTGCACCCTACTTCTCCCCCGTAATGGGCGCGCACCGTACCTTGTCGGATGCGTGGCAGAAATTGCCATTGGTTTGGTGAGATGTTTATGCGCGCGCTAGGGACACACACGCTCAATTAAGAGCCCATCTACGAATTGAAAGATGCGTTGCCTGGCGGGCGTTTGAGGCCCAGGGCTTGTGCCTGTCAGGCAGCTTAACCTTTCCGCCGCTTCTTTCGCCAGACTCGCTTTTGTGCCTTTTTTCCGCTTGGCGGCGGCGGGACACGCATTGCGCGGCGCATCGCCTCGTCGAATTTGATCGGCTTCTCTGGTTTCAAAAATTTCGGCTCCGGCATATCTACGGAAAGTAGTCTGATTCTCGAAGCTTGGCTAAAGGCGTGACGAGCTGACTTTCGGTTTTTCTTTCGGTTCAATCTTCAGTATCCTCGCGGCCAAAGACCAGAGTAACAACGAGACCCAGGACGCTGACAGCCACCACCATTCCCAGCACGGCTGGAACGCCAAATTTACCTTTTAAGATTGGAAGTACAAAGACGCCGAAAGTCGCACCGATTTTGGCCACACTAGCGGCGAAGCCACTAGCAGTTGCTCGCAGTTGCGTTGGGAACAGGATCGGCGCCAACGTAAACGTCGTGGAATTAGGGCCGGCGTTCATTAACAAGTTGAACAGGATGAATCCGGTGAACACCAGTGGAATGTGCAAGCTGGAATTTGATAGGCGGACAGCGATCATGAGCAGCAACATAGCGCAAGCCATGCTAGCGAAACCAATGGCCTGCATCCGGATGCGTCCGAACTTTGGCACCGCCCAGATTCCAAGAAGGAAGCCGAAGAGCAGGAACAAATCGATTGCACCGCTTCCCCTGGTGGCAGCCAGGTCGTGAGTGATGGCGCCAGCTGTCTGACCGGAAGTATCGATAGCGCTCAAGATAATTGGAGTGAAGAGTCCCACGCCATAGGTGGCGATATCCATCAAAAACCACGGGGCCGCCACAAGCACCGTACGAGCTCGATAGGCGCGCGAGAAAAGAATCGCGATCCCTGGCGATGTTGCCGACGCGACCGAAGTTGCCAGGCTCTGGTTCCCAGCGTTGCCGGTAAGTTGCAACACTACCTGGCGTTGCTCAGGCATGAGTCGAATGAACGATTCGGTAGCCTCGGCAAATCTGCCTCGAGACATCAACCAATGCGAACTGTGTGGTTCCGATAGACGTAACAAAAAAAAGAGAAGAGCAATCGCTCCTTCAGTCGCGAGGAAAAGTCGCCAGTTCTGCGCACTGTTTACAGTTTTCAGCAGTGCCAGTGTAACCGCAGCCGCGAGTAACATGCCGACCGATTGGCAGGCTATTGTAGCGACCATCGATCGCGCGCGACTGCGCTTGGGCAATACTTCCGAAACGTAACTGCTACTGACCGGGAAATCGACGCCTACTCCCACGCCGACCAGGAATTGCCCGATAAACAACATCACGGCTCCATTGGCTAACGCGCTGGCTGCCGCGCCTGCGCAAATAATTATCATATCGACAAGCATCAACGGCTTTCGACCAAGATAATCGGCCATTGGTCCGCCAAGTCCGGCCCCAAACACAGCACCAAGCACCAGACTTGCGCCGATGAGACCGACCACATCGGGTGTGAGATGAAACTGAGCGATGATCAACGGCATTGCCACGCCAAGGACGAAAATACCGAAGCCATCAAGCAGCGTCCCCCCGGTCGAGAACACCCAGAGCCATCGCTGGGTGGGGGTCAGCGGCGACCCGTCCAACAGCAGCGTCAGGCGTTGTTGTAACGTGATTTCAGCCAATGTTACCGCTTCTTAGGCCGGCCCGCCTTCTCCCCATCCTCGGCCTGATGATATTCGCGTCGAATTTCGGCCAGGTTCACGGTTGGTTTGGGAAACTGCATCCGCATCGCTTCCATCTGCCGGACAATGATCTGCGAAATAGCCAGATCGCGAAGCCACTTGTGATTTGAAGGAATGATGAACCAAGGGGCGTGATCGGTGCTCGTTTTGGTAAGCACATCCTCGAATGCCTTGATGTAGTCTCCCCAATACTCGCGTTCCTTATAGTCCGATTCACTGATCTTCCACTGACGGGTTGGGTCATCCAGTCGCTTCTTGAACCGGTCTAATTGTTCCTGTTTCGAAATGTACAGGAAAAATTTGAGAATTGTTGTGTTGTTTTCCGTGACGATTAGCTGTTCGAAATCGTTGATTTGATCATAGCGTTTCGACCAGACTTTTTCCGGCACCAAACCGTGAACTCTTACTACCAGTACATCTTCATAATGGGAGCGATTGAAAATTGCGACTGATCCTTTCGCGGGAACATGCGGATGCACGCGCCAGAGAAAATCGTGCGCCAGCTCCTTCGCTGTAGGTTCCTTGAAGTTAACAGCCACACAACCCGACGGATTCATTCCAGTGAGAACGTGGCGGACGACGCCATCTTTGCCTGCGGCGTCGAGGCCTTGCAACACAATGAGAAGCGAATGCTTGTTCTCCGCATACATCAGATATTGCAGGTCCTCCATTTTCTGACGATTCTCCTGAATTTCAGGCAAAGCTGATTTGTGTGACTCATGCTTGCCATGATAGCCGGGATCGAAATGCTTTAACCGGATCTTCGAGCTCGGTTTCACGATAAGTTTCTTTACGTAGTTGGGCATGATTGTTCTTCTCGTTGACTTACCGACTAGGCTTTTGGCTACCTACCGTGGGAACTCTAAGGGGTTGGAAAAGCGAGCTTTTCCATGAGCGACCCGGATCCAGAACTCCGTAGAGTCCCAGCTTCACGATGTCCTGCGCGATCATCCAAACCAAGTTATATCCCCACACAAAGCCGATGATTCCCCAGGGAAGCGACGGCACGAGCCAGCCCTGGCCACACATGAATACCGCAGCGATTTGGGTCGCGACAATTGCAAAGAACAGCTTGGGGCTTGGGTATGGTGACTTCCAGAAGGGGCCTCTTGTGCGAGTCACGAACAACATCAGGTGCCCGCCAGCGACGAGTTGTAGGAACATCATCGTCTGGAGTTGCGGATGGTGGAGGTGGCGAAGCGTGTCGCCCAAGTAGAGCAGGCCAAAGCTTTGAATAACTCCAAGTAGCCCTAGGACTGACGAAATTACCAACACACGATCCAACTCCCATTTTACCGGCTGAGGCGGCACGCTGGCATTGTCAAAGGCGATAGTCATTATCGGAACGTCGTCTAGGAGAGCAAGCGCGATAAGCATAATCGCGGTCAGAGGAAAAAAATGGTAGTAGATCGACGCTAGCACCACGAAGACCATGATTGCGATGGTCATGGCGATTCGGTATAACACGTAGCTCATCATCCTCTCGAAGATACGCCTCGCTTCCGCGATGCCTTCGATGATGACCGACAGACCGGGTGCGGTCAGAATTAAAGCTGCTGCCGCTCGAGCTGCTTCGGTTGCTCCGGAAACAGCAATGCCCACATCCGCTTGCTTGAGAGCTGGAGCATCGTTAACACCATCGCCCGTCATCCCGACGATGTGGCCGTTCTCCTGTAGTATTTTGACGATCGCGTATTTATGTTCCGGGAAGACCTGAGCGAATCCATCGGCGTCCTCGATTTTCTCAGCAGCGTCCAACGGGATTTGCCCTTTTGTAACATCCCCTGGGAAGAGTTCCGTTGCCGGCTGGATATTTGTGCCCATGTCTAGCTCTAGTGCGATCTGCCGCGCAATGGCGACATTATCGCCAGTAACCATCTTTACCTTAACGCCGTAGGCGTGAGCCTTTGCTATGGTGCTCTTGGAATCCGGTCGGGGCGGATCAAGCAGCGGCAAAATTCCTTGGAACACCCACGGGCCATCGGCCTGGGCAACGGCGACGCCGATAGTTCGGTAACCGCGACTGGCCAGAATGTTCACGAGCTGGCTGGCTTTCTCGAGGTCGGGACCGGAGAGCTTCGCCAGCGCGAGAATCACTTGCGGCGCGCCTTTGGTAACTCGAAAAACTTTGCCAGACGCATCTTTGATCGTGGCCTCAGTTCGCTTGTCCACGGGATCGAACGGAACATATTTTTCGTGCTGATAAGTCTTGAGGATGGATGGGTCTTTCAGGCCTGCCAGTACTGCGAGATCAATCGGGTCGTTGTCCGCCGCGCGCGAAGCTAGTGACGCCATCAGAATCAATGTTGCGGCATCGGTTCCAGTCCAAGGTTCTGCTTCACCAAGGGTCAGTTTGTTCTCAGTCAACGTGCCGGTCTTATCGGAACAGAGTACGTCGACACCCGCTAGTTCCTCGATTGACTCCAGGCGGGAAACGATTGCCTTGCTCCTGGCAAGCATCCGTGCGCCCAAAGCCATTGTCACCATGAGTACGGCGGGCATTGCTACCGGCACCGATGCCACCAAAAGGATGAGAACGATTTCGGCGAGTCTTAATAGAACAGCCCGGTCGTAATGGCCTCGCATGTCGAAAAGACGGCTGGCCACCAGAATCACCACCAGAACCAGCGCTAGGATAATCAGGAAGTTGCCGATCTTCATTACCGCTCTCTGGAAGTGGGAAACGCTTCCGGCGGTGGCGACCAATTTTGCCGTCCGCCCGAAAAACGTGTTCGCCCCAGTCGCAGTAATCACTGCGACCATTTCTCCCTGTTTGACGACGGAGCCCGAGTACGCGTCCTCGCCAGATGTTTTGGTGACTGGCAGCGATTCTCCAGTGAGCGCCGATTGATCGATGCTGATGTAGTTGCCTTCGATCAGCTTACAATCGGCAGGGACAACGTCGCCAAGGTACAGGCGAATAACATCACCAGGCACCAGCGTTCGCGCATCGACTTCCTGCCATTTTCCATCCCGAAGCACACGTGCTTTTAGAGCGAGGGAACTCTTTAAGGCGTCGAGCGCGTTGGCAGCTTCGTGTTCCTCCCAGAAACCTAACAAGGCGTTAAATAACAGGAGTGACGCGATGATAGTGAAATCGCCCCAATCTCTTACGATGAACGCCATCAGGGCGGCGGCCTCGATCATCCATGGGATGGGGCCCCAGAAGTATGCGAGGAAAGCAGAAAGCGCGCTTTTCTTTTCTTCCGCCAGCGCGTTCGGCCCGTACTTGCTCAGACGTTCCTGTAACTGGGCGGAGTCTAATCCCGTCTTCGGATCCGTCCCAAGCTTCGCCACAATTTCCGCAGTGGTGGAATTAGCGGACCCGGCGAAGTCTGATGCTGGCATGAACAACTCCTCGGCTCATTCGTAGGAGGACGTGATAACTTGTCGCGCCCATCGAAACTAGGAAAAAATGACGAAAGGAGAGATGGCGAACGGGCACTTTGCGGCAACGAACAGACCATCTATAGCGCTTTGTAATCAACAGTGATCGTGCGGTAAACGAGGTTGTCGTGTTGCGCTGAAAAATAGAAGAGCTCTAGCATCGTCGCGCCGACCATCCACTGATAGCCAACCAGCGTTTGAATCACGTCCGTGTCATTGTCGCGAGAACGTGAAACCAGTTTTCCCGTTCCGTACTTCTCGTCGAAATATTTGCGAATCTCACCCATCCGCTGGTTGTAACGTTCGATCGACCAATCGGCGTATTCGTATTGTAGCTCCACCGCGACAAGCGCTCGCTGCTTAAAAGTAAAGACCGTCCGCTTCAATCCAGGATGAACGAGGCCCTCCACTGTCCAGACTTCGCGGGTTTGTTTTTTTTCCCGCGACGTGATTTTGGCTTTCGCACCGTGCAAAACGTCCTCCACCCGCCGCATCGAGTCGTTCCAGCGAAAGCCGAACGGTGGCACTAGCTCATCAACCGGAAATGCATACGGAGCAGAAAGAAAAAAGGCGATCAGGATAGATAGAAGAAATCGGCGCATTGCCGGCCGGTTGGAATTGCCGACACAGTTGGCCTGCGACCTTGTCATTTCCGCGGGCGTGGGCTGCATTTTGATTTGCTGAGCGATCCGTGTGGGGCTCTGCGGGCGGGAAAATTGCGCGCGCATGCCATTCCGGTCAACTCAGGAGTGTCGCACAGGACGCGATTAATCAGATTAGTTCTCAGCTGCGATCACTGATCGATAGCAATCGCGTGTCGCGCCAAAATCGCCGCGAACAATCATTCTTCTGTTTTCCCTCGAACACGCGAGTTCAATTTTTTAGTCAAGAAAATTTTTTGTCGCGATGAAAAATAAAATTCATTTTTTTCTTGTCGATTTCAAAACGGATTTCTAGTCTCAAGCCCGCTGGCGAGGACGGGAACAAAGCGCATGTGAATAAGTTGTGAACATTTCTGAGAAACTTTTACCAGCGAGAATGACCGACACCAAAAGTTCCCCAAAAAAACAATCGAGCGCGCGTGCGGCGCAGCTTGCAGCCGGAGTAACCTCGGAGCGTGCGTATGAGCGTTTTCCCTCGTATTTACGCACTTTTGACATTTTTCTTCAGCATTCCCACGGTGGATCAGGTAAGGAAATAGCTCCATCTTACACCGGTTTTTCGGAGCAATTTCCCATGGTCTCGGTCACTGTGGCATTTGTGTAACACTGTTAACAAGTTTGCTATGGACAAGAGATGTGCGCAGCTGTGGCAGCGATTATCGGCCGCGCTCAAGCCACAGATTAGCGCCGACAGTTTCAAACGCTGGTTTTCTGGTGTCGAGTTGATCGAGGCCAAAGACAAATCGTTAACGTTTGGCGTTCCAAATAACATTTACCAGTTCTGGATAGAGAGTAACTATATGCCGGCGTTGCAGACTGCGATCGTCACCACGTTTGGCAGCCCACGTTCGGTAGAGTTTTGCTTTCCATCCGGACCTGGCACGCCAACATCCGTGGCTGACCCGACGCCGCTGGAAGAAGTTTTGCAGGCCGCACCGAGCAACCCAAAACCGGGCGCAACAGTGCCCGGACTCAACCCACGGAACACATTCGAATCTTTCGTGGTCGGGCCGAACAACGAAATTGCGCATGCGGCGAGTCTTGCCGTCGCGCAGGCGCCGGCGCGCACGTACAACCCCCTCTTTGTGTACGGCGGAGTGGGTCTTGGCAAGACCCATTTGATGCAGGCCATCGGGCAATACGTGTGGGGGAAGAAGAAAAACATGAAGGTGATCTATGTCTCGAGCGAACTCTTCATTAATGAGTTCATCGATGCCATTCAGCACAGTAATCTGGTCAAGTTCCGGAAGCGCTATCGCCAGGCCGATCTTCTTCTAATTGACGACATCCAATTTCTGGGCGGCAAGGAGCGGTCCCAGGAGGAATTCTTTCACACATTCAATACGCTTTTCGACGGGCACAAACAGATCGTGCTGTCCAGCGATCGCCCGGCCTCGGGAATCGCAAATCTCGAACACCGCCTGGTTTCGCGATTTGAATGGGGACTTACGGCCGAGCTTCAGCCACCAGACATCGAGACGCGCCTGGCGATCCTGCGAAAAAAAGCGCACACCATGCAGATCAAGTTGCGGGATGATATTTTCCAGTTCCTCGCCAGCCGCATTCGCACAAATGTGCGCCGTCTGGAAGGCGCGCTCATGCGGGTAGCCTCCTTTGCATCACTCAGTGGCAAGGAGCTCACGCAGGAAGCTATCGAGCATTTGCTGAAGGACATTTTGCAGGAAGAAGGTCGGCATTCCATCACGATCGAACAAATTCAGCGACGCGTGGCTGAACATTTCGATGTGCGGGTGGCCGATATGACCAGCAAGCGGCGCCCGGCCAGCATCGCCTTTCCGCGACAGGTGGCAATGTATCTGGCGCGCGAGCTTACCAAGGCGTCTTTGAATGAAATTGGCGAGGCCTTTGGCGGGCGCGACCACGGAACCGTGTTGCACGCGTGCAAACTGGTAAAGAAACGGATGGGGGAGCAGGATAATATTCGGCAGACGATATCGTTCATCGACAGTTCTCTGCAAAGATAAGGCGGTTCATCCGAACGGCAGTGGCGATTGAGGTCAATCGCCGGTTACGTGTCGTTATTGCCGCAGAGAGATTGCGGCTTGCCGAACAAAATCGAAGGCCTTACATCTTAAGCGCTTCCGTTCATCATGAAATTTAGCGTTACGAAAGAAAAACTGCTCGAGGGTCTACAACAGGTCCAAAACGTCGTCAGCACCCGCACAACACTCCCAATCCTTTCCAATGTTTTGCTGCAGGCCGATGAAGACGAAATCCATCTTACCACAACCGATCTTGATGTCGGCGTGCGCGGCAGTTGCGAAGCGCACGTAGACAAAACGGGAGCGACTACTCTCCCGGCGCGACGCCTTTTCAATATCGTTCGCGAACTGCCTTCGAGTGAAATTCAGGTCGATGTGGATGGAAAAAATGCCGCTTCGATACGCAGCGGTCAAAGCTTCTTCAAAATTCTCGGGCTGCCCGAAGACGAATTTCCGCCGTTGCCAAAATTCGAGGAGGCGAAAGTTGTCACGATTCGGCAGAAAGATTTGCGCGATGGTGTGCGCAAAACTTCCTATGCCATATCGACCGACGAGACTCGCTACGTGCTCAACGGTGTTCTGTTTAGTTTCAGGGACAATAAGCTGACGCTGGTTGCAACGGACGGGCGCCGGCTGGCCATGGCGGAAATCGAGCTGGAATTCCCGCGCAGCCACGAAGCAGACCTGATTGTTCCGACCAAAGCGGTGACGGAATTGCAACGCCTGCTCACCGATGAGGGCGATGTCAAAGTGAGCATGGGGAGCGGCCAGATCGCATTTGATCTTCACAAAACGCTGCTGGTCTCGAAATTGATCGAAGGTAATTATCCAAACTACCGGCAAGTCATTCCAGCTGAAGCGAAGGAGCGAATAAAACTCGAGCGCGAAATGTTTCTGAACTCTTTACGGCGGGTCTCGCTGTTGGCCAGCGACAAATCACATTCGATCAAACTGAATTTCAGCAAGAACAACATCGACATCACTGCAAACACCCCAGAGGTGGGTGAGGCGAAGGAATCGCTCGCCGTCGCCTACAAAGGCCGCGAGTTTTCCATCGCATTTAATCCGGAGTTTCTCATGGCGCCACTGCGAGCACTGACTGAGGACGAAGTGTTCCTCGACCTGATTGACGAGATGAGCCCGGGTGTTTTGAAAATTCAGACGCCGTTCCTGTATGTCCTGATGCCGATGCGCATCAGCTCGTGACCCGAACGTCTCGGGCGGCAATAGAGCGGCTAGTTTACGAGGCCCGCCGCGGCGGCATCGCCGATTGTACCATCATCAGTTCGGTCACGTTCTCCGGCGTTAGTAAACCGACCAGCCGCTTCATCCGATCCAACACCGGCACTGCCGGGCAATTACACTCCTGCATTATGCGGAATGCGTCTTCGAAGCGTGTGCCTGTTGTTACAGTGGGAATATCGCGCCGCATCACGTCGCCCACGCGCAGCGTAGGGTCGTTCTTACGCAACGCACCGATGAGATCCTGACGCGTCAACAAACCGACGACGCTGCCGGTTTCATCTATGACTGGAAAATCGTGCTGCGAAGTCGCAAGCAATGCGTCCACTGCTTCTTGCAGCGTGGCATCTTCGGAAAGCGTCCGGAACTCACGCACCATGGCGCTGGAGACTGGAAAGCGCCGTGACACATCTTTCATCTGCGCCAGAGCTGCTTCTTGCGACGCGCCAATGTAAACGAAAAGCGCGATGAAGATCAGGAATGGGTTCCAAAGCAGCCCGAGAAAACCAAAGACGAAGGCGAATCCCTGGCCAACAGTCGCGGCGACCTGCGTAGCACGTGCGTAGCTCATGCGCGTGGCGAGCAGCGCACGCAACACGCGTCCGCCATCCATCGGAAATGCCGGCAGCAAATTAAAAAGCACGAGGATGATGTTGATCGTCAGCAACTGCGCGATGAGACCGCCGCCTTCGACCGTCGAAGGATTGAACAACGCTTGTGATCCGCCAGCTACAAACAAACCCAGAGCGATGACCACATTCACCAATGGCCCCGCCACTGCGATGATTAATTCCTGCACCGGTTCTTCTGGCATTCGTTCCAGTCGCGCCACGCCGCCAATGGGCAGCAACGTGATGTCTGGTGTATTAATCCCAAACGCCTTGGCTGCGAACGCGTGCCCGAATTCGTGCAACACCACGCAAAGAAAAAGGAGCAGCACAAATATAACGCGGCTCGCCGCCGCGGCGGAACCGCCCTGGGCATAATAGCCGAATGCCAGCCAGGCAATTAACAGCAAAAACGTAATGTGAATCCGCAATTGAATGCCGGCGACACGGAAGATTGGGAGAGACCAGCCCATTTAACTCAATCTGCTCCGGTATTGAATAGCGCGCCAGTGGTCACTGGACGTTGAGAGTTGAGCGTTGAACGTTGAGCGTTTCTGTGCAGCCTGAAATGGAAACGTTTGATGTCGCAATAGTGGGCGGCGGCCCGGCCGGATCGAGCTGTGCGGCATTTTGTGCGCTGGCTGGTCTGGATACGCTGGTTCTTGAGCGGGAAAATTTTCCCCGCGAAAAAGTGTGCGGCGACTGTTTGAATCCATCGTGTTGGTCGGTGCTTGAACGCCTCGGTCTCCAGCAGCAGATCCGGAATTTGCCGCATTCCAAGCTCGACTCGGTCGCATTCATCGCAATCGAAGGCCATGAAGTGGTTGTCGATCTTCCGACCGGCGACGCTTGCGAATTTTCTGTGAAACGCAGCCTTTTCGACGATCTGCTGCTGAAGCGCGCTCGCGAACTCGGCGCGCACGTTCGCGAGGGCACAACGGTCACAGCATTGGCTAACGGCGGGAGTTGGAAAATTCAAACTGCCACTGCGGAAACGTTCTCTGCGCAGACATTAATCGGCGCAGACGGGCGCAATTCTACTGTCGCGCGCTTGTCCAGCTTATTGCCGCAGCCGATCCGCGAACGCGTCGCGCTGCAAGCGCATATCCCGTTGCCGCGAGATTTTGGCAGACGCGTTGTCTTACAGTTCCTTCGGGAAGGTTACTCCGGTCAGGCGCCGGTAAACGAGACTGAGCTAAATCTTTGTCTCGTTGGCACGCCGCCGACTATTTCTAAATTGCGCCAATGGGCGGAACGCCATTTCGAGATCGCCGCTCATCAACCCTGGCGCACGATCACGCCGCTTACGCGTTCGCCAGTTTCTTGCGCGCACGAAAATCTCTTATTCATCGGCGACGCCGCCCGCGTGGTGGAGCCATTTACGGGCGAAGGAATTTACTACGCTCTTCGCTCGGGAGAACTGGCGGCGGACGCGATTAAGAAAATCATTCGGGGCAAAGATCGGCAATTAGCTTTGCGCGACTTCGCTCGCGCTTCCGCTGAAATGTACCACGGACGTTTATGGATAAATCGCTTGGCGCGCACGGCGGTTTTGTCGCCACGCATAGCATCATTTCTTATTCAAGCTGCGCGAGTTCAACCTATCTTCCGCTCACTTACCAAGAGAATTGTCGTGCCAAACTTCTAGCCACGGCCCGGCAGGACCTCTGCCGCCGACGTGCAGCAGGTACGTGGCTACAACGATTGCCGCGCCGCTTTTACCGTATTCGACATCAGCATCGCAATGGTCATTGGACCGACGCCGCCCGGGACCGGCGTAATTGCGCTCGCCTTTCTCGACACTTCGCCAAATGCGACATCGCCTACCAGGCGGTACCCGCGCTCGTTCGCTGCATCTTCGACGCGATTAATGCCCACGTCGATGACGACGGCGCCTTCGCGCACGTGATCGGCCTTCAAGAATTCCGCGCGCCCAATTGCTGCCACAACAATGTCGGCTGAGCGCGTAATCGCCGCGAGATTGCGGCTGCGCGAGTGCACCACTGTGACTGTGGCGTTTCCGTTTTTGTTTTTCTGCATGAGCAGCAGGGCGAGCGGTTTGCCCACGATCATGCTGCGGCCGAGAACTACGACGTGCGCGCCGTCGATTTCGATTTTCGTTTCGGTGAGCAATCGTTGCACGCCGAGCGGAGTGCACGGCACAAAGCCGCTGGGATCGTCGAGCACGAGCTTTGCAACGTTTTCCGGATGGAATCCGTCGACGTCCTTGCGGGGGTCAAATGCTCTCACGATGGCTGCTTCATCGATGTGCTCAGGGGTCGGCGATTGCACCAGAATTCCATGAATGCGCGAGTCGGCGTTCAATTCTCCGACACGAGCACGAAGCTCGGTGTGCGTGGTCGATTCCGGCAGTTCCAGTTTCACTGAGTGCAGGCCAAGCTCGCGACACATCTTATCTTTCGAACGCACATAAGCGCGCGAAGCGGGATTGTCTCCAACGAGAACGACGGCAAGACCCGGTGTGACGCCTTTTGCCTTCAGTTCCGCAATGTCACGCCGAAGATCGACATACACTTTCTCAGCGATTGCGCGTCCATCGATCAATTTCGCCACTTTGTTTGTCATTTCGAGTGTAGTTGTAATCCTGTTGCGAATCCGAAGGGTGGGTCACGAGATCCTTCGACTTCGCTGCGCTTCGCTCAGGATGACAAAGAGTCAGCGCATTTCAACCAGCGCCATCATGGCGTTCTGCAAGCTCACTCGTTCAGATTCAAACTCTTCCGGTGTGGTAGTCACTGTGACACGATACGGCCGATTGATCAGCACTCGTACCTTGGCAAAAGGGCGTGGCACGATGAACCGGTCCCAACTTCCCAGCCGCCAACAGTGCGAATATTCGAGATTCATGGGTACCACCGCCGCCCCCGATTTCTGCGCCAGAAAGATTATCCCCGGACCGAGTTCGTAAGCTGGACCGCGTGGACCGTCGGGAGTGATCACCACATCGCTACCGGACATGAGGACCCCTGTGAGGTGGAGAAGTGCGCTCGTGCCCAGCCGCGAGCTGGAGCCGCGAATCACATCGTAGCCAAAACGTTGAACAACGTCGGCAATCAAATCGCCATCGCGGCTGGCACTGATCAGGGCGGCGCCATGACGTTGCGGAAGAAAACGACGCAAGACGAATGGGAAAACCAATAATCGATTGTGCCACAGCGCACCGATGTAATTTTCCGTTACCCGTCTCCCGACAACTCCTGCCCGGTCCTCGATTTCAAAACGCAGCGTGCGCGCCCAGAGCTGCAGCAACCTAAATCCAAACGCGATTAACCATCGCGCAAGCCATCCTTCGATCTTCAACTTTTCTTTCGCGAGGTCTTGGCTGAGGCTCTTTCCTCTGCCCACCGATATGCGCCTGGGTTCGGCAGCCCGAGTTGGTCAAGAATGCGCCACACGACTGTGTCCACGATTGCGGTTAACGAACCAGGACGACTGTAAAACGATGGAATAGCCGGGAGAACAATCGCCCCGGCTTCAAGCAACGTGACGACATTGCGCGCGTGAATCAAACTCCATGGCGTCTCGCGGGGGACGAGAATCAATTTTCGTCTTTCCTTCAAGAAAACGTCGGCTGCGCGCAACAGCGCACTGTCGCTCGAACCGGAGGCGATTCGCCCCAGCGTGGCCATCGAGCACGGCACAATCACCATCGCGTCAAAACGCGCTGACCCACTGACGAATGGCACGTTCATGTCGTTTCCAGAATGCTGCGAAACTTCTGGAGCAATCTTGAAATTATCGAGCTCGTGCTTCGCAACCTGACTTGCGTGCGCGCTCATAACGAGATGGACTTCGTGCGCGGCACAATCGATCTGTGCGAGCAACCTTTGCAGATAGATGGTTCCGCTGGCGCCGGTGGCGGCGATCACGAGTTTCATTCCTGCCTAACAAATCACAATTCTTCCGGATGCTCTAGCCAAAGGCGTGCTTGGCCATTCGATTTAGGCCGGGGTCAACGGCCCCGGCTAAGCGGCGTAGTTGACAATGTGCGCCACCGGTGGAGGTAAAAAGCGGAGAGCGACCCATGATTACTCCCACTCGACTTTCCTACGGGGTACTCGCTGTCACAATTATCCTCGCGGGACTTTTACATCTCGGAGTCCCGCTGCTGGTCGTTTTGTTCTCCTATTTTGCATTACGCCAGCTCTATTTTGTGACGAAAAGAAAATGGCTTGCTTTGATCTTATTTGGCATTGTTGTGGCCGGGATTGCCGCGGCAGCGGTCTACTTTACTCGCGCTGCCATTCTGGCGCTGCCGGATGTGGCTGATACTTCCATTCCCTCGGCCAGTGCCTGGGCTCAGAAGCGCCAGATCGAGTTACCCTTCACTGATTTTGAGAGTCTTAGACAGGCGGTGGTCAACACGCTTGGGCAGGAAGCGCAGTACCTTCGAAACGTTGCGAATTTTGCCAAGAGCACCGCAACGGTAATCGTTTTCAGCATACTGGGCATCGTCGCAGCCGGGAGCCTCTTTTATAAAACCGGACTTGACCCATACCGGGGCACACATCGGGTGAAGAACAATCTCTACTCCGTTTGCTGTAACGAAGTTTCGACGCGATTTCGCGATTTCTACCGCAGCTTCGCCACCGTCATGGGCGCCCAGATCACGATCTCACTGATCAACACGCTATTAACCTCGATTTTCCTGCTCGCAGTGCGCCTGCCGCATGCGCCACTACTCATTGCAATCACCTTTCTTTGCGGCCTCGTGCCTATTGTTGGCAACCTGATTAGTAACACCATTATTGTCTTCGTCGCTTTGACGGTGTCCCTGAAACTGGCGATTTCGGCTCTCGTATTTCTCGTTGTGATCCACAAATTGGAATACCTCTTAAACAGCAAAATCATCGGCGACCGCATACGGAATCCCGTTTGGCTGACGTTGGTCGCGCTGATCATTGGCGAACGACTCATGGGTATCCCAGGTCTGATCCTCGCGCCGGTGGTACTAAACTATTTGCGGGTAGAGATGCTAACCGTGGAAGTGCCACGCGCACGGGAAAAAATCGAAGCGTTAACTGCTAACGATTAATCCCCGAATTGCTAGCGCTGCGACTTGCGTCATGAAAGCTGGTTTTCTTGAGAAACTCATCGAGCGACTCGGGCGCATGGGGCCGGAAGAGGTGCAGAATTATTTTCTGCGCCTTGCACAGGAGAAGGGTTTCCTGGAAACGGTTTTCAATGCCATCCAGGAAGGGATCATCGTAACCGATTCGAACGGCCGGATCACTTATCTAAACGATGCAGCTTGCGGACTGTTTGGACTGGAGGCGGCGGATGCAATCGGCAAACAGCTCGGCGAACGTATCCGAGGTCTCGATTGGGAATCGCTTACGAAAAGCCGAGGGCCAGTCAGTCATGACATTGAAATCTTCTATCCACAAAATCGCTTCATCAATTTTTATGTCGTGCCGCTAATGATCGAGCGCCGCGAGGCTGTAGCCGGAGTGGCTGACTCCGGCCGGCCTGCAGCGGCGAGCGGAGAACGCGCTGCATCACCGACCGCTACAGGTGCGGAGGAGGTTGGCCATGTTATGATCCTGCGCGACATCACTCAAAGCCGGCGCACAGCCCAGCAAGCCATTGAGTCGGAACGTTTGAATGCGCTGACGTTGCTGGCAGCAGGCGTTGCGCACGAGATCGGTAATCCACTCAACTCGCTGCACATTCACTTGCAATTGATGCAGCGCACGGTTCAAAAGCTGCATGACGGCGCAAAGGGCGAACTCCAGCAATCGATCGATGTCGCCCGTTCCGAAGTCGACCGGCTCGATTCGATCGTCACTCAATTTTTACGGGCAATCCGGCCATCGCGCCCGCAACTCCGCCCGGAGAACCTAAACACAATCATCGAGGAGGCAGTGCGTTTCTTCGCGCCCGAAATTCAGGACCGCGATATTGTTGTGGAACAAGAACTGCGCTCTGATTTGCCTCTGCTTCAACTTGATCGTGATCAGATGAAGCAGGCGTTTTACAATGTGATCAAAAATAGTGTCGAAGCCATGAAGCGCCATGGCACGTTGCGCATCCGCACCGATGTGGACGATACCCATGTCGTCATCAGGTTCGCCGATACCGGCGGTGGCATGTCGGCCGAAAACTTGAGTCGTGTCTTTGAGCCTTATTTCACGACCAAGCCGTCCGGCACTGGTCTTGGATTGTTAATTGTGCGCCGCATTGTGCGCGAGCATGGCGGCGAACTCTCCATCGAGAGCGGCCAGGACAAAGGTCTCACTCTTACGATCCGATTGCCATACATCGAAAAGCGCATTCGCATGTTGGAAGCAGGCGAAACCAAATCGCCTTGAGGTAGCGGATTGCGCGCTCCTAATCGCCGCGAAATCCTCTTTTCAACCAGCCTTCGAACTGATGAAACAGGAGCTTGAGGTACGCTCCGGGCGATTGCTTAAACAATTCGATAATGCGAGGACTCAGATCTTGCCCGGGGTCATCAATTGTTCCGAACAGACGCACATTGGTCCAGAGGTAGCCGTTCTGCTTCCGGCTAAAGACTTCTTCCGGATTCGGCAACCAATCGAGATATTCACGGGTCAGCCCAAGCGTGATCGTGCCGCGCAAACGACGCTGCTCAATCGATATTTCTCCCTCGATCCGAAATTTTCCTTTCTGTTCGATGGCAATGTCATTGATGTCGATCTTCGGATACTTCCATCCAAAGCTCAGCGAACAATCATTTAGCTCCAAATGTTCGAATGATTTCTTCTGCGCGAGCTCTGCCAGCTTTTCCAGAACGGGAAGGTTGTCGATTCGCCCGTTACTGACGCGCAACGAACCTTCGCCGGAAGAGCTTTCCAATTTCGGATCCGCTCCGGCCCAGTGAAGATCGCCGAAGGCGCTGCCGGCCAAATGGCCTTTCCATTCAGCAGGTAGCCATGAGCGAATTGGGACCTGATTGAAGGTCGTCTTTAAATCGACGCTCTTATCCTTTCCGAGGCCAGCGTTTGCCCGGGCGTGAATGCTTTCACCGCTGCTCGAATTTGATGCGAGATCGATATCGTAAATCGTCAGGAGCGTCTTGGTGATGAGAAGATGCGCGCGGCGGAGATCCAGCTCGGGGAACACGGCCATCTTCAGTCTGCCGCTGGTGGCAATGTATTCAAAATCGGGGCCGTGAGGCGTAATGAGCAGTTGTGTGCCGAAAAATCCGGCTCGCTCGCCGCGAAATTGCCACGTTATGTTGGCCTGCGGCGTTTCAATCCGCTTCACATACACCCGGTTTGGCAAAAAAATGGCGAACCATGGCTTGGGTGCCACTGCTTCAGGATTTGCTTTGTAGATCTGAATGTCGACGTCGCCTGATTGCACGCACACATCGTTGAACCTCCACTGCCGCACAAAGACACCCAACGGATCAAAGGTTGCCGTAATGCCGCGAGCATTGAGTGACTTCATCGCTTTCACTCCATTCCTCGCTTCAAAACGCTCGCTTCGCGCTGTGAATGCGCTCGTGCGCAGGATCGGCGAGTACTGGCACTGAGGGAAATGCAAGCCTTTCGCCGTTTCCTTTTCCATGGCCACGCGAAACGCGTTGCTTTCGACGTAATGAGTGCCCAACGGGCTGAAAAAAATGATCGTTCCGGCTGCGACAGCGAAGACGACAAGAATCGCAATCGCTCCAGCGCAGATCAGTGCTTTCCTTCGCAAGTTGGAAAAATGGGACGTGAAAAATTAGGGTTGCAAAGTTACATGGTCACATCGGCGGTCTCGTTTGTAAGCTTTGTAACCCTTTTAACTTCTTAACGAATCACTTTGTCAGTCCCAGTTACGCAAAGTGAAAAGCGCAAGTATGGGCCAAGTATTCGATGCGCGGGGTGAGTGCGACTACAGCTGACCGACTGTATATTTGGGGTCTTTGACTTGGTTGCGGATGGCTGCGAACAGCCTTTTTATTCCCGTCAGGCTCACGTGATTCGCAATGAAGGAAGGGATATAGCCACCAGTGTCCGTGTATATGGAATATGTAGCGCGCGTCTTCGTTATGCCTTCGGGCTCAAGCAGCCATTTGCCCTCGCAAAGTTTTACTCGCACTACGCCTTTCTTTTCCGGCGGCCCGAGTTCATTTGCCGGTGACCAGCGACTCATAAACACAAGGCCATTAGGCGCGCGCCACGATTCCTTCCACACCCGCAGCGTGTAATCGCGATCCGCGCAAACTTTCGGCGAAAGTCGTTGATAGCCAACGATTGAATCGCCGTCCCGCTTGATTAGCTGGCACTCGGTGACGGAGGGCATGAACTTTGGATAATTCTGGAAGTCATCGATTACCGCGCACACAGCGTAAGTGGGCGCCTCAATCGAGCCGACAGCCTTGAACTCCTTGAGCGGCGATGCTGCATGCGGCCGACTGTAAATCTCAACATCTTTGTCGCGAACAGCCAGTTTCCACCCAGCATCGACCTCAGCACTGAAAGCAGCTGGGCAACCAACAAGAACGATCGACATCACACCGGGGAGAAGTCGGCAATGCATCGCGCGATGATACCCAATTTCCCTTTCGTGGCGACATTTGTTTAACGGTCATTCATCTGGGCATACGTCGAGAAGTATGCCGACCTTCGAATGACGGCAAAGCTGAATTAACCGAACTCCCAAGATCCGAGAGGTAATGCCGACGATGCCGACCTGCTGATCTGTATAGGCTGCACGAGAAAGGCAGAGGAGGAGAAGCATTGCTACTATGTGGCGCCATGGGCCTAACGAGAAAGAGATAAGCGTGGCAAACATTGAGAATGGTTTCATAAAATTAGAGTCGGTCATCGCCACGGCCCGCCTGAGGCGGGTTGGCTGCAGCCCCTGGTTAGGCATTGCCGGTATTGCGTGTAGCGGCGAGGTGGTGATAAAAGATGGCAGCAAACGTGAGGGAGACGAGCACAACGGGAGCGGAACCCACAATGAAAAGGCGTCCGGCCCACCCGACGTCCTCGCCGCGAGCCACGTGAGGAGCTCCGGCACCAGAAATCGCGCGGCGACTAGACAGACAAGCAACTGAGCGATGATCGATGCCTAAATGGAGGGACGCGGACTGCGCAATGCTACAACTGAAAGCAGTAACATCGCGGGCGGCACAATGATTGCGAGTAGCAGAACACAGTAATCTGCAATGGGCCGTGGCACGCCAAACTGGAGGTGGGGAAGCTGCGTTTGAGAGACGTAAACAAAAAGCACGAGGCTAAACAGCGCTTGGCCCGCAAGAGCGACCAGGAGCTTCGTTGAGAGTGACGAACCGTTCATTTCTACGAGGGTAGCAACGCCTAACCCCGACCCCTCGAGCGAATAGCGCTGAGAGTTCTCTTACCCGAGCTCATCTCTGGATGCCACTAGTGGGTACCCTGATCTCGACCACATCGCCATCCTGCAAGCCGAAATGACCTCTCAGATTGACGTTAGAGACGACCTCGACGACCCAAGGATCTCGGCGATCCATTGCCGCAGTCGTCGGCGTCCACAAGAACGCCTCTCGATGATCGAGACTCACTAGTTCGCAGGGAAGCAGCAGTATGTCCCGCTCGCCCCCGTACTCTTCTCGGCCGAACCAAATTCTGTGAGCTTCGTAGCGCGCGTCAAACCAATCAAAGACCTGATCGAGTGCGATATTCAGCGAGCCGGGGAACACAGAGATCCCTAACTTCTCGCTGTAGGCGGCATTGAAGAGCTTCAACCAGCGAGAGGCGTCGCCTAGACCAGTCTGAACCTTGCCCGCGAGAAGTTCACTCATGCCGCCTAACGAGAAAGAGATAAGCACGGCAAGCGTTGAACAACTTTACGGCGGGAGTGCGTGAGCGCGAAGAGACGAATCGCACTAGGGTAGCCGGGCACCTGGATGAAATCCAAGGTGCCGTGGCAAACACGCTGAGGTTATCTCGCGAAGGGGCCGTTGGCTTCATCGGTTGGTTAGGTCTTTCGTGCTAATACGGATGCTCCATGATAATAGCGGGCCCTGTGCTCATCGTGCCCAGAATGGTCATCCACCGTGCATTCTGCTTGCACACCTCGAAGGTAGTGAGTGGCTCGTCTTGCTTTTGCAGGTTGCCACTCTTCACGCGCGCGTGGCCCCTCGGTAAACCTCTATCTTTTCGATCGGCTTCTTTATATCTGTGCGCTCGTTGCAACACAGCCCAACTCCAACCGGCTTTGCTCAATTAATCGGCGATGGCGAGGGCGGCAGCGGTGACACCACGTAGATCTGATCGAGTACTTTTAACATCAGGGCATTGGCCGTCACCTTTCCGTCGAGCGATACGGTCAGATTAGTCCAGACCACGAGCGTCATTTTGCTGGCGGGGTCGTAGCCCATGAAGGAGTTGAAGCCGGGCATCTCGCCGCCGTGAAAATAGACCGTGTTCGCTCCCCAGCGCAGCTGAGTGATGCCGTACCCGTACTGTAGGCCGTCGGGCTTGCTCGGATCTTCGAGCTGCACGCTGTCGAGCCACTGGCGCTGATAGTCGGCGTTGAGCACCTTGCCGCCGACCAGTGCCTGGATCCAAGTGGCGAGATCGTTGGCGGTCGAGATGACGCCCCCGGCCGCCGAGGCGTAGGAAGGGTTCTGGCCGGTGCAGTCGTCGGGCTTGAGGGCTCCGGCCCTGGCCGCGGCCTGGAGGTCGGGCGGGTACGGCTTGTCCACTAGGTTACTGAAGGAGCAGCCGCCGTACAAGTAGCCGTGCGAGTAGGGATCGGGGAGGGTGTTCGAGGTGATGGCGGGGAGCAGGGTGTCCTTCAGACCCAGCGGTCCGAACAAACGGTCCTGGAAACAACTGGCCAGCGGCTTCCCGTCGATCTTTTCCGCAATGAGGCCGAGCAGCGCGTAGTTGGCGTTGGAGTAGTGGAAGTCCGTACCGGGTGGGAAGTAAGGCGAGTGCTTGAACGCGATCGCCAGCACTTCGGCTGGGGACCAAACTTTGGTCGGGTCACGGTCGAGGATCGCCCAGAACCCGGGGTCGTCGTCGTAGCTGTAAAGGCCGCTGCGCATCTTCAGCAATTCGGTGATGGTGATCTTGTCTCCGTGGGGCACGCCCGGGACGTACTTCCAGACTGGATCGTCGAGACTGAGCTTGCCTTCCTGGGCGAGCAACACGATCACCGCGGCCGTCATCGTCTTGGTATTGGAGGCGATCCGGAAGTGGGTGTCGGCGCGGGGTGGGCTTATAGCGCCTAGTAACGTGGTGCCGTGGGTGACCGTGAACTCGCCTTGGGGTGTGCGCAAGAGAACCACGGCCCCGGGGATCAGAAGTCCCTTGGCGGTCGTGTCCACCATGGTCTGCAGCGCAGCCTGGTCGATTGGCTTGAGCGCCGACGAGCCGGCCGTGGAACCGGGCCGCGAGCACGCTGCGATCAGGAGAGCAACGCCGACTAGCAAGCTCGCGTCGACGCGTATGGGAAATTCAAACGTCATTTTGCCAATGATCACTGTTGCTGGATGCCTCAAAATATCAAAGACACATTCATAAGACCTAACGAAAAAGCTGAGCCACGCCGGAAACCGATGCAGGACTAACGTGAGCGTTCCCCATCAGCTGAGAGGGCCACCCGGCGTTGGCTCCAGCGACTTGTTAGACGGCTGTCTCATCTGAGTCAAAATCCCAACCGCCAGCCCATATGCTTGGAGGGGCCAGTTCAACAACATTGCCTGCCGGGTCACGAAAATAGACCGAACATCCGCCTTCATCCCAATCGACCTCACGTTCGATCGAGACTCCAGCCTGACGCAGTTGCTCCCTCCACGCCGGAAGATCTTCTGACTTTGCCGCGAAGGCAACGTGCCCGACGCCTGTAGTCCCGTGCGAAGGAACGCCTCTGGCAGGTGCAGCACTCTTGCGAGGATCGAAGATTATCAGGACCGCATCACAGCACCGGAAAACCACAGCCACATTACCACGCTCTATTACTTCCAATCCAAGCGCCTCGTGATAAAACCTCTCCGCCGCAGTTAAATCCTCCGCATATAAGACCGTCTCAAAGATTCTGCTCGGTTGCATCGTAGCAATTCTAGAATCGTGCCGTCTAACGAGAAAGAGATAAGCCACGGCTAGCGTTGAACAACATTACGGCGGTTCGCTGCATCGCCTGGTTAGGTAGGCTTGGGGCTCGAGGCGAGCGATACGACGTAAGCCTCTTTCAGATAACTCTTCAGGCTTTCGAACTCTTGGTGATCCCGGATTTTCGCCACGTGTGTGACGCCGCCCCGATCATTGGCACCAACTTTGAA
>WNES01000059.1_pt1 | contig 53504 bp, 50 predicted proteins | sample 5399931 | NCBI WGS metagenome assembly WNES01 (sample SAMN13153332, study PRJNA577476) | soil metagenome | isolation source: 20 cm grassland meadow soil 2 days after 3rd rain plot 5 | place: USA:California | collected 2015-11-11
CTCGGCGCGTGTCACGACATTCTTCTTTGCGTTTTTCCATTCCACCCATTTCGAGGAGTGCTTGGCGGCGCGCTTCGTTCAAGGGCAGACCTTTGGCGACATACTCCTCAGTCTTCCGCTCGACGTGATCCCGCAATTCATCTTCGAGTTCTCGGTCTGCCTGTCTTCGGCGAAATAAAGATCGCAAGCGCAAAGGAATCGTGTACCGCCAATGCTCCGCTCGCATCTCCGACTCTCCTTTACTCGTACCTCAGAGAGACCATGGGATCGGCGCGCGTTGCGCGTCGAACTGGGAAACAGCACGCCATAAGGACTACGCCTAAGAGCAAGGTGGTCCCGCATACAAATGCCACAGGATCAGCACTGCTGATGCCGTAGAGAAGAGAGCGGATCAATCGCGTGGCAACAACGGCCACGGTAATACCCACGCAGGAGCCCAGTAGTGCGAGGCGCATGCCCTGGCCGAGAACGAAGCGCATCACGTCCCTGCGCCCAGCCCCTAGGGCCATACGAATCCCGATTTCATGAGTCCGCTGTGCCACGAACTGTGCCATGACGCCATAGATCCCGACCGCAGCCAAAAGCAGCGCCAGGCTGGCAAACGCCGCGAGCAATGCCGTGCTGAAACGGTGCGGGATAAAGGTGTCGTTGAGGCGCTGCTGCATGGTCTGCGGCCCCAGCAGAGCCATTTGATTGTTGATGGACGCCATGACGCGGCGGACCGAGGGCAAAAAGGCTAGGGGTTCGCCGGCTGTGCGCAGGATGATAGCGGCATCGTAGTCCGGCGCCTCGTCGCCCAGGATGTGCAGAACCTGCAAGAAGGGCAGATACGCGGTTGGAGTACGGTCGCTGTCCCAGCCGAAGTACTTTTCATCGGTAACCACGCCGACGACGATCCACCACGAGGCCAGATTATCCACGCCGAGCTTTAGCCGTTGCCCTACCGCATTCTTTCCTGGAAAGAGTGCGCGCGCCGCCGCTTCGTTCAAGATCACCGCTAGAGGCGCGCCAGCGACGTCAGCACTCGAGAACTCACGCCCGTCGAGCAACGGCAAACGCATGGTGTGAAAATATCCGGGACTGATCGGGTTGAAGATGATGTCCGGGGCACGGTTGGGGTCCATGTCGGGGCGGTCAGAAGTGATGACAGGTCCGTCGACCTCGAAGCCGCTCGGAGGAATAGAGCGAGACATCGCGACGGAAACGACGCCCGGAATTGTGTTCATGCCCTCCATTACCTGGCGGTAGAACTCGGCCGCCTGCGGCGCTTTACGTACCTGTGGACTGAGATAAAAGGTAAGAAGGTTGTGTGCGTCATAGCCTGGGTCGGCAGAAATGAGTTTCAGCAAACTGCGCATCGCTAAAGCTGCGCCGGTCAGCAGTACGAGGGAAAGCGCAATCTCCGCGACCACAAAGGTTTGCCGCGCGAGTCCGCGTTCTACTCCCGAGCTTGCCCGGCTGCCTTCTTTTAGGGCATCAGCCAGGTTCATGCGCGAGATGCGGAACGCAGGAGCCAGTCCAAAGAAAATACTGGCACCAATCGAAATGGCGGAGGCGAAGAGAAGTACGCGGGCGTTGATTTGAACTTCTTCTAAGCGCGGAATGTTTGCGGGACTGAGAGCACGAAATGTCAGCAATCCCCAATAGCCGAGCGCAAGCCCCAGCGCACCTCCGATGAGACCGAGCAGCACGCTTTCTGTAAGGCACTGGCGAACCAGCCGGGTGCTTCCGGCTCCAAGCGCTTTCCGTACAGTGATCTCTCCGTGACGGCGCACCGACTGCGCAAGCGTCAGGTTGCCAATGTTCGCGCAGGCGATGAGCAAAACGAGCCCCACAGCCGCAAGCATGATCAAAAGTGCCTCGCGGGTCGAAATTGCAACTCTGCTAAGCATAGGGATGACCACCGCTCCCTGTTCCGCGTTGTCAGCTGGATATTCCTTCTCCAAGGCGAATGCGATTGAATCCATTTCGCTTTCCGCCTGGCGCAAGGAGACTCCGGGCTTGAGGCGACCAACCACGGAGAGGAAATTGTCACCGCGACTAGTTTTGTCCAAATTTAACGGGACGAAAATCTGTGCGTCGCCCATCAATACGTAGCGGAAACCTGGAGGGAGTACACCAACAAGCGCGAACGGCTGCCCGTTTAGAATCAGCGTTTGTCCCACCGCGTCAGGGCTGCCGCCAAATCGTTTTTTCCAAAAGCCGTTGGTAACTAGCGCAACGTGATCACTGCCGGCATGCTCTTCCTGCTGCAGAAAATCGCGTCCAAGGGCTGGGGCCACCTGCAACACCTGAAGAAAATTGAACGAAACCGCCGCGCCTAAGACGTGTTCCGGTTGATTACCGGCCATGAACGTGAATCCGCGTCCATCGAAACCAGCAAGAGACTGAAATCCCTTGGCGCGGGCTCGCCAGTCGAGGAAATTCGGCCCTGAGAGCGGCACGGGGTAGTCGAACCGGGGCTCCGTTCGAGCGACCACGATAAGCTGTTCCGAGTGTAGATAAGGAAGAGGCTGCAGCAGCACGCCATTCACAACTGAAAAAATTGCCGTATTCGCGCCAATGCCTAGCGCGAGCGTCAGGACAGCGACAGTGGTGAAGCCTAGCGACTTCCGAAACATGCGCAGACCAAAGCGCAAATCCTGAACTAGGTCCTGAATCCAGTTCACGCGGCGTGCCTCCCGGCATTTCTCTTTGGTCTGCTCGATACCGTCCAGATCGATTCGCGCACGGCGGTGCGCTTCTTCTTGCGTCATCCCTCGCGCGACATATTCCTCGGTTCTTCGTTCCAGGTGGTCGCGCAACTCGTCGCCCAATTCCTGGTCCGCCTGCGCCCGGCGAAACAACGACCGCAGCCGCAGTGGAATCGTGTATAGCCAATGCTCCGGTCGCATTTTCCTGCCCTCCTTCACTCGTATCTCAGGGCAACCATGGGATCGACACGCGAAGCTTTGCGCGATGGCAAATAACTGGCCAGCAGCGCAACGAAGACTAGAAGTCCTGCCGCCGCCCCAAACGTTGCCGGGTCGAAGGGGCGAACGCCGAACAAATAGGAAGCGAGCAAGCGCGTAGCGCGGAGCGCGAAGCCTAGCCCGGCGACACTCCCAGCGAAAACAAGAAAAACGCCTTGCTTCAGGAACAGCTTCAAGACCTGGCCTGGTTTTGCGCCAAGCGCCATCCGTACGCCGATTTCCCCCGTCCGCCTTTTCACATCATAGGCGATCACCCCGTAGAGACCCATCGCACACAGGAGCATTGCCAGCGCAGACACAGCGGTGAGCGCGGCGCTCGCGACACGGAGGTCCACGTACGTGCCCCGGACTTGATCGATGAGGGGAAGTGTTTCTGTAATGGGAACATCCGGATCGATGCGTGCGACGGTTTTACGAATCGCGGGCAGAGCCGCAGCCAGATCTCCTGCAACACGGATGCACATCCGCGCGTCAACTTCGTTTTCGTTCTGCCAGTAAGCTACATAAGCCACAGGCACCGGACCTTGGAGGGCGCTGTGAAACTGTGCATCTTTCACGATTCCGATAATTTGATACGAAGCGCCGTCGAGGCTGATCGTACGGCCCAAAGGCAGCCCGGAGGGGAGAATCTCGTTTGCAAGTGTCTCGTTCACGATGGCGACTCGAGGAGAGGCTGGGACATCGTGTGCGTTGAAATCGCGGCCGGCGACAAAGGGGATATGGAGCGTTGCGAAGTAGTCCGCGAAATGGGGCTCGAAAGCCTGCCAAAGTTATCTGCTTCTTTTTCGAGCTGTCGGCGCCCGAGGCGTGTGAGGGAATAGTATTTCGCCCGCCGGCCATACTCGGATGTTTTCCACTCGGCTGTAATCCAGCCCTCTTGTTCCAACTTGTGCAAAGCCGGGTAGAGCGATCCGTCGCTCACCTGCAACACGTCGCCGGACACTTGCTTTAACCGCTGACTGACGGCGAATCCGTTCATCGGCTCAAGCGCCAGAATTTTCAATAGCAACATGTCCAACGTGCCCTGCACGAGATCCGAAGGTTTGCTCATGTCTATGTCCTCGGTAACCGAGGCTAGCACCTCTGACCTCGGTAAGCAAGGGGAGATGCTTTTCGGACTGCCGGTTTCCGTTCCATCCAAGGTGCCTTGAGCATAGGTGGATGTGGCAGTCGGTCATTCGGCGGCTTCGGGCAAGAACTCTTCGATGTTCTTGTATCCGTTGTGGCCCTGACCGACTTTCACCAGACAGGGAAGATGGAGTTCCATCCCAGCTTCGATCTCACTCGCTGGAATGTCGTAACCACTCGCTTCCAGACGCTCCGCCAGTTCTTCGGGACGGCCGAACACACGCACCGTCTCGCCGCCGACATCCACCTTGAGAAAAAGAGAATCGCCCTGACGAGTCTTCATGCGATCAATCTTGGTGATGACCGCATGAACAGGACTCCCTTCCTTGGCGGATGTGGAGCGAGACTTGGTCGGCGTTGTTTTTGCCGCGCTCGGAGAAACCGTTTCACGAGCGAAGTTTTCTGAGGGTGCGGGGTTCTTGCCGGCAAGAGAAGCCAGGCGTTCGAGCAACTCGTAGGCATAAGACGCAGTTTCCTGGTCTTGAGCCTCGTCGTTGGTTATGCGCGCCTGAACCTCAATCACCGTGCCGTTCTTTCCGTCGGACTGGACGTTGCGCCGGATGCGAAAAATGAGCGGAGACGCTTCCGCAGCCGCAGTCTCGGTCACCCGGACGGACCCGTTTCCGTTCGCGGGCGAAGAGGCTTTGCTCTGCGGTGCCAACGCGATGATCGCCGCCGCAGCAATGTGCTTGCAAATCCGCCCTTCCTGCGCAGTGCGCACTTGGAAATCGGGACAGGTGCAGGAGCCATTGCCGTGCGGATCGAGTCTCACCTTGTAGGCGGTTCCGCTCTTGTTGGTCACGATGAACTCCGGAAAATCGCCCGCTACGCGCAGGCGATTGGTTTTCATCTCTTCCATTGCCCGGGCCCAGCGATTCCCTGCTTTCGACTGAAGCAGAGTCAGCGCCAGGGACGCCGATTGTGGATCTACGACTTGTGCTGCTACTGACATGTGGTTTTCTCCTTTTGTGGATTGGTGGCTGGAATGGCCGAACCCGCTCGCGCGAGATCGGCTCTCCCGCAATCCAGCCGATATGGATCAGCGCGGGAGTGCCGCCGGACTTCTTTTGGGTCGGGTCTTTCTGGGTAAACGGGTTTGTGGGTAAAACTCTTTGGCGGCACTTAGACACGCAATGGCATCAGGAGATGCTGGTAGCGGAAGGCGTCGAAGAGCGCAACCTCGCAGATCGCTTTCGAGAACAGCTTCATCGAGATCGTGTCGGTTTCGAGGCTCTTCACATACTGAGTCAAGTAGTGAAGATTGAAGCCGATGTCTCGCGCCTTTCCCGAAATGCGAGTGTGCTCCAAGGCGACGCTGTTTGCGGTACCGTCGTTCTCGGTTTTGATTGAAACGGGTGGATGCGAAAGCTCCAGCTTCACCGCCGGAACTTCTGCCTTGCGAGCAGTGGGCGAGAGTTTCGCGAGGCCTTCCAGCAGTTCGTCGCGCCGGAAGACGACTCTGGCTTCGAGCGGTGCCTTGGGCAGGACGTTCTCGTAGTTCGGGAACTGACCTTGCCCTCGGCGGGTAATGAGTTGGGTTCCATCCGGGAGCACGAACAGATTGAATTCCTGTTCAGAGCCGCAGGTGGAAAATTCGACCCATCGTGGCTCATCCGCCAAGCCTAACCGGCTCAGGATGGTGGCGGTTGAATGGAGCAGAAGCGCCGAAAATGGGGAGCTTCCCTCCATCTTGGCCGTGCCTTCGGCGACCGACAGCCGGTGCCCGTCGGTGCCTACGACGCGGAAGACCGAACCACGCAGTTCAAGTTTGAGGGCGTCGGTGCTGTAGCGCCCCGATTCGGTTGAGACGCAGAACAGCGCCCGACGCAATGCCGCATCGAATGCCGAACCGAGGATTTGGCCTTGCGGCTTTAGCTCCCCGTCGGGAGTCTCTGGGAAGCTGTTCGGGTCGGCACACGATAGAACGACCGTGCGCTTGCTGGCGCTGACCTCACACTTGCCATTGCGGATTCGGATCTTCAGGCTCGGAGCCGATTCCGTTTTGACGAGTTGGCAAAGCTCCTTCGCCGGAACGAGCGCATCAACATCGCTGTCGATGGCCTCCCCGACGACGGGGATCGAGATGTGCAGATGGTTATCCAAGTCGGTGGCGGTCAACCCCAGATGGCCATTTGCAGCGCGCCATCGCAAGTTTTCCAGCACCGGCAAGGTTCCTCGCTTCGGCACGACAAGGCAGAGCCTTTCGAGCGCCGATTTGAGCTGATTGGTGTTGATTACACTCATAGGCAAAGCTCCTTTTGTGGATTCAGACACCCGCGCGATTGCTCGCGTGAATGTCAGTTGTGGTTGAATTCAGGGCTTGTGGGATTCAGGACAGGGCTTGTGGGAATAAAACCGGAAACGTGAGTACGCGATTTTAGGCCGCCGTTGCTGTCTCTGGCTGCACAGGAGTTCCGGCGACGAAACTCGTTGGCTCGAAGGCGCGATGCAGTGCGTACTGCGCCAGGATTTCCAGTTCGTAGAGCTGCAGGGTTGAGAGTGCGACGCGCTCCATCGCGCCGTCGCAATGGAACTCGGCAAGGACCTGCCCGTCATTCCGTCTCCGCAAGCTAAGCTCATTGACCTCTCCTCCAAACTTAATGGGTATCGTCTTTTCCTGATCGATGACGCGGCGGGTGAAGACGGCAAGCGTCGCCAGATCGTTGGCCTTGTTGACGACAAACTCTGAGCGCCACAGAGGGACCTGCACCTCGAATCGCAAGCCGTGGCGGGAGGCGCCCAGAGTCACGCTCACCGAGAGCTCGTCACGAAGCAGCAGATCCATCTGCTCGGAGGAAAAGAGCGCACGTCTAGCCAGAGTGTGCATGGCCTGAACTTCGCCGGGATGGAGGTCGAAGCGAGCCACGCGCTTTGCCTCGTCACGCACGGCGAAAAAGACCCGCAGCCGGCCCTGGTCCACCTGTTCGTAAACGAGGAACTGAGAAAAGCGCCCGTAAATTTTGTTCTTCGATGGCGAACCGTTCGAGCGGAGCAGGTCCTCCTCGCTACAGACGGTGTCGTCGAATGGACTCGGCTGCTCAGCCGGTTCGGGTGTCTCGCCGTCGCGCAATTGGAACTGCTCGATCCGCCGATTGACAGCTCGCAGAATGGCAAGGAGATGGAGCTGCTGCTCAACCGAGTCGATGCGGGTTTGGACCTCGACCGATTCCCGGCGTGGGGTCTGAGCCGTTACGCATAACGTCAGCCCACAGCCGCCCGCTTCGCCTTGGACTCGGCCGTATTGATTGGCGATAAGAGTGTTCATGTCTGTTCTCCGCGAGCCTCAGTGCTCCCCTCCCTGGCAGAGTTGGGCACAGGCTCCGTAGTGATTTCGAAGTGGGTGCGCTCTAGTGTGGGCAGAAGCAGTTTGGGTACGACCTTGTCCGCAGGAAAAATCAGGGCGCTGAGCGGAACGAGGTTGCCCTGCCTCCCCTGCACTTTGATCTTCCGAACGCTGCGCCCCGTTTCATCTGCATCCACGAGGCGAGCGTTGCGGAGGATGTCGTAGAGGTCGTTGTTGGATGGAAGCTTGATTTCTCTGCGTTTCAGACGGTCTCGCGCTAGATCGATCGCCACCGGCACCACCACGGCAGCTTTGCCCCTTTCGACATAGACCTGGCCGCCGGGAACGTTGACGCCCATCTCTCCATCCGCGATCAGCTCATGGAACGCCTGCAGCAAAAGGCCAGCTTTGCTGTCGGGTCGCATGCCGATTGCGGGCTGGTCCCGCTCAACGCTGGCTTGGTCGGCGCGGGTGACCGCCTATATCTTCATCGTGGGGTTGCTCGTCGGGTTGTCTGTGCTCTCGGCGTGGGTGGCGGCCGAGTTCTATGGCGAGCCCTTTAAGTTTAGCGCGGCCAGCGATTACGTAGATTTCAAGGTTGCTTGCGTCTGGATAGGTTTCGCTGGTGCGGCGCTAGTGCTTTCCTGGCGTGTGGACATCAATGCATTCTCGACGCACTTGCTATACCGGAACCGGCTTGTGCGTTGCTACCTCGGGGCGTCGGTCCCCGATCGCCAAGGACAGCCATTCACCGGGTTTTCCACCGAAGACGATTTGCCGCTTTCCTCGCTGCAAATCCGTTTGACCAAACCGGGATCGGAATGGAAAGCGCGTCCCGTGGTGCTGTTGAATGCCAGCGTGAATGTGACCCGAGGGAATGAAATCGGGCTGCAGACTCGAAAAGCTCGGTCGTTCATACTGACTCCATCTTATTCCGGATACACGCGACCGCTGCCGGGAGGACTCGAACAGCAAAGCCTCTTTTCGGAGACGGCACTGGCGGGGATGGAGAAGCCGGGCACCGAGAAGGGGTTAAGTTTGGGGACCGCAATGGCCATCTCCGGTGCCGCGGCCAGTCCTAACATGGGCTTTTATTCCGAACCCGCCCTGGCCTTTCTGATGACGCTATTTGACGTGCGTTTGGGGTGGTGGCTTGGAAATCCAGGGAAAGAGAAGTGGGTAAGAGGCAGCCCGGATCTGGGTTTCTTGTGCCTTTTGCGGGAACTCTTCGGTGCGGCGAGCGATGACAGTAAATATGTCTACTTGTCTGACGGAGGTCACTTCGAGAACCTGGCAGTGTACGAACTCGTGCGCCGCCGGTGCAAGCTGATCGTTGCTTGCGACGCTTCGTGCGATTCGGGTTACGCTTTCGCAGATCTTCACAATGCCATGGAACGCTGCCGGGTTGATTTTGGTGTGGAGATTACTCGTGTGACCCGGGACCTTGTGCCGCAAAATGGGTACGTCAGCCAGCACTTCGACCTGTGCAGAATCCGCTACACGCCCGGCAAGGAGGCCGATGACGGGCTGCTTCTGTATATCAAGCCGGGGCTGAAAACGGACGACCCGGAGGATTTGCTCGGATACTCCAAAGTCAATCAGTCCTATCCCCATGACTCCACGGCAGACCAGTGGTTCGACGAAGAGCGGTTCGAGAACTATCGCAAGCTCGGCTACATCAGTGCGCTCGCGGCGGAAAAGGAATTGCGCGATAGGATAGCGGACGCGCTCGGCTGAAAGAAACACGGCGTTGATTGCCGGCCGGATAGGCCCGCCCGCGCCCGTGTCAACCAATCCTTACCGTTGCTCAATCTATGCCAATATGAGCCATAGTTGATTCCTGCTTCCGCGAGGCTGGTTTCACGCTGGCGGTAAAGCCAGGCCAGAGCCTTCCTCTCCACAGGCGTTCCTTCGGGTCCAACTCACCCTAGCGAGTGGGTAACAGCAGAGATTCTTTGCCGCGTTAATGTCCCGGTCGTGGAACGCACCACACTCGCGGGTCCACTCCCGCGCGGACAATGGCAGATCTTCCGCAATCCGACCGCACACCGAGCACATCTTGCTGCTCGGGAACCAGCGACTTGCTGTCACGAGCTCCGCGCCGTTCAGCTTCGCTTTGTACTCCAACTGCCGGCGGAATTCGTAAAAGCCCTATGTGCGACGCGGACGGACATACGCGCTCAAGTCCAACTCCTGACGGGAAAATCGGAAACTTTGGCACGGGCTTCCAGACAAGCGATTTTAGTGGCTTATCGCGAGCTGGGACGCCCAGAAGTATCGGCGCAGGCTCTGGGTGCGATTCCTGCCATTGGTTGTGGGCTGCATCGCGGGCCAGCGGTGGTCAATTCCGTCCAACTCAAGGCGATGATTGCGCTCTACGCGTGGGCGTGTGCTCTCCCAGGAGAGGCTTGTGCGCGCATGCACTGCAGGCCATTGTACTTTCAAGGGCTTACGGTGCTGTGTTCAAGTACCGAGTCTTTGATTGTCCGTCCACTCCGTCGAACCCCCGTTTCCGATAGGGAAACAGGAAAAACCTTGTCTACCTGTTTCACGTAGGAACGACGTTGCGGGAATCAGGCAGAAGGCGCTCTTGTACGAGCTTCGAAGCGGCGATCCGCGTTTTTCAATCGAAGAGCGGAACTCGATCTGCCGTGGCTCGCCGAGCGAGTAGGCACCGGTTCCGGTGCCAACGCGATCCACATTGTGTCCACGCTGCGAGGTTTTCGAGTTACTGCAGAACGTTACTGATTTGAGCCGCCTGAGTAGGCCGGGACGAGAGGACTAACCAACCTTTTTGACGTCTTTGCGCAGGTGCGAGTAGATTGGTCTGTCCTTATGACAGCCAAGCAGGACACTCGAGGAGATCCCCTATGTTAAAACGATTTATTGTGTGCACTTTTCTGATTGCCGGACTTGCGACTCTGGCACTTGCCGCCGATGAAGACAGCTGCAAGGGCGACCCCGGCAAGTGGCAGCAGCTTTTCAACGGCAAAGATCTAACAGGATGGAAACATGTCGGTCCCGGCGGCGATACGGTGGAAGACGGCCTGATCCGCACGCACGGCGGAATGGGCCTGCTCTACTGCATGGGAGGAAAGATCGGCAACTGTGAAATTCACGTTGTGTTCAAGATGCGCGATGAAAACGACAATTCGGGAGTTTTCATCCGTATTCCCATCGAACCCCGTGAAGCATGGATGCCGGTGCATTATGGTTACGAAGTGCAGATCGACAATCATCCCGAGAAGTCGAATGAGGACGAGTATCACGAGACCGGCATGTTGTACTCCCTGACCAAACCGCTGGTGAAAAACGCCTGGAAGCCGGGCCCAGAGTGTGGAACACGATGGATATCACTTTGGACGGCAATCACACAATTGTCATGCTGAATGGTAAGAAAGTAACGGACTTCAAGGAAGGCGATCCGGTGCCAGAGAAGAAGTTCGATTTCGAGCCGCAGCGCGGACCGCGCCCGGAGTTCGGCTGGTTCGGATTGCAGAATCATAGCGACAACGACATTGTGTTCTTTAAGGAGGTAGTTATTAAGCCGCTCAAAAAGTAAGAACGCGAGCCAGCACCGCGGCGCGTCGCAAAAGACCGCGATCTACCGCACGGTCGGAAACAGATCATTAAGCAATACTTCGACACGGCCTCCACGGGACGACGACTCCTTGCCATACGAATTGATCTGGGGGACTAATGCGAAAGGAATTCAGGACGAAACTAAAGGGTGATGATTCACGGGCTGACGCTAGTGCATATTTCACGCTGCCGTTCGACACGCGAGATGTGTGGGGCAGAGTCAAGATGTGTACGTACAAATGTATTGACACGCGCCAAAGAAGGTCATACCCTGTTTTGGTCGCGACCAGCTTATGCGGTTTGAATGGGATGAACAGAAAAACCGACAAAACTTTCGCAAGCACGATGTTCGCTTTGAAACGGCTATGCTCGTTTTCGATGATCCCTACGCTCTTACGCAACGCGACTTCACTTCTGAAGATGAACAGCGATGGATAACGGTTGGAGCTATAGGGCCCGGTTCGATTCTACTAGCCGTGCATACTTTCCGTGAACAACAAGGTGAAGAAATCATCCGCATCATTTCGGCTCGTGCTGCTGAGTCGCACGAAAGGAGAGCCTATGAGGAAGCTCACAAAGGAGCAGAAGCGAGACATCCGCGCCATCGCCGCAAAGAGAGACCAGGACATTGATTTTTCCGACGTGCCCCCGATCCTCGATTGGAGCGGAGCCGAAATCGGCAAGTTCTATCGGCCAAAGAAGAAACCCGTAACTATGCGTCTGGATTCCGACGTCATTGCCTGGCTCAAAGCTGATGGCCGGGGTTATCAAACCAAAGCGAATTGGCTGCTGCGGAATGCCATGCTTCACTTCACGAAAGAACCGAGCACGAGTCGGCGAAAAATGGTCCCCGGCGCGGTAAGGCCAGAGCGGGGAAGGAAAAAGGACGATTAGTGGTCCTGCTGGGATTGAAGGTTCTGCCGGAGGTGGCCGTGACAGTGCGGAACTCGAACAAGTGACCGGGCGGCGTTCTGACCAACTGAACCACGTTCCCAACCGTGGAATCAACGACTTACAGAAGCCTGAAAAGGGACCCGCCTTCCTGACGAAGAGCGCGAAGCCCGTGGGGTCAGATTGATCGTTCCGCGCAGAAAGCTCTCAGGGGGTAGAACCATGCGAGGATTCCCGGCATCGATTTCCGTCCAACTTCCGTCCAATTCAAGGCGATGATTGCGCCGTACGTTTGCGTGTAAGCGACACCAGATGCGGCACTTATGTAATTTAACCTGCTTAGTTGCAAAGCAGGTGCTCTCCCAGCTGAGCTACACGCCCACTCTAACTCTATGATTCTAAATGATTGTAACAGAATTAGCATGGCAAATGACCTGTCCCTGGCGAAATTGATGCGGTGTCAAGGCTCAACGCAATGCCCCCTAGCAATGCCCCGAAGCAAAACAACAATTCGCCAGCCACAAGTCCGCGATCCGGCAGCGTTCTTCCTTGTTCCTATGCGCCCAGGGGCGTCAAGTTGTAGGAGCGCGCAAGATCATTGATATTCGAGCGCAAAGCAGCCCAGTATCGTTCTGCCTGAGTGCCGTAATTCCCCTTAACCATCACCTGATTGACGCGGCGCCCGCTGTCCATGACCTGCTCCATTTGCACCTTTGTCTCCAGATAATTCGGCGTCGGATCGAACTTGCGCCGGAGACGGTTCGTGGTGCGATTCAGATCGTCCATGGCGTCTTCGAGATCGTCTTTTGTTTGCTTGGCTTGATTCCCCCGAGCTTCTGTGTTCGCTGAATTTGAACGCTGCCGGCGCGTTGTCGCTCCGCTGCTCTGCGCCGATTCCGCCCGGTCCTTAGCGTCTCCTCCGCGGCTCTCCAGATACTTGCGGAATTGGTCCACGCCGTCTTCCACTTTACGGATGCGGTCGGCAATCTGAGTTTTTGTAAATGGAGTTGTCTGGGCATGCGTCGTGGTGGAAAGGCTGACGGCGGCCAAGAACGCCGCGCAGCAAAATACAGTTCCAATCGTGCAGTTCATATTGGACCTCCCAATGAAAAGCCGTGGTGCTTCAATCCGTCGCCATGGTCTTTTTATTCATTTCGCATTTTCCGCACTTGAGCAACCCTCTGAGCACGGGCCCCAGCCTTGATGGACAAGGCAACAAAAGAAGCCGAACAGTTAAGTTTGCAACCGTAGATGGAGTCTCGAACACTGTCAAAAGAAGCAGGACTCTGGCCGAGTGGCAATGTGGCTTTTGATACTGAATTGGGTGAGTTTGACATTCCTTCAAGCCCAAATTCGGCAACAGTTACGGTCAGAGCCGGACAGGTAGAAGGAGCCCGCCTTCGCAGGGGACCGTCCTACCCGCTCGCCCTGAATGATTTTCATTAACCTCTTCCTCAGTGTGGAAGTACTCGTGAATCAACTCCGGTACCGCCACAGACTGGGAGCCATAACGCTGACGAAGGTTTACACGGCCTTTGGCGAGGAGGCGCGGCGGCGAACGAAGGAGCGCTGCGCCGAGCGCAACCAGCGGACCGAGAGTTATGAGAAAGACCAGGTGATACCAAACGGGAAATCTCACCCAGATTAGAATGTGTTCCGGGACGAATGCCACGAGGAGAATGGCGCCGACCACCCAAGGCAGACACGGGCTCGAGCGTGCGATGGCGGCCATTGCTGCCTCCGCGGCCAACGATGCGAGGGCGCCAAGAATCAGGTGCGCTATCTTCATCCCAAGCGTAAACGAGCATCATCACGGGCGATGGAGCGATTTATGGAGGTTCACGGCAAACCTTTCGTTACGCGCTAAGGGAAGTTCCGACAAACCATCCCTAGCGTGAGTTCGTTATAGCCTGGAACCTCCGTGGTGGCAAAAGCCTTCATGCCGTGAGCGCGTTGAATTGACTGGAGGAGGGCCTGGTGCGTTGCTTGCTGAGATTTGAATTGAGTTCCGGGGTTGACTTGTTTTTCCTTGCCCTATCGCCTCGGACCAGAATTCCAAGCGAGCATCCCAGAATCTCGAGCACGAGAAGGACAAAGACACTTGCGTCAAATCAGGCCGTCCAATTACCGGACGCTACCATGAAAACATTGTTTGGAGATTTATGCAGGAAGTGCTCATAAAGATCGACACCCAAAGCAGCCAAAAAGAAGATCAACGAGACCAGCCCGGTAAATTTATCGCTAAGCTTCCACAACGTAATTGATACGCCCAAATGCAGTGACGTCAACAAAACTATGGCCAGCCAACTAACGTTGTTGTTTGGGGGTGGAAGAATCTTCGCCGCAAGGAACAGATGCCACATTGCGAAGATCCAGTGGGCGACGACAATTAGCAGAGCGAGTGTTCGTGGCTTTGTCATAGAGTATCCTTTCCGCCGCCTCCCGATATTTTCCACGATTCCGGTGTCGACAGAAACCGCGCAATCGCCGCTTGCTCATCGTGTCATGTAGGGAGTGACAAAAAAGATAGATGCGGTCATGGCAGGATGTGCTGGACGGAAGGTAAGGGTGCTACGTAACCGCAGAGCTCGAAAGTGGAGCGACGATGGTAGGCGCGATTTCGGAGAGCATGTTTCACAAAGGTTTCAGGCTGACGCACCGACCCTTACCTACATACCCCGCCGAGAATGCCGTACCTGCCTCCGGCCTGGAACGACACGGTACAGTCCGAACCGCTTGGCAGATGGATAGTGGCCAAATACCACGAATATGCCTGGTTAGGAGCAAAGGGGATGCCCCTGGAGTTTCCCGGGCAACAGTAGCGACCGCCGAGGTGAGGCTTGTCGGGAGCGACACTGATGCGGGCGTTGCGCAGCCACCGTTGCGTGCGTTCGGAGAGTGGAGCAGCCTTGTTCAAATCTTCCAGCGAAACTTGCAGCGGATGCGCCGCATCCAGGTTCCCAGCGCCGGGTTGAGTGTTCTCAATCGCTTCGTGGATCTCACGGAACATTCCCCACATCTGTTGCTGGGCATGGGCCACGAAGGCAAAAAAGGCTGCCAGCAAAAAACTGCACAAAAATGCAGTGATGGCCAAAGGCAACAAACGCCGTACTACAAAAAGGGGCCTGTCTTGGAGTAGCTTCCGAAACAGCCGGCCACTTTGGATCACTGCGAAGACCAACGTGGGGAGCAACAAGAGAAGTAGAAGCAGCTTTGAAGGTACAACGATAGCGAGCAGGTTTATGTTTGAAACTGCCTTGGTAAATCGGAAATTTGCGAAGAGACCGAAGTTCGAGACAATGAAGTCCCTTCCTCCACCAAGGAATAGTCTGTTCGCAACCCAGTCGCCGAGTCCACCAGCAAGAAGCAGTGCGATCAGGGCCGGAAAAACAGCCAGTGCAGCACTCACGGTTCCATTAACCGCGCAGGCGCACCAGAATGAGGCAAAGCTCAAGAGCAGCACCCCAAGCAGCCAGGTCATCCCCGCATCCAGGTTCACGGACATGAGGGTCGATCCGAAGATGAATCTGTCGGCCATCAGCAGCGAGATGGGAAGCAGACCGGCACAAACCAAACCGGTGAACACGGCTGTGACCAGTTTGATGAGCCACTGGCGGCGAGCCGGCACGGGCAGGGTCAGGTGCCAGGAATGCGTCCCCGACGTTCTTTCTTCCCCCAGCGACATGGTCCCGGCTAGAACCGCAATCAAAGGAGTGAACGCAGCTAGCATGAGCACTGCGAGTGCCGATCCCCGCTCGACCGTGAACCCAAGCACGGGCAGACAAATCCATGCGGGGACGGCCAGCAGGCTGATCAGCCAAACAGGCCGCAATAAACGAAGTTCCTTGCGGATCAAGTTGAGAAGCGGGCTTGTGGAACGGCAGCGAAGCCATTCCGCCACAGCTCTAGGCATCATCTTCGGCCCGGCCATCAGCAGATCATCGCCGGCGAGGCCTCCCGTCACCTGAAACCGCGCCAGCGCGCGCCGGCCAAGCCAGAGCATTACCCCCGCGTAGCTGAGGACGGCGAAGACGGCGACCGATCGGGTCGTCATGGTTTCGGCAATCCCCTCCCGCCGGAGGTGCCAGACGAGAGGGATGGAGCAGCTAACCGCGTTTAGGGCGAGTCCCCCCATCGTCGACCTTGCGACCAGCGTCCAAAATGTCGCCGAAGAGATCATGGCGATGATTAATGCTCCCCCAACCACCCAAAGCTCCGGGTCCTGCGGAAACGTTGATTGCTGGCCATATCGGAAAACCAAGGCCGCCGCGAGGACCGCGACGATCGTGACGATCAACTTCTCGCTCCAGATTTCCATCCGACTAACGGGTTGACTGAGCAGGAGCTGAAGAGTGCGGTGGTGGAATTCATTGCCGAGCGAAAGAGTCGCCAGCAGCGGGATGCCCACGAAAAATCCAAGAAAACTGATAGCCTCGACCAAGGGGTGAATTCCCTGAAGAGCGCCGCCCCTCAGCAAAGCGGAATCCGACTGCTCAACCAGCCGCAGCGCGCCCGCGATGATTACCGCGCACCAGGGCCAGAACAGGGAGCGTGCCTCTTTGAGGATTCGCGTGGTTTTCGCGCTCATTCCCGTCTCCTATGATTTCAAGGTTGCGACGAAGATTTCCTCGAGCGTCAGCGACTCCGTCGAGAGTGCCTCGGGATTGTGCTGCCGCAAGCGCTCCAGCAATTCGTCTCCGGCGCCATTGGCGATCAACTCGAGTTCGCGGCCGTCGCGCCGCACGCGCAGTGCCGCTTTCAGGTCGAGTTCCGGCGGCGATTGCGCAAAGCGTGCGCGAATTTTCCGATAACGCTCGCGGGCGTGGTCGGAGTCCAGCGTCAGCACGGCCTGACCGTGATCGATGATCGTGAACTCGTCAATCAATCCCTCGAATTCAGTGATGAGGTGGGTGGAAACCAGGATCGTGCGCTTGCCGGGAATCCCTTCCTGGTACGCGCCGATCACCGTCTCGATGAACTCGCGGCGAACGATGGGGTCCAGGCCCGACGTCGGTTCATCGAGCACCAGCAGATCCGTCTCCGGGCAGACCGCCGCGATCAACGCCACTTGGGTTCTCTGGCCCTTCGACAGACTTCCCGTGCGCTGCGCCGGATCGAGCCCAAAATGCCCGAGCAACTCCTGTTCCGTCTTCCGATTCCAATACGGACGAAAGGAAGCGAGGTAATCCAGCGTCTCGCGAACACTCATCCACGGATAGAATGCCACCTGGTCGGGTACGTAAGAGAGAAGCCGCTTCACCGCGACTTCTTGCTTTGCCGGATCGAGACCGAATACCCGCACCTGCCCGCGCTGCGGGCGCAGCAGATTGAGCAAACACTTCATCGTGGTTGTCTTGCCCGCGCCGTTGCGACCGAAAAGTCCGTAACATCGGCCGGGCTGCACTGCAAGGCTCAAATCATGGATGGCCTCCGCGCGCCCGTAGGCGTATGAGAGGTTTTCGACTTGGATCGCGGGAGTTGGAGAGCTCATGGCTGGTCATACCTCTTTCTTGTGGTCTTCGTTGGCGCGCCGTTTGTCGTCCAGAACATCCATTCGCTCATGAATCAATTGGAGAAACTCATGGCGGGGTACTTGCAGATGGTGAGCCTGTACAATGGCCTGGTCGATTTCCTCGATGAGCAGCTTGCGGCGGACTTCCTTTCTCAGGGCCGAATGATTCTCTTTCAGGAAACAACCTCGCCCCGGAAGCGTCTCGATCACGCCGAGGCTTTCCAGTTCCGAATAAGCTTTGGCGACCGTGTTGCGGTTGACGCGAAGTTCCTCAGCCAGCGGACGGATGGATGGGAGCGCCTCGCCGGGCCGCAGCGCCCCCGATGCAGCCGCGGTCTTGATCTGATCGACCAATTGGAGATAGATGGGCATGCCGGACTTGAAATTGATTTGCAGTATCATGCGTCACTCTGTCCTATGACAATATGACAGCATGGGTCATATTGTCAAGCGGAATTTTCCGCCGTTGCGCGAGTGATGGAATTACGGCCCCATGCGGCCGCCGAAATGGGCATTCCCCGAGGTCAATGGTAGAAAGAATTTTTGCGGAGCACGGGTATAGGGGATATCGGCTAACGGGTTTTCGAGCCCAGTGGTTGGTGAGTTTCATCTGTCGATCGTCAAAAGTCCAGAATCGTTCAGCCTTTAGTTCAAGGGCGCAGGCCACATGTAGGCTGTCAAGAGTACACACTCCCAGCTTAGGTCCAAAGCGGCGGCCAAATCTGCACAGACGTCCGGGGTAGACTTTGGAACCGAGATGGTTTCCCACAGGCCAGCGGCGCGGTCATCGTCGAGTTCTCGATGCACGCGATCTGCTTCGGTAATGGTCATCTGCCGGCGAAAGACTTGCTGTGCAATGGCATGGGCCCATTCGGCAATATGAAGCGGCGTAATCCACGGTCTAGCCCCGGCGGCCAACATCTGGTCAGCTCTCGTCGAGTGAGCGTCTTTGACGTAAAGCGAGACGTAAATCGTCAATAGCGCCCTCGTTCTTCGATCAGAAGATCGGGACCCGGCCATAACGCCGTCGCCAAAAATCTTCTTGCGTCGGGCCGCGAAGTCCGGCAGTTCTACTTTCGTTCCTTCGCGGTGTGCAGCAGGGACAATACGGGCGATAATTTTATCGCGATCCCGTAGTTCAACGGTTTTTCCGGCTCGCAGCCAAGCCTTAGCGAAGCGTTTGGGCTTGTCCAAGGCCTCCCGTTTCATCGCAAGCTTCCGGAGGCACCCGGAAGGAGACCACTCATTTGACCGCCACTAGTTGGGCGATGGATGCTGAGTTGACACTTGCAACGAATATTGTGGCGGACGGAATTCAATCGTGACGTCCTGTTGAGCTTGGACCGGCCTTTTGTCCAACAAAGTGGGGCTGTAACGCCACTGGCGAATGGCTCGTTCTGTGGTAGGAAGAAGAGAGACGGAGCCGCTCAAGAACTTTACTTCCAGCACTTGGCCAAGCTGCCCGATAGTGGCGCGGACCCTTATTGTTTCAGCCAATCCATAGCGATCCCGCGGCCTTGGATAACCAGGCCAAGCGAAGGAGACAAGCCCGCCAGCTTCTAATCGAGCGGGCCTATGAGCCGCTGGAGAAACGAGGACAGAAAGCTGCGAGGACATTGCGAAGGAAGACGTGGCGGCGATCGCCTTCTTCGGGAAACTCACCCTGAACGGTTGGCTTCCCCGACCTGGGGCAGTGACAAGGATCGTCGAAGGTCTTGGCAGGTGCGGCGCTGCGCCTATCGTAGAGGTTAGTCCATATGGGGCGGGCCTTCTTGGTGCACTACTTATCGGGCCGACAGTCTTGGTTGAATGTGCGAGCTTGGAACTCGCCGGAGGCGATGCGTTTCGCCCAATTAGCCCGATCGCGCCACTGTGCTCGGAATTGACTTCCGGCCTAGCAGATGCTTTAGATTCCCTTGTCGGACATGAATCTGAATCCGTGGACCGTACTTCCGCGAAATATTCTGAGCCTCGGGTGCCCTCCTTGGACTTTCCTTCGGAAGGCGTGGCGTCGTCGAGCCTATTGGTGCCCGCGGTGTCGGAACTCGCCACCGGCGGAGTGGGAGTTCGCGAAGTCGATCCGTGCGCTTGATCAAGCAGTGTCGGTGACTTGGCATCAATGGCGAGCACCGATTTCGGGGCCTCTCGGAGGCGCCTCCCGAGCGGGCCGCGTCCCACTGTGAGCCCAACGGTGAAAGCGATCACCGCGAATAGAAACAGTAATGCAAATACAGCGACCTGAAATGCGGATACTTCAAGAGCAGGAAAGCGCGAGGACGAGCCCTCGATGCGATCCGCGGACGACTGGCCCGTTCGACCTTGCGGCGCAAAACTGGTAGATGCGATGGAGTGGTGCCTTTCTTCGTGAGGATGTTCGACGAGCGATTGAGAATCCGCATCCACAATCTCACAGGTCTCGATCTCCAATTGTTGAGACGCAGTGTGTGCCATTCGTTCTGCCAAGGAGGCCTGGTCTTGCTCCGGGAGAACATCCTTAATCGACACGGCCGGGAACTCGTCGGCGCCGGTGCAACGCTCTGCGGCTTCCTGATCTTGAACAAACGGGTTATTGTTATTAAGGACGGGTCCGAGCTCGCGAGAATTGATTCCCAGGGACTGCTTGTCGTGGTCAATTGCGGGTTCAGCCTCCCTAGCTCCTTCCCCTTGTGCCTGGGGGCCAGTTCCCTGCCTCGCTTTATTCCGCTTCGCGAATTCAATGAGCGCTGCAAACCTGCCGCCCGCAGTCGAAAGAGCGTCAAAAACATACGCAACGTTCTTCGAATTGAACTGAAGCTGGCGGGCAGTAAGAGACAGCCGGAGGCTGTCGTCAATTTCGGTTCGCTGGCTCTCCGAGAGATAGTCTCGTAGTTCAAAATAGCGTGCGCCGTTCTCGTAGTTCTCTCTCCAGTCATGAATGGCCTGAAGACGACGATTAGCATCCTTCTCCAGTTCCTGTTCCTGCTGTTCCGCGTCTTCGGTGAACATTTCTGCTTCGCCATGGGGCAATGCCATGGTGATTTCTCTCAGTCCACCGCGCAGTTCCTGAAGCTTGTTGGACGGCAAAGATGTCTTTCGACACACCCACTCTCCGCGCTTCTTGTCGAAATCAATCGTGGCGCGATACTCATCTGTTTCATACTTGAATACCGGCAACGGCATGAGCGGCGGCCACGTGCCGCCCAGGATGGATTTCATCTCGGACTGTTGCCGTGGGGAGGTGAGTCCAGCAATGTTGGCCTTAACGAATCTCATGATTCGGCCCAAAAAGCTCTAGCCGCCATACGACCCTGCCGGTGGCGACCAACCTTTGCTGTAGACCCCAACACCATCCGAAGAAATTAGTTTCTCTTCCCCTCCGCGAAACCTCTTTCGGAGGATCTGTTTCCTGTTTCCTGGCCAACAGACGACTCCAATTCCAGTGTCTGTCTTTGCCATGACTGCCCCTGGATGCGAAGCCTTGCTACCGGCTGCTGCAAACTCTTCCTTTTGAGCTGCATACAAGGGATGCGGAATGAGGCTATCGGTGATCAAAGCACAGATCGGCCGACCCGGTACTAGTAGGTTTAGACTAAGCAGAAACTTGAACCTCAGCCAGCGGTCCCGGGAACGATTCAGGTCGCATGAGTGTCAATTCTATTTGCAACCCAAGTTGCTCCGTTTCGCAAAGGCGTCGAAGTCATAGAGTCGAAGTTGGTTCCTGTGCAACCAGAGGAAGCAAAAAACCAAATGCGACGACGGCCAGGCGAAGTGCGAGTTCATAGCTGATCTGCCGGTGGCGGATTGTACCAGAGGAGCGAGGAGAGTCGGTTTGAAAAATGCCGAGCAAACGCGGAGCTCTGCCAGCTGCAAGTGCTCAGCTACTCATAACGTAGGGCCTTCAGGGGATCCAGTCGCGAAGCGTGGTAGGCGGGTAGGAGGGTGGCGAGCGCCGCAACGGCCGTCAGGGTGACTACGGCGATGACCAACGTGAATGGGTCACGCGGCTTCAATCCGTATAGCAGTGACTTCACTACTGGCAGAAGCCCGAGCCAGGGCGGTCCCGATCACCAGGCCTGCAACCGTCAGGATACCTGCTTCCCTCAAGATCATGCCTACGACGTCCACGCGCTTTGCGCCGATGGCCATGCGGATTCCGATCTCCTTGGTGCGCTGGACGACCATGTAGGAGATCACTCCGTAAAGACCCGTAGCGGCCGGCAGCGCGGCGAGAAAACTGAAGAAACCGGAAAGCGTGGCCATCAATTCGTCTTTCTCTGTCCCGTGTTTGACATTGGGTTGTGAAATGTTCCATCGATTTTCTTCTCTGCGTTCTCTGTGCTGTCTGCACTAAAGAACAATGTCAACGACGCTCGGCTTGGGCTCGAATATGTTCCAGCACGCGGGAATGGATCTTGCGAATGATGTAGTCCGACCACCAATGCCAATACGTCGCCGGCCACATGGCGTTGTGATACCACGTTGCGCCTTCGAGCCGCGTGCGTCCGCCAGGAAGCGCGGTCAGCAAGAACTGGCCTTCCTCCGAAACAAAGTACCCGTGCAGGTGCGGCGCGTCGATATGTCCATACGGTGTCAGTTCATTGAGCGGCGCCGGACTTGCCGTCACTCCGAACTTCAGCAAATGCGGCTCGTCCCACACTTCGATTGGCTCGACAAACGGTCCTGTCGAGAAAATGCACTGCCTCACAGCGCCAAGAGCGCCAACGCCATGTCCGGTAATCTCAGAACGAATTGGGTAGGCGACTCCCGAGCGAAACAGCAGTTCCTTCGGCGGCGGAATGTCGGCAAAGGCAACCGCTTCATTCCACACTTTCTTGGTAGGCGCATTCACTTCGATCGCAGTGCGGACCTCGTAGACGGGCGGTCGCAAAGCCGCTGCGCGCTCCGCTCCAAACCATGCCGGCACCAGCAAAATCAAAATGGAGAACATGGCAGGCGTCTGCTTTGGACGCCAATGACGCGCCTGGATCGCATAACCGAGCGCGCCTCCAAGCGCCGCCAGGGCCAACGCAAACGGCGCGGCCATCAGCACGCAGATGATTCCTTCTACGGCGATCAGAACCAGCGTGACGCCAACCAAGCCCACGGGCACGAGCGCCAAACCCATGCAGTCAAACCACTCTCGTGGCTCGTGGTAGCTGTACAGCAGCACCGAAAACATTCCAAGGCAGAAAGGGAGAGCCACGAACAGCCCCAGCCGTAAGCGCCGATCACTAGAGGGTTCCCATGACAACGAACCCGAGACCCAGAACGGTTGCAACCACAATCGAAAGCGCGGCGCTGCCGATTTTGCTGTGTGGGATGAAGCGATCGATTCCATGCGGTCCCGGCCACGGCGCTCCTTCCAATTCTTGAGAACGCTCATGCGGCGGCAACGCGCAAAGAAGGAGAAAAAACAGCAAATTGATAAGAGGGACAAAGAAAAGGATCACAAGCCAAAGCGGCTGGCCCGCGTCGCGCAGCCGTTTCACCGTCATCGCCACGCCGACCCAGATAAACGGAATCGAGACAAGCAACAACGTTGCGAGAAATTTGGCTTCGGTATCCGAGAGATGATTCAGCCGCGCCGCCCTCCCCAGAGGCACCCAGTAATTGAACTGTTCTTATAGCCCAGGAACGAGGATGCAATCAGCCGGTCTAGATTGTGTTTGATGGCCACGCCGACAAGCCCCACGGTGGCGTAGGCCAGGCGGACGACACGTCCGTCCCATCGCCACAGATCCGGCAATTTCATTGGCATTCCGGCATACTCTTACGTTGCAACAAGCTCCAGCCCACGAGCGAGCACAGACCAAAGCCGACCGAATTGAGAACCCCATGATAGCGCGCCATTGCTTCGAGATTGACAAAGGCATGGAGCGGGTATTCGCCCATAGCCCACACATGCCTGCGAGTGCCATCCCAAAAATTACGCAGACACTTCCAAGGAGCAGCAGGCGTCCACCAATTCCGCGGGCTTTACCCAATCCAACACGAAAAGTTGCAAAAGCAATCCCACATCCGCCAATCACCAGCAGGCAGACGGCCGCGAGTTTCAGTTTTGGACCGATGAGAAACGCCAGACCCAGCAGACCAGGACCGGCAACGGCACACGACAAAGCAGTTCGCAGAGCCAGGGGAGTGCGCATCGAGGATGCCGCGAGCCCCGCAAGGATTGCCGCCATCAATCATGCGTAATGGAAATGGATCGCCGTCAGGAGCACGATGGGCTCACGGAAACCAAAAAGTTGCATTCCTGTGCGCGAGGCCGCGAGCCACAGTGCGCCGACAAACGCATATCCTTCGCCAAGAGCGAAACAGAATTCCGGGAACGATTGCAGGCGCGTTCTGATGAACCTCTCCAGGCCGTCGAGAGCCACCGCCGAAGCCACAATGAGCCACGGGCATACCAACGCACCCGCTGCCCGCCCGTCTTTTAGAAAGAAGCTCGCAGTAGAGCTAGAGCCGCGGCTGGAAACAGTAAGTACCGGACGACCAATACGTTCATTTGAGCAAGGCGGTCGGCCTGTGCAGCCACCAGGTTCAAACCGAGGGGAGCCATTACCCACGGCGCGAGAAGGAACAACAGATCAAAAATGCTCAGCCGAAAAAAGCCGCGGAGAACGCCAGCCAAAAGAATCAGCCAGGATGCGCCCCCGACGACAGCCATTCTCAGTCCTGATGGAAAGAGAGTTTGGCCTGTGCGCAGGATGAACTTCTGAGCCACGGGTCAGGGCCTTGCGCGGCATTGCGTTTGTCCGCCCATGTCTGTATCTTCTGTCTATTCAGAACTTACCAACAAGACCGCCGGGTTATCAAGCGTTTTTTTTGACCGCACTCGCAGGAAGCGGCACCGCCACGAAAGGAGGCCATAAGAAGGCCGCCGCCCTGTTGCTTTCCCAATGGAAATGTGCCAAGCTTCTGTTGGGAACCCAATGGAAGAGAAGAAACAGAAGAGGGACGTGCTGCAAGGCACATTGGCGCTGATGGTCCTTAAGACCCTTGATGTGCTGGGCGCGATGCACGGTTACAGCATCGCTCGTCGCATCGAGCAGATCAGCGGAGACCTGCTCGCAGTGAATCAAGGCACTCTCTATCCGGTTCTGTTGAAGCTCGAGCAGGAGGGCTCAATCACCTCGGGGTGGGGCGTTTCGGAAAACAACCGCAAGGCACGCTTCTACCGGCTGACGCGGCAGGGGCGCAAGCAGTTGCAGGCCGAGAAACATGATTGGGATCAGACAGCAGCAATCATTGACCGATTTTTTGCGGTGAGGGCGGAGGATCTGAAATGAGGAGGCTAAGGCGCTTCGTTAAGCGGCTCAGCTCGTGGCGAGAACCGAAAAGGATGAGGAACGACTGCGAGCCGAGATTGAAGCTCACATCGCCTTGCAGGCGGAGGACAACCTGCGCGCCGGTCTGTCTCCGGAAGAGTCGCGGCGCCAGGCGATCCTGAAGTTCGGCGCGGTGGAGGCCGTAAAGGAAGAGTACCGGGATGAGCGGGGATTACCGTCTGTAGAAGCTCTGCTGCACGACATGCGGTATGCTTCACGTCGATTGCGGAGATGCCCCGCGTTCACGGTCACGGTTGTGCTCACCCTGGCGCTAGGCATTGGCGCGACCACTTCCATTTTTACGTTGGTCTATGCGGTTCTGCTGAAGTCGCTGGCAGTGGCCGATCCGGCTGAATTGTATCGCTTGGGAAAAGAAGCACGTTGTTGCTATTGGGGCGGGTACAGCCAAGAAAACGAGTTTTCCCTTGTCTCCTACGATCTTTACAAACATTTCCGGGACCACACCCAAGGGTTTCGAGAATTGGCGGCGTTCCAGGCGAGCACCTCGCTGCTAGGTGTGCGGCGCTCCGGTAGCGCCGAGGCAGCGCAAGGCTATCCCGGGGAGTTCGTTTCGGGCAATTACTTCACCATGTTCGGCATCAGCGCCTATGCCGGACGGCTGCTGACCGCCGGCGACGACCAAGCCGGCGCTCCACCTGCCGCAGTGATGAGCTATCGCTTATGGCAGCAACGATATGAGTCGGATCCTTCCGTCGTCGGTGGCGTCTTCAACATAGACGACAAGCCATTTACGGTCGTGGGAATCACTCCGCCGCGTTTCTTTGGCGACACCCTGCGCACGAATCCACCCGATTTCTTTCTGCCGATCAACACCCAACCGTTGCTGGGTGCCGCTGCGGATATCTATCAGTCCGACAATTCCTGGTTAGACCTAATCGGACGTATCCTGCCCGGCGCGAACCCCGCCTCCATCGAAGCTCAGATGAGGGCGGAGCTCAAGCAGTGGCTGCGCTCGCGTTGGGGTGACATGAGCGCCAACGATCGCGCGGAATTTCCCGAGCAGACCCTGTTCTTGCGCCCCGGAGGCGCCGGCATCACGAGCATGCGTGAGGAATATGAGCACTGGCTTCAGATCCTGATGATGGTGACAAGTTTCGTGCTCCTCATTGTCTGCGCCAACGTCGCCAATCTGATGCTCGTGCGCGGCATGGAGCGGCGGCGGGAGATATCGTTGAGGATAGCACTGGGGGCGCAGGCGCTCCGGCTCGTGAGGCAGGCCCTCGCCGAAAGCATTTTGCTCTCACTCGCAGGTGGTGTGGCGGGTCTGGTGATTGCATTTGCGGGGACGCGCCTTATTCTGCACTTCGCATTTCCGCCGACGAGCGGAATGGCAGCTATTCCCATCGACGCGTCGTCTTCCATGCCGGTCCTGCTCTTTGCCTTCGGCGTTTCGCTGATCGCGGGAGTTACTTTCGGCATCGCTCCGGCGTGGATGACCACACGGATAGATCCCATCGAAGCCCTCCGGGGAGCTAGCCGATCCACTGTCCGCACAGGCGCGCTCCCTCGGAAGACCCTGGTCGTGTGCCAGGCAGCGCTCTCGCTGGTGCTGCTGGCTGCATCCGGACTGCTGACGGCGGCTCTGCGCCACCTCGAGAATCAAGACTTTGGCTTCGCGCAGGACCGGCGCACGATCGTCAGGATCGATCCGAGTCTTGTCGCCTATCGACCAGACCAACTCACCACACTTTACGGGCGGATCCAGAATTCATTATCGAGCGTTCTCGGTGTGTCGGACGTGGCCATCTGCCAGTACTCGCCGCTGAGCCGCAACAATTGGGGTGCTGGCGTGTGGGTGGATGGACGTCCGGCGCCCGGACCGAAGGACGACGTTTCTACTTCCTGGGATCGCGTCACTGCGGGATATTTTACCGCCGTCGGAACTCCCATTATCGAGGGACGCGGGATCTCCGATCTCGACACAGCGACTTCACAGCACGTGGCCGTGATCAACCAGGCGTTTGCGCGCAAGTTTTTCCAGAAAGAGGACCCGATCGAGAAGTACTTCGGACAGACTGGGATGGGGACGTCCCGCCAATACGAAATTGTAGGCGTGGCCCAAGACGCGCGCTATCTGGACTTCGATCTTGACCACCCGATTGGCCCATTCTTCTTTGTTCCCGAAGCGCAACATGACGTGTTGCCAACCGGAAAGGACAGCAACCCAGGCTCGCATTTCCTGCACGATATTCTTATTGTCACCCGGCCGGGAGCCAGCGTGTCCTCTGGGCAGATTCGCCAGGCCATGGCCTCGGTGGATCCCAACCTGCCGATCATTTCCATTCAGACCTTGAGAGAGCAAGTGGCTGGCACATTCCGGCAGCAGCGCCTGATTGCACAACTCACGTCGTTCTTCGGAATTCTTTCGCTTGTTTTGGCTTGCGTCGGGCTGTATGGAGTGACAGCCTACAACGTCGGACGCCGCACCAACGAGATTGGGGTGCGGATGGCGCTCGGCGCCACTGCCACGCAAGCGGCCGCGCTGATAATTCGCGGCGCGTTCGCGCTGGTGGCCATTGGTCTGGTTGTTGGATTGCCCCTGGCTTTGGCGGCGGTGCAATTCCTGGGCAGCCAACTCTACGGATTGAATCCGTATGACCCTGCGGAGATTTTCGTGGCCGTTCTAACACTTGGGTTCTCGGCGCTGGTCGCATCGTTAATACCGGCGTTGCGGGCAAGCCTGATTTCACCCTCGGAAGCGTTACGAACTGAATAGGACCGCCCCCTTTTTCTTGTAGAGCCGCCGGGCTTGGGAACAAGTCGCGTCTTCACCACCGTACTCTCGGGCTACGACGGTCCTATCGGCCGCAATAACCAACTTGCGCCGGGCCCTGGCTAGTCAAGTGGTGTTTATCAACGATGGCGCATCTGAATTGCCTTCCTGCTGGAGGAGGCTGCGGGGTTTCCCATTGCCGCCGGCATCTCGGATTCAGTTTGGGAATGCACTTTTCGGAATCGGCAGCTCTCATCACGCTATCGATTCGGGTTCGGCGTAGCGGATGCTCTCCTCTCGGTCGGTTACCGGCTCGGTGGAGATTTCCGAGCGTGGCTGCGGGCTATCGAGAATGACCACTCCCTGATCGTCGGCGAGCACGCGGAACGTTGGGGATATTTCGTAGAGTTCTTCGAACGAGCATGCCGCAGCTTCCAGTTGCGATTCTTCCGCGGCAAGCCCTTCCGAGTCGCGCAAGACGAAGAATTTGCTGCAGAGCCTGCGCACGGTGGAGAGGCGATGCGTGATGATGAGGGCGCCCATGTGATCCCCAAGCACCTCTTCCATGCCCTTCTGCACGGCCTTTTCCGTGGTGGCATCGAGCGAGGCGGTGGCTTCGTCCACGACCATGAATATGGGCTTACGCATGGCGGCCGCTCCGATCATCAGCCGCTGTTGCTCGCCGCCCGATAGTTCAATTCCGTGCCGGCCGACTCGTGTGTCGAGCCCGTCGGTCAGGCGGTCCCCAAAATCGATCTTCAGCTTTCGCATGATGCCCCACAGTTCTTGATCGGGGACATTGATGGGTTCATCGGTGAAACGGTACAGTAGGTTGTCACGGATGGTCCCATCAAATACCTGCGCCTGTTGCGGCACGTAGGCGATGAGATTGAGCCAGGAAGACAGTCGCACATCGCGCAAGTCGTGCCCGTCGACCAGCATTGTCCCTGAGGTCGGATCCATATAGCGCATGAGCAGGCGCATGATCGTGGTTTTGCCCGCGCCGGATGGGCCAATCAGAGCGGCCTTCTCGCCAGGCGCGATGGTGAGGCTGACATTGCGGAGAACCGCCGTCGCCGGCTTGGCACCTCCGTTCGTGGCAGCGGGCAGGCCAGGCAGGTCGCACTTCTCCGTGGCGTATGCGAAGGAAACATTGCGCATCTCTACGCGCATGCCATTTTTTCTCTGGAGCTCGATGGCCTTCGCCTTATCGGTGATGTCCGGTGGAACCGTCAGCGTGAGCATCGCGGTACGAATCGCCGGCATGTTCCAGTTGACCTGATGTTCGATATGACCGATATGCCAGATGCTCTCGCTGACTTTGGTGGCGTACATCAGGAGCGGCACGAAGACACCGTTGGACCAGTCTCCTCGCCAAATCAGCCAAGCACCATAGCCGAGCGTGCCCAAAAGGACCAACCGGTTGGAATATCCGCGCCAGGTGACCTTTCTGATGAACCAGAGCCAGAATTTGCGCTCTTCCCCCAGGACCTTTTGAAAAGACCGATTTTGGTAGGCGATCTCCTCACCCTCTTTTGCACACGTTTTGACACGCTCGATTTTCTCCCAGCGTTCATGCTCCCAGCGGTTGATGCGCCGGAATTCTTTATCGAACGGCGCGCAGTTTTCGGAAATGTTGCGGTTCAGATACACGAGCCAGACCAGGTAGCTCGCGAGAAGTAGGGTCATAAACAAGCCGGCGGACGGCACGCGGAGCCACAGGAGCGTCAGTGCGACGGTAAGCGAGATCATCGAGGAGGAGCCCTCGAACATGAGCATATTTTCGAGTTGCTCGATGCGTCCCTTGCCCCGCTCGATGTTTGCTGTGTTCAGATAGGAGCTTTCCTGCAGGTGCTGGCCCATGCTCTTCTCAAAGAACAACTCATTCATGCGGCGCTTGAGCTGCGTGAGATTCGCGCCCTGCGCGTACTCTCGCGCGATCATTTGCAGGCTGTCGAAATAGCCGTATATGACCACGAATGCAGCCATGCCGAGGAAGCTCATCTTGACGGCGTATGCGTCGTGCCGAATGAGTCCGTCGACCAAATATTTCGCCAACCAAGCGATGCCGTTCAAGGCGGTGACGGAAATGGCAAGAGACACAAGCATCCGCTTGGTCCAATGACGGCTTTCGGGAGTGATGAATTCGTGATAAACCCAGCGAGCCACCCCCAGGCTTTGCTTCATTTCGTGGAGGTATTCGCGCCAGGTTCGGGAGATTTTGCGCGTATCTTGCGGATCGACAATCACAAAACAACCCCTGGAGCAGGTTCGCCAACCGCCAAACGACCACTTAGCTTAGCAGTTGGTCTGCAGAATGTGCTTCGTCTAAATTGTACGGCATGGAGCGAACCGCTTGATGAGACAATTTTGCGGAGATGTCTCATTTGCCCCCCAAAGAAATGCGCATTCGCCAAAGGCGGATCTGATTCCGAGAACGACTAAGCGGCGGTAAAAATTCCTGGAGAAAAGCCGCCGAAGGCCCAATGACCGAGCTCAGCTTGCGGGTGTTTAGCGAAGAGCTCGCACTCCAAAGCAAACGGCCGATCAAGGGGACTTCTGTCGAGCGGGCGTACGAGCAAATGCAAGCTAGAATCGAGCTGCCTGACCCCGACCGGCCCGCTCGCGACGTTCTTCGCCAGATACTCGGTGAGAGTCGCAGGAGCTTCCTGGCGCGTTCACTAGGATCCGGACCTCCGAGGATTTATGCTGGTTCTCCGCTCTGACGCCTGGTGATCGCCACTCGGAAGTGCGGCTGTCGATCCATCTGGCGTTCCATCCGGCCGCGCCCGAGGATCGCAAGCAGCCAAGAACGGATTCGCCAGAATGTCATCCGTCTTGTGCCCGAGGCATTTCCGATCAAGGGCCGCGGCGACTAACTCACCATGGCTCGCATCGGAGCGGTCCAACCGGCGACGCTAAGATTCGGTGTACACTCAGGGACAAAGATCGAGGTAACACAAGATTTCGTGCGCACCTAAAACGGCATCCACTCGCGCCGGCGACAGAGCCCTTGGCATGGAAGCGCGCATCACCCGCCGCGATTTCCTCGGCTCCGCTTTGTTGGCCTCGGGATCAATGTTACTGGCGGGCGCGACCCCTCGCCAGCTCCTGGCGGGAAACGACGAGTTTACCGGTTACGGCGGCATTGGCGACTACAGCAGCTCGAATGGCAATACCTGGAATGTCCTCGAAGCCGGTCATGCGATCCGCGATGGCCGGTACGACGCCCTGCCCAAGGACATGGTCGAGACCGGCGAGAACTACGATTGCGTCGTCATTGGAGGCGGAATCAGTGGGCTCGCAGCTGCTCTTTTCTTCCAGAGGAGCGCCGGTCCGGGCGTGAAATGCTTGATTCTGGAAAATCATCCCATCTTCGGTGGTGAAGCAAAACAAAATGAATTTCTCGTAGATGGCAAGCGGCTGGTTGCACACCAAGGCTCGGCCATCTATCAGATCCAATACCCACACAGCTTCCTGGCCCGTTTCTACGATTCCATCGGGTTGCAAGCACCCAATCTGACGTATCAGCGATGGGCTGGCTCTGAACCGGAATTCCCCCTTTCCAAGACTCCCTATGAGGCCATTGGCTTGCGGCATGGACAGTACGGTTTCTGGTTTGGCCGGAGATTCGGCCACAGCCCAGGAATGTGGCTGATTGATCCTGTGGGAAAAGACCTGCAGGGCGCTCCGGTTTCGAACGAAACTCGACTGGAATGGTTGCGCTGGCTGAAGGGTGAAGCGGTTGAAAACAGGAAATTCGAACATCCTAAAGTCGAAGGGGATGCGATTTCGCGATATCTCGATTCGATCACGCTGGAACAGCACTATATGGAACGCTTTGGGCTCGGCCGCGAGACCGTCCGCACGTTCCTCTCGCCAGTGGAGGGCGGGGGCTCAGGCCTCGGTCCTGATGCCTTGTCTGCGTACTCGGACTATGCCTTTGAGCTGCTGTACCCATTGCCCGAAGAGAAAGGCGGTTCAGATCAGATGTTTCCGGGCGGGAACACGACGATCGCCAGATTAATGTTGAAGAGTCTGATTCCCGGCGCAATAGACGGCAGCGACACGGTAGAAGGAGTTTGCCGCGGTCGAGTGAATTTTCCTTCACTCGATATTCCAGGAGCCGGGACGCGAGTTCGCCTGTCATCGACCGCGATTCATGTCATGCATGACGGGGAAGCCGACAAAGCCGATTCGGTTACTATCGCGTACCTGAACGCAGGCAAGCTGTACAAGCTGAAAGCGCACTCGGTTGTAATGGCGGGCGGATCCTGGACCGCGAAGCACATCGTCAAGGATCTTCCGGAAACTCACCGCACTGCCTACGCCCAGTTCTACCGTTCTCCCTGCATGATGGCGAACGTTGCCGTGAGGAATTGGCAGTTCCTGTACAAAATGGGAATGAGCGGTTGCCGATGGTTTGAAGGGATCGGCAACTATATGGAAGTTCGCAAGCTGGCATTAACCGGCGTCGAGGACCCTACTATCAGTCCAGACTCGCCTATCGTACTCACCTTGAAAATTCTGTACTCCTATCCCGGGTATGCAACCGAAGAACAGGGGCATCGAGGTCGCAGAGAGATGTTAGGAACGTCGTTCAGAGACTATGAAAGACAAATCCGAGAACAGTTCAGCGACATGTTTGCGCACGCCGGCCTGAATACTGGACGGGACATTGCCGGGATCATACTTAACCGGTGGGGGCACGCCTATCTAAGTCCACAGCCTGGGTTCTTCTTCGGCCGGGACGGTCGACCGGCGCCTCGGGAGATTCTTCGTAGAGCACCGTTTGGCCGGATCGCTTTTGCAAACACGGATCTGGCAGGCGCCATGGACCATCGCTATTCCATCCTCGAAGCCCAACGCGCTGTCGGCCAACTATTTGACCAGGTTTTGACATAGCGAAAACTGGCTTGGGGATCCGCCAGTCCTTCCGTTGCAGTCTGAGCTGCGGTCTTATCCACGGGCAAGCCTGCCAAGTTTCATCGGGTGATACCATCTCTCCGGGAAGGAGCTAATCAGTGCGCACAAGTGGCCGATTCTCTCTGTCTTTCCCGTGCAGGCCACATATAACTGGGCAGCAACGTCATCCGGCGTCGCGCGACGCGATCCTGTTGTCTCGGAGAAAGTTCCTGTTAGCTGAAATTCGTGTAGGCAACCTGCCTGGAGCGGGGTTTATTTATGATGTTGTTTGCGTCGTCCTGTCAGGATTTGTTCACCATGGTGATCGCGGGCACCTTGGAGCCGTGGTTGGCGGTGAATGGCACCAGCGGCTGCGAACGGGCGATTTCGGAAGAAAGCTCGAAGGGCAAGGTCGCCTCGAAGGCAGTGACGTCAGCGTTGCTGTACCAGGGCTACCTCAAACCGGGGGGATCCAGCGAACGGCGGCGGGCAACTCGCTTCCGCCTCAGACACCGACTTTCTTTGGAGCACGATTCCGATTGCCCTTTGAGCTACTTTCCCGCTTCTTCCTTCAGGTACGCCCTGCTGAGGGTACTCTTTTTCTTGGCAATCTCTAGCAGCGTCGGATAAAACTGCACGAAAGTGGTGTCCACGGCGCCGTGCTGTTCGTGGCAGGAGTAGCAGTCCATTTCCTTGGGCAGCAGCTTCCCGGTCACTCCGTCTTCGACATTGAAAAAAGCCCATTTCCCGGCCGGGAACCGCGCTTCATCCTTTACGTGCACTTCAAGCCCCATCACTTCTCCGGTCTGAAAATGTCCGTTCTTATTGATCGACACTTTGGTCCCTGCCTTGCGCCCCTCCAGCACCAGCATGGTCTTGTCCGGCCACGTGCCGTTCTCGAGGAACTCCTTGTACGCCTCCGGGTTAGCGAACACGTTGTCAAACATCGAGTGATCCATGTTCATGGCATTTGGGCTGTAGCTCATGTCCAAGCCCGACGACAGGTACACCCACTCCCGGTAATTCGCGGGGAGCTTCAGGCTTCCGTCTGCCGTATACACCGGTGCGTTCACGCTGTTCTCTTTATTTGCACCCGCTTGCGGCATGCTTACCGCCAGCAACAAAGCCGCTGCCAAAAGAAGGATCAAGATCCACGTAGTTTTCATCGACACGTCTCCTGAAATCAACCTTCCATCCCCTCGAGGGTTGTGGCCTCACACTAACGAACACCCTTGCCGCGCGTCTAGAATAAAGACAACCTCCTTGGTGAGGCTCCTCTATGTCTAACGCGGGAGTCAGTTCAGGTGTTTCCAGCGTGTCCCGAGCCCGACACATGTCCGCAGGTAGCTTCTTCGGCACGATCCAAGGCAAGCGCGAACAGTGTGGGGCCATTTTCACCGATTTGCGCCATACCGCTCCCCGCAAGCTCCCTATGCACTCTCATGAACTCGCCTTTTTCGCCCTCCTGCTCGACGGTCTGTATGCTGAACGCTACGGGCGCCGCCAAAGCCAGTACGGACCGTTCACCCTTATGTTCCGGCCGGCGGGCATTCCCCATCAGGACGAAATCGGTCCTCGCGGCGTCCGCCTTTACGAAATCGAGATCCGCGCCGCGTGGCAAAAGCGCCTCGCGGATTGCTCCGCCGCTCTAGACACTCCCCGGGACGACATCGGCGGCGGCCCGCTGCTCTGGCTCGCTATGAAACTCTTCCGCGAAGTACAGAGTCCCAGCGCCGTTGACGATCTCGCCGTCGAAGGCCTGCTCGCCGAAATGCTCTCCTTCGCCGCGCGAGCGTCCCGGCATGAAAGCCGGCACGTCCCGGGCTGGCTCTCCCGCATCCAGGACAAACTAATGGCAGAACATTGCCGTCGCCTCACCCTCGACGAGCTCGCACGCGAAGCCGGTGTCCATCCCGTGCACCTCTCACGCATCTTCCGCCGCTCGGTTGGTGAAGGCATTGGCGACCATATCCATCGCCTCCGCGTCCGCACCGCTTGCGAACGCCTGCTCGATCCGCACGCCTCGCTTGCGGAAGTCAGCTTTGCGACCGGGTTCGCCGATCAAAGCCACTTCACGCGTTCGTTCCGCAGAATTACCGGCATGACGCCCGCCCTATTCCGCTCCGTCGTTCTCCACGCGACGTGAGCCCATCTTTTTTTTCTCGTTCGTGCAACACAACCCCATTTTCTCTGCGTCTGAAGACGGGATGCTCCAGCGCCCTACTGTTGCCGCTATCGGGCTAGTTGCGACTGCGGCCCGTGCAAAATCCTGTCTTGGACACGGCAACGATCGTACCGCGCGGCGAGCAGCAACCCTAAGCAGGGCGCAGTGAGTATTTGCCCGCAATCTCGGGATTCCTCCTTGGGCCAGCCATAATGGCTACGATCCACAACGAACGTGGTGCTTGCTTTTTCGCTCTCAAAACTAAAGACTTACCACGGGAACAGAGGCGAGAGAGCGGCGAGAGAAACTCGCCGCTACAACCCCATGGACAAACGCATCGCTTCCGCCGACGCGGCCATTGCCGAGCTCGCCGACGGTGCCACCATACTCATGGGCGGCTTCGGCCTCTGCGGCATCCCGGAGAACCTCATTGCCGCCGTCCGCCGCAAAGGGACGAAGAACCTTACCATCGTGAGCAACAACGCCGGCGTGGACGACTTCGGCATCGGCCTGCTGCTCCAGCAGCGCCAGGTGAAGAAGATGATCTCGACCTACGTGGGCGAGAACAAACTCTTCGAACAGCTCGTCCTCAGCGGCGAACTCGAGGTCGAGCTGAATCCGCAGGGCACGCTCAGCGAACGCCTGCGCGCCGGCGGCGCCGGCGTCCCGGCGTTCTACACGCCCACCGGCTACGGCACCATGGTCGCCGAAGGCAAAGAAACCCGCGAGTTCGACGGCCGCATGTACGTGATGGAGCGCGGCCTGCGCGGCGATTTCGCGTTCATCAAAGCGTGGAAGGGCGACCGCTGGGGCAACCTCATCTACCGCAAGACCGCGCGTAACTTCAACCCCATGATGGCCACCGCCGCCGATTACGTCATCGCCGAAGTCGAAGAGCTGGCGGACATCGGCCGGCTCCCGCCGGACCAGATTCACACGCCCGGGATTTTTGTGGACGCGATTTTCGAGGGCCCGAAATACGAAAAGCGCATCGAGCGCCGCACGACGAGGAAGTCATGAGACAAAGCTATGTTCGTGCTGCGTTCAGTTTAGCCTTAGCGGTGCTATGCGCTCGAACGGCTCGACAGCTCTCGGCCGATGTAAACCCCGCATTCGACGGGTCCCGCGCATACGAACACGTGCGGCATCTCGTAGAGATTGGGCCGCGGCCGCCGGATTCTGACGGCATTCGCCGAACGCAGGCCTACATTATCGGCCAGCTCAAAAGCTACGGCTGCCCGGTCGAGGAGCACGATTTTCACGCTTCTACGGTTCTCGGCAATCTGGCGATGAAAAACATTGTGGTCAAACTGCATGGCACGCACCCCGGAATCATTCTCTACACCACGCACTACGACACCGTACGCATACCCAACTTTGTCGGAGCCGATGATGGCGGCTCCGGCACCGGAACCATGATCGAACTGGCGCGCCTGTTCTGCGCGCGAAAGCATTTTCTCAACGTCTGGATCGCCTTCTTCGACGGCGAAGAAGCGCAAGGCAACTGGACTGACGCTCGGAACGTTCACTGGAACAGCGACGGCAGCAACAACACCTACGGCAGCCGCGAAATGGCCGCACAAATGGCTCTTTCCGGCGAACTCAAGCGCGTCAAAGCCATGATCCTGGCCGATATGATTGGCCCGTCCCATGTCAGGATCACGCGCGACAGCGGCTCTACGCGCTGGCTCGTCGATTTCATCTGGGAAACCGCAGCTCGACTCGGCTACAAAAACACCTTTGTCGATCAAGACTATGCCGTCGGCGGGGACGATCATTTTTCCTTCATCCGCCGGGGCGTGGCCGGCTGTGATCTCATCGATTTCTCGATCCCCTATTGGCACACGACAGAAGACAGGCTCGACAGAGTTGATCCCAAAAGCCTGGGCATCGTTGGCCAAGTTCTGGCGGCAACATTGCCTAGATTTGAGAAAAAGTTTCCCTGAAGTTGTACTGGGCGGGACCGGCGTTTTCAATTTTCGACGGTGGACGGATTTTATGCCGCTAACGGAAGAGCAAAAACGCGAACGGATTGCGCGGCGGATCGCGCTGGAACTGCGTGACGGCTATTACGTCAATCTGGGCATTGGCATGCCGACGCTCGTGGCCAACCACGTGCCCAAGGGCATGGACGTGATTCTGCAATCGGAGAACGGCATGCTCGGCGTCGGCGCGTATCCGCTGGAATCCGAAGTCGATCCCGACCTCATCAACGCGGGCAAGGAGACCGTCACCGAGCTTCCCGGGACTTGCTATTTCTCGTCGGCCGACTCCTTCGGCATGATTCGCGGCGGCCACATCGATCTCACCGTTCTGGGCGCGTTGCAGGTCGACGAAAAGGGCACGCTCGCCAACTGGGCTATCCCCGGCAAAATGCTCAAAGGCATGGGTGGCGCCATGGACCTCGTCGCCGGCGCCAAGCGCGTCTTCATCGCCATGGAACACGCGACGCGCGACAACAAACCGAAGATCCTGAAAAAATGCACGCTACCGCTCACGGGAGTCGAAGTCGTCGACCACATCGTCACCGAACTCGCGGTCATCGACGTTACGCCCAAGGGCCTGCTTCTCCGCGAACTCGCGCCCGATACCACGCTCGATCAAGTGCAGTCCCTCACCGAGCCGAAGCTTATTTTTGCTTCCGGTGGCCCCAAAGTCATGCCGGTTTGAGACCGAGCGCGGCGCGGGGATTTCGGGAAAGGACGGCAGTTGTGAAAACGCGGTTGACCGAGCAATTCGGAATTCGCCATCCGATGCTGTCCGCGCCGATGGCGCTCGTCGCGGGCGGGCGCTTGGTCGCTGCGGTCTCCGATGCCGGCGGCCTGGGAATCCTGGGCGGCGGATACGCCGGAGCACTCGGCGGCGAGCCGGACCTCGCGCAAGAGCTTAGGCTCGTCGAGGGCCGCAAGTTTGGCGTGGGTTTCATCACCTGGGCGCTCGATCGCGCGCCGCAAGCGCTCGATGAAGTGTTGAAGCGTTCGCCGTACTGCGTGTTTCTTTCCTTTGGTGACCCGCAACCCTTCGCGGCCAAGGTTCATGACGCCAAGGCCAAGCTGGTCTGCCAAGTGCAAACCTTGCGGCATGTGGACCAAGCGCTCGATGCCGGAGCCGACGCCATCGTGGCACAGGGCGCGGAAGCTGGCGGCCACGGAGCGGCCCGCGCGACGCTGCCTCTTGTCCCCGAAGTCGCGGATTATCTGGCGAAGCGTGCGCCAAAGACGTTGCTGCTTGCGGCGGGAGGAATTGCCGATGGCCGAGGGCTTGCTGCCGCTGTGATGCTGGGAGCCGACGGCGTGCTGATCGGGACGCGCTTCTGGGCTTCCGCGGAGGCTCTCACGCCGCAGGCGATGACCGATCGCGCCGTGCGCGCCACCGGAGACGACACCGTTCGCACAAAAGCGATCGATCGATTGCGCGGTGTTCCTTGGCCGCAGGAGTTTTCCTTTCGAGTTCTGAAAAACAAGTTCACCGACGAGTGGGCGCACCGGGAAGCCGAAGGGGATAGCGCGCGGCAGCCTTGCGAGCGCGTACGCCGAAGCCCGGGCGAAGCAGGATTTGGATATGTGTTTGACGGTCGTCGGAGAAGCTGCAGGGCTGCTGCACGACCGCCCTAGCGCAGCCAGGCTCATCGAAAATATCGTCCGGCACGCCGAATCGCTACTCGAACGCGGCGCTTCGCTGGATTTCCGCACTTCCCGGGCTGCTTCGTGACTGCCCGAGGCTCGTGATGAAAGCGAAGAAGGCAAAACGGAATCGGCCGGCCAAGCAAAACGCGCGAAGCATGCGGGACCGGCCGAAAATGCCGCCGATTTCCGAAGAAATGAAGCAGTGGTCGGCGATGCTGAAGACGGAAGTGAGCGGCTGGCCGCGAATCTCGACCAAGCCCATGTTCGGGATGATGGGCCTCTATCGCGGCAAGAAAATCTTCGGCGGCCTGCCGGTCACGCGGGGATTCGACACCCCCAATTCCGTCATTTTCCGGTTCGATCCCATGCCGCAGGATTTGCTGCAACGCGTGCTGAAGGACTCGCGCATTACACCCGGAAACCGCTGGTTTTCCTTCGAGGTTGCTTCGACAAGTGATTTGCGCGATGCCTTGTGGTGGCTGAACCAGGCCTACGAACGGGCGAGGTGAGAGGTTTTCTTGTTTTGGCCCAAAAAATTTGCAGCAGTGTCATTCCGAGCGAAGCGCGGAATCTGGTCAGACATTACCGCCTCCTGCTAGTGAAGTGTCCGAGAATTAGCTGGGCAATCGTTTCTTCGACTTTCGTGTCCGGGGTGAGGTGCATCCCGGCTTAATCTTCTCCAGGGTTTGGCGGCATCGAGAGAGTTTCTCGACAATTGATTCGACCGTGGCGGTCCAGACGAAAGGCCGTGGCTTTTCATTCCAAGTCTGCAAGAATTCTTCAATGGCTTTCTCTAAGTCGCCTACGCTGAAGAAAGCACCCCGCCGGATTCGTTTAGAGGTCAATTCTCCAAACCATCGCTCGACCAGGTTCAGCCAACTGGAACTGGTAGGCACGAAGTGCAATACGAAGCGGGGATGACGTTTCAGCCAGCCACGTACCTTCTCGTGGCCATGCGTGCCGTAATTGTCCATCACCAAGTGCAACGGGACTTCGCCGGGAAACTCTTCATCCAGTCGCCTAAGAAATTTCAGAAACTCTTGGTGCCGGTGGCGCTCGTAACATTGTCCGATCACCTTGCCTTGCAGCAGTTCCAAAGCGGCGAACAGGGTCGTTGTGCCGTTGCGTTTGTAGTCATGAGTCATCGTGCCACAGCGCCCCTTTTTCAACGGCAAGCCTGGTTGGGTGCGGTCCAGCGCCTGAATTTGGCTCCTTTCATCCACGCACAAGATGATCGCCTGTTGCGGCGGATTCAGGTACAACCCCACCACATCGGTCAATTTCTCCAGAAAACGCGGATCGCGGGAGAGCTTAAATGTCTTGACGCGGTGTGGCTTGAGATTATGACTCCGCCACACCGTATTGACGGTGGACTTGCTGACACCCAACTGCGCGGCCAGCAATCGGCAACTCCACTGGGTCATGCCCTTGGGTTTGGTCTGTAAGGTGGTATCGATGATTTCCTGGATCTTGTCGTTCCCATACGTAGGTTTGCGTCCACGACCCGGCGCCACTTCCCACAAGCTCTCCAGTCCTTCCTGCGCAAATCGTGTCCGCCATAGCGTCACAGTTTTGCGGTTCGTGTCCAGTCGCTCGGCAATCGCGCTGTCCGATTCGCCGGCAGCCGATGCCAACACAATCCGGCTCCGCAAAGCCACTTGTTGAGGTGTGCCAAACGCCGAGAGCCACTGTTGAATCCGCGCCTCATCGGCGTCCTGGAGGATGAGGGGAGCAACTGAACGGGGCATGCTCTGAGCATATCCGAACCCCGCCCATTTGTCCAGTTATTTGCTGGACACTACACTGGCACATCCGTTTTCCTCGCTTTCCGTGGTTGTCTCATCGAGCAGCGGATGGGTGAAGGCCTCGTTGCGCTTTGGGCGAACACCCGGTCTCTCGCGTGATCTTGCCTAATTCCGCAAGGGAAGCCATCGCGCATAGACAAATGAGTTAGTCTAACGGGAGGACGCTCCTAATCCATGGACTCGCATTCCATCGTGATCGTGAGCCTGCACTCGCCCAAGGAAAAAATATGGGGCGAATTGCTGGTCGTCAACCCTTCCGGGGTCACGCTGCGCGGCATCGACCTGAATTCCTTCGATCATTTCATCCGTCAGATGAATGAGCCCGACGGCGAGCGCGTGGGATTCCCCACGGTGTTTTTTCCCATGCATCGCGTCGAACGCATTTCTCTCGACGAGCCCTCGGGATCTATTCCTTCGATGAACGAACTTTTCGCGCGCAAGCTGGGCCGCTCGCTGAAAGAGTTCCTTGCCGAATTCGCCTGAAGCGGCTTGCGAAAACCACCATGTTTAATTTAACAACGTCGTTTTGCATCGGCCGAGTTGCCTCAAACGAGCTCCTGAATTACGCTATTTGTAAACGCAATGAAGGGCCGAATCTGGACCGTACCCAATCAAATCACCTTCCTCCGGCTTTGTTTCCTGCCGTTCTTTCTGATTTTCATGTCCTATGAGAAGTACAAGTGGGCGTTGCTGATTCTGGTGATTGCGGGCTTTTCCGACGGCATCGATGGCCTGATCGCACGGAGATTCAACCAGCATTCTTCGCTCGGAGCTTATCTCGACCCCATCGCCGATAAGCTTTTGCTCTCTTCTTCCTTTGTCGTTCTGGCGTTTGAAAAGCAACTGGCGTGGTGGCTTACCATTCTGGTGCTGAGCCGCGACCTGCTCATTCTCACGGTGGCGGTGGTGATTATTCTGGCTTCCGGCTACCGGCCGTTTCCGCCGAGCATCTACGGCAAGTTCACCACGTTTTCGCAGATTGTCCTGGTTTTTGCGGTGGTGCTGGGCGCGGCTTACCCGGCCTTCCATCTCGATCTCCTGAACCGTTTCCTCGTTTACTTTGTGTCGGCCCTGAGCGTCATCTCGGGAGTGCACTATTCCTTCACCGTCGCCCGCCGCCTCAACCTGCCCTCGCAACCGCTTTAGAACCGGGATTTCAAGAAATCAAACAGGTCTTGCGGATAGCCATTCGAGCCGAGGGAGCCAGGAGCTGTCAGCGGCCGGGAAGCGGATCGTGATAGTGCAGAAGCATCAAAACGAAACTCGCGATGATGACGACTCCAGCGAGCCATCCCAGGGCGTAGGCGGTGCGCCGTTCGCCGGCAGTCACCGGCTTACGGTCGGCAAACAGCTTGCCGAGCAGGAAGCCTGCGGCCAGCCCTCCGCCGTGAGCGAAGTTGTCCATGGCCATGAAACCGGAAAACCCCAACGCAAAAAGAATGACCACTTGCGTAAGCAAGCGCGAGCGTATTTCGCGCATGTAGGCGCCGCCGCGTTTTGTAGTGATCGCCAGGAGCAAGCCGACAAGCCCCAGCAGCGCTCCGCTGGCTCCCAGCGAGAAATGGCCGGTGGCCGCGCTCACGAAGAAACCGAAAGCGCCCGTCACCATATAAAAGAACAAATAGCGGGCCGAGCCGTAAAGCTCTTCGAGCGGCGGGCCGAGTTGCATTAACGCCATCATGTTGAATCCGATGTGCACCAGGCCGGCGTGAAGAAACATCGCGGTGACCAGTCTCCACCACTGATTTTCAAAGAAAATGGCGGGACCAAAGCTTGCCCCAAGGCGGTATTGCGCTTCACCGACCAATCCCCACAATATGGTCAGACCGCCTCCCTGGCCGGCGGCGGCGAAGGAAAGCCAACTCACGCCGAGCATCAAAATGTTGGCGATGAGCAAGGCGGTGGTGGCGGGAGCCTCGTTCTCGCCGAATAAGCGGGAGAGTTTCTTGCTCAAGGCGGCGAGAGAAAAGTGCAGGTTGGCGCCGCATTCGTGGCAGCGCGTGGCTTTGATGCCTACAAGCGCGCCGCAAACCGGACACAGTTTCGGGCGGGGTTGCTGCTCGCCGCCGAAAAGTCCGCCGAGCGCGTTTTTCCATCGCTCCAATCGCCACTGCCAACCGTAGGGTAGGGGCAACCATCCTCCTTGCGACCGGATAAGAGCCTTTCTATAATACAGAAATCGCGCGGAATGTCGCGCCAGAGGCAACTATGGGCCGATTGGAAGAGTTCGGCAGGCGCATCGACGAGGAAGTGGCGAAGTTGAAACAGATTCACAGTTTCGAAGATTTCGGGAAGCGGGTAGACGAAGAACTGACCCGCTTGAAGGCCCTCTTGAAAGAAGATATCGCTCCCGAAACGGAAAAGCGCACAGCGCAATTCCTGCGTGAAGTGTCCGAGAAGCTTGGCGAGGCGGCGAGCTGGCTCGAAGAGCGCAATGCCGCGCGCAATTCGCAGAAAGCCCAGAAATCCTCCAAATCCTGAATCCAGGCGGGCCTTTGAAGACTTCAGTCAAGAGGTCTCGCAGAGCACGGAAGGCAAGCGGGCGGCGAGCTGGCGCTCGTGAGGCGCAAAGCCTCGGCGGAATTCTCTATTTCTTGTCGACAACTTTGTTCCTGTTGGCCTTGGTCGGCTCGGGATGCGCGGGGCGGAGGCCCGTTGCGAGTCGGCCGCCGACGCAACCTACGAGCACGCCACCGAGAAGGGAAGAATCCGCGAAGCGTTCGACGGACGTGCCCGAGACGCCGTCTGGTCCGCGAGCGCGACATGATAGACCGACGCCGGCCCCAGCTCCGGCCGGGTACGCCGAACAGGGGAATGCTTCCTGGTATGGCGAGCCGTTCAACGGGAGGCGCGCTTCAAACGGCGAAATCTACGACATGTATAAATTCACCGCGGCCCACCGCACCCTGCCGTTCGATACCATGGTGCGTGTGACCAACTTGAACAATGGAGAAAGCACGACGGTCCGCATCACGGACCGGGGGCCGTTTGTGGAGAATCGCGTCATCGATCTTTCCCTGGCGGCGGCGCGGGAGATCGATCTGGTGGGGCCGGGGGTCGCGCCGGTGCGGGTGGAAGTCCTCGGCAACGTGGATCCCGCCGCGGGATTTTTCACCGTGCAGGTGGGAGCGTTCCGGGATCGCGGTAATGCCGAGCGGCTGCGCGACCGTCTCAACCCTTCCTATTCGCCGATTTTCATTCAGCAGTATGACGCACCGGATGGAACTTTCTACCGCGTACGCGTGGGTAAAATCACCGGCGAAGATACGGCCCGGCAGTTCGGCGACCAACTGCGTTTGCGCGAGGGTTTTACACCGTTCGTCACGCGTCTGGATCCTGAACCGCCCGCGGGAGGAATTCGATGAACAGGGATTGTTTATTTTGCAGAATTGGGGCGAAGCAGATTCCGTCGAAGATGGTGTATGAAGATCCCGAACTGTTCGCGTTCGAGGATATCAGCCCGCAGGCGCCGACGCACATCCTGATTTGCCCACGGAAACATTTCGAATCGTTGACGGACGCAAGCCAGGAGGATCAAGTGGTACTCGGAAAGCTGCAGCTGGTCGCCGCGCAGCTTGCTCGGGAACGCCAGCTCCTTCAGGGCTACCGCACGGTGTTGAATAGCGGCGAAGGAGCCGGCCAGTCGGTGTTTCACCTCCATTTACATTTACTGGGCGGGAGACCATTCCGCTGGCCGCCGGGGTAACCGCTCCTGAAGTGCGTTCCCTTAAGGAATTCGACTGAACCTCGATGAGACGTTTGGATTGGAAATGGGTGCAGCGACTTGAGCGCCTGCGCCTATTCTGCCGCACCATGCGGTCGCTTACCGGCGCAAGAGAACTTGCCTTGTCGATTCCGTAGCCGCCTCGCTCGGATCCCGCACACCTGGCCATGGTGGGGCCGGGATTCGAAATCAAAAGTTCAAACCCTTCTGCGAGACAGGCTCTATAATCCCGAACGCGGAGGTGAACGTGTTCCCACGGGGGATTGCCCTTGCTCTCATTGCCGTCGGCTTGTGCGCGCCGGCCCCAGCGCGCGCGCAACAGACAGGACGGGAAAAAGAACAAATACTCTGGCAAAAACTGGAGGCCAATGTCCAGGAAGTGGACCGCCACCTGGACGGCGTTATCGGCGTGGCCATCCTGGATCTGGCCAACGGGCAGAAGTACTTGCTGCATGCCGACGAAGTCATGCCAACGGCAAGTTCGATCAAGATTGCGATTCTGGCGGAGCTTTACCGCCAGGCGCAACAAGGCAAGGTCAAGCTCACGGACTTCTACACGCTCGAGCAGGCGGACCTGGTGGGGGGAAGCGGCATCTCGAGCGTGCTGACGCCGGGGATGACCCGGCTGACGCTCGGCGACGTCGCCGGCCTGATGATTTCCGTGAGCGACAATTCGGCCACCAACGTCATCATCGATCGCCTTGGGATGGAAAACGTCAACGCGCTGGTCGATTCACTTGGGCTGACGCACACGCGGTTGCGGCGCAAGATGATGGACCTGAAAGCGGCCGCGGAAGGACGAGAAAACGTCGCGACGCCGCGCGAGATGATGCTGCTGCTCGAAAATCTCTATCGCGGCAAGGTTTTGAACCAGCAGATGACCGAGAACTTTTTCCATTTGCTTAGCGTGCACAAGGAAAGTTACATCCCGCGCAATTTGCCCGAAGACTTGAAAGTGGCGAACAAACCGGGCGAGCTTGAGGGCGTGCGGAACGACTGCGGGATCGTTTTCGCGGGCAAACGGCCCTACGTGATCAGCGTGATGACCACCTATTTGAAGCGCGAACGGGATGGTGGAGACGCCATCACGAAGATTTCCGACGCCGCGTATCAGATGTTCGATCGCCTGGGCCGCTCGTCGGAATTGGGCCGCGTCATCTCGGCGCACGACACCGGCAATCCCTGAACGAACTCCGGGCGCGGCTGCTTCAGGGCGCGACTACGTCTTTCAGTCTTGTTTTGACCTGCACGGCGGCGAGGCTCGAAGCGTCCCATCCGCCACCAAGGGCCTTCACAAGCAGAACGCTGGTCACCAGGCGCTGGCCGCGGATTACGGCCAGCTCCTGCTCGTTATTCAACAAGGTCTGCTGGGCGTTTACGACATCAAGATAGTTGACGAGGCCCCCCACGTAGCGGCTCGTGGCGATATCCACAGTGCGGCGGGCCGAATCAACGGTCTTCTCTTGCGCGAGAAAAGCCTGGTCGAGAACCAGCAAGCCGGTCACGTCGTCCTGCACCTCGCGGAACGCGTTTAAGACCGTGTCGCGGTAGGAAGCCACGCTCGCCCGGTAACCCGCTTTGGCGAATTGCGTTTGCGCGCGCCGCGAACCGCCGGTAAAGATGGCTTCCGCCACGTTGGCTCCGACGGCCCAGAAGGTGCTCTGCACATTCAAAAGCTTGGCGATGTCCGCCGCTTGCCATCCGCCGTTCGCAAAAAGATTCAACGAGGGGAAATAGGCCGACCGCGCAATGCCGATCTGCGCGTTGGCGACCGCCATCTGGCGCTCGGCCTCGGCGATGTCCGGACGGCGCTCGAGAAGGTCGGAAGGCAATCCCGCATCGAGCGCAGGAGGCTCGGCGTTCGATTCTTTCGGCACGAGGTGAAAATCAGGCGCAGGTTTTCCGAGCAACACCGCGATGGCATCCTCAACCTGTTTGCGTTGTTGTTGCAGCAAAACTGCCTGCGTTTTCGTGGTGTTTAGCAGGGTTTCTTCCTGGGCGACGTCCAGACCGGAGGCCAGGCCGCCGGCGTGGCGCGATTCGACCAGTTGCAGGCCTTTTTGGAGCGTGTCGACGGTGCGATTCAAGATGTTCAGCTCGGAATCGAGCTGGTGGAGCGTGAAGTAATCGCCCGCAAGTTCCGCGGTGATCACCAGGCGCACGTTTGCAAGGTCGGCGGCGGCGACCTGGTAGGAGGCCTGGGCCGCTTCGATGGTGCGCCGTCGCTGCCCAAACAAGTCCGCTTCATAGCCCGCGACGAACGGAAGAGTGATGTTGCTTTGAGAGACCGCGCCGGTGATCGGAAAGTTGCTGCTGCTCGGCCGATTCCCGGAGAGCCGCTGGCGCTCGGCGCTGGGCGAGGTGGAAAGTGTCGGAAACTGCGTCGCTACTTCGAGCGCGGCCGCGGCGCGTGCTTGCTCGAGACGCGCAACGGCCACTTGGATGGTCTGGTTCGCGTCGAGCGTCTGCTTTTCAAGGGCGGACAGTTCGTCGCTCTCGAAAACGCTCCACCATTCGCCTTTGGCGACCCCGTCTTTGGGGGCGCTTTCGCGCCACGGCTCGGTGACATCCCACTTGGCGGGAACGGGAGCGGAAGCCCGCTGGTACTTCGGCCCCACGGTACAGCCGAATAAGAAGACAGCTACGGTACCGAGGACCGCGAGATGCTTCACCCTCATCATTACTATTTGTTGGAACCCGGTGTCGGTGTTTGCGGCTTCCCGGGTGCCGGGGCGGCGGTATTCATGGCGATTTCTTTCACGCGCACTTCCTGGCCTTCTTCGAGCGAATCCTCCGGATTGAGGACAATCCAATCCTTGGGATCGAGGCCCTGCAAAACCTCGAGGTTCGTGCCATAGTCGCGCCCGACAGTAATCTGCCTCAGATGGATTTTGTGATTGGCGTCCACGACGACGGCGCGAAGGCCCTCGGAACGGAACAGCAAAGCGTTCACCGGTACCTGCAACCGCGAACCGGTCACTTTGACTTCCAGATGCACCTGCGCGTAGCCGCCGGGCAGCAGCGTGCCATCGCGGTTGGGAACGTCCACTTCGGTGTTCAGCGTGCGCGTGGCCAGGTCGATTGCTTCCGCGGTGCGCACGACCTTTCCTTCTATTTTTTTGCCCGGATACTGCGTGACCTCGAGATACCCTCCGAGGCCCGCATGAATGGTGTTCGCGTAGATTTCCGGCACGCGCACGTAAACCCGCAAAGGACTGGTCTGGGCCAGGAAAAACAACTGCTCGGCGGATCCGGTGTTTCCGGCGTTGATCAACATGCCGATGTCCGTGTTGCGGCGCGTGATGACCCCGGAAAACGGCGCGTAAATGTGCTGAAAGGATTTCATTTCCTCCAGGCGGTGCACGTTGGCTTCCTCCGATTGCACGATGGCGCGCTTGGCCGCAAGATCGCCGGCGGCGTTATCGACCTCCTGCTTCGATACGCCGTCCGTTTTCAAGAGTTCCGTATACCGGGAAGCGGTAATCTCCGAAAGGTGGGCATTGGCCTCGGCCGTCGCCAGATCGGCGCGCGCTTGCGAGAGCTGCTGATCCACTTCCGGAGTGTCGATGTCCGCCAGCAGGTCGCCCTTTTGAACGCGGCTGCCGATGTCGTGATACCACTTTTTCAGGTAGCCATTGGTGCGCGCGTAAATCGGCGATTCCACGAAGGCTTCCATGGTGCCGGGCAGAACCAAATCTTCCTCGCCTGCCTCCGGGGTCGCGTGAATGACCCCGACCGTTTGAATCGCCAGCGTTTCCGTTTCTTCCGCGAGGGTGCGGTATTCCGCACGGCGCTGGAGCATCGTAAACGCACCAAGCACCACAAGCAGGAGCGCCCCGCCGGTAAGCACCTTGAACAACTTCGCCCCCCTTTCGGGAGCCTGACTGCCGCCTTGAAGACTCATCTCAACTCCGTACTGCATTGCAAACTGCGTCTGCCGAACTTGCTCCGGGATGCGAATTCGCTCCGCACGCCCATCAGGGTATTACCGGAGCGGTGGCTGTTTCCAGACCCCTGCGGCGCTCCCGCCGCCCGTGGATGATGGAAAACACCGTGGGAACGAAGAACAGCGTGGCGAAAGTCGCAAAAATCAGGCCGCCGATCACCGCGCGGCCGAGAGGAGCATTCTGCTCGCCGCCTTCACCGAGACCGATGGCCAGTGGAACCATCCCGATGATCATCGCGAGCGCGGTCATGATGACCGGGCGAATGCGCACAAATCCCGCTTCGAGCGCAGCTTGCCGGGCGGGCTTTCCTTCCTCCATCTGCTCGCGCGCGAAAGAAACCACCAGGATGCTGTTCGCTGTGGCCACGCCCATGCACATGATCGCGCCAATCATCGAAGGCACACTCAACGTCGTGTGCGTGAGGAACAGCATCCAGCAGATGCCGGCCAGCGCCCCGGGCAGGGCGGTGATGATGATGAACGGATCGAGCCACGACTGGAAATTCACAACGATCAACAGGTAGGCCAAAACGATCGCGCCAACAAGCCCGAGAGCGAGACCCTGGAACGAATATTTCATCGTTTGTACTTGGCCGCGAACGGTGATGTGGCTGCCTCGTGGCAGTTCCTTCTCGATGTCGTGGACGCGCTCCGCGATTTCGTCGGAAACCGCGCCGAGGTCCCGCCCGTCCACGGCAGCGTAAACGTTGATCAGCGGCTCGATGTCGTAGTGGGACACGACCGCGGGCCGCATGGCCGAGGAAATGCTTACCAGGTTGCCAAGAATCTGCGGCGGCTGGTCTGAGCCAGACGCGCCGGCGCCGGTGACCGGAGTGTTCGCGAGCGCCTGCATCGAGTCAACCCGGTATTGCGGAGTTTGCACCGCCACTTGGTAAGTGGCGCCGTTTTTCGGGTCCATCCAGAGGACGGGAGCCGTCTGGAAGCTCGAACTCAGCGAGACCAGCAGGTTCTGCGCAATGTCCCGGGCCTGCAATCCGACCGACTGGGCGCGCGTGCGGTCAATCTCCATGTGCAGGGTGGGATCGTCGAAAGCTTGTTGCACGTGCACGTCGACGGCTCCGGGGATGTGCTGGATCTCGGTCACGAGCTTTTCTGCAATTTGATAGTTGCCTACCAGATTTTGTCCCATAACCTCGATGTCGATGGGCGCGGGCATGCCGAAATTCAGGATCTGGGACACGATGTCGGGCGGCTGGAAGAAAAACTGCGTCGACGGGAACCGCTGGGGCAGCAATTCGCGAAGTCCCCGGATGTAGGCTTCGGTCGAGCTTCCGCGATCCTTTTTCAACTGCAGGAGAATCTCGGCGTCGGATGTGCCGATGGTGCCCGCATTGCTGTAGGTCATGTTGATGCTGCTGTACGGCAAACCGATATTGTCGAGAATGGTGACCAAATCCCTCTTGGGAATGATTTCCTTGACGGCGGTTTCCACCTGGTCCGCCAGCCGCGCGGTCTCTTCGATCCGCAGCCCGGAACGGGCGCGCATGTGCAGGCGAATCTGGCCCGCGTCCACGCTCGGAAAATAATCACGGCCGATCACAAAAGTGAGCCCTCCGGACAGAACACAAAAGCCGAGAAAGCACCCGGTAAATAGCCAGGAGTGATGCAAGGCGGTCGCGAGCGCGCGCCGGTAGCCATCCCGGAAAGCCTCAAAGCGCTGCTCGAATCCCTGCTGGTACCGGCGGAAGAATCCCATTTTTTCGCCGACATGCTCGTCGGCGCGATATTCGTCTTCCGCGGAAAGAAGGTACATCGCCAGGGTAGGCACGATGGTTCGCGACCAGAAATACGAAGCAAGCATGGCGAAAATCACCGCTTCGGCGAGGGGCACAAAGAGGAATTTCGCGACGCCGGACAGGAAGAACATCGGAATGAATACGATGCAAATGCAAATCGTCGAAACGAACGCCGGCACGGCAATTTGCGCTGCGCCGTCCAGGATGGCCTGCATGGTCTCTTTTCCCATGGCCAGGTTGCGGTTGATGTTTTCAATCTCCACGGTGGCGTCGTCGACCAGGATGCCGACGGCAAGCGCCAGGCCCCCCAAAGTCATGATGTTGATCGTTTCTCCCAAGGCGCCCAGGGCGATGACGCTCACCAGGATGGACAAAGGAATGGAGATGGCGATGATCAGCGTGCTTTTCCAGTTCCCGAGGAAAAGCAGAATCATGACCGCGGTTAGGCAAGCAGCAATCAGCGCTTCACGGATCACGCCCTGGATGGCCGCGCGCACAAACAGCGACTGATCAAAAAAAGTCGTAACGTGCAAGCCTTCCGGCAAGGCCCCAGAGTAGTATTGCAGAATTTCTTTGACGCGGGAAACCACTTCCAGCGTGGAAGTGCCGCCCGTCTTCAGAATGCTCATGATCACGCCGCGCCGTCCATTGGCGCGCACGATGTTGGTCTGCGGGGAAAAGCCGTCGCGGACGTGCGCCACTTCCTTCATGTAAATGGTGCTACCGTTCACGCTTTTGACCGGCAGATCGTTGAGCTCCGCCACGGTGCGCGGGCTCCCGTTCATCTCCACGTTGTACTCCAGCTGGCCGAGCTTTGCGGTTCCCGTCGGCAAGATGAGGTTCTGCTGGTTCATGGCGTTCACGATATCCACGGGAGAGAGGCCCTTCGATTGCAAAGCCGCGGAATCGATATCCACCGAGATGAAACGCTGCTTTCCACCGTACGGCCAGGGAATGGCCGCGCCGGGCACGGTGGTGAACTTGGGACGAAGATAGGTGGTGCCGAGGTCGAACAGCTCCTGCTCGCTCATGGTGTCGCTGGTGAGTCCGATTTGAATGACCGGAACGGTCGAAGCGGAGTAAATGATCACGAGCGGTGGAGTGGCGCCCGGCGGAAGCCACTTCATCATCGTCTCGGTGGCGGCGGCCGTTTGCGCCAGCGCCGTAGAGATATTGGCTCGCGGATGAAAAAAGAGCTTGATGATGGTCATGCCGGGAAGGGATTGCGACTCCAGGTGCTCGATATCGTTGACCATGGTCGTCGCGCCGCGTTCGATGGTCGAGGTGACGCGCCGCTCCATCTCGAGCGGCGAGAGCCCCGTATAGGTCCAGGCGATGGTCACCACGGGGATGTTGATTTCCGGGAAAATGTCCGTGGGCGTGCGCATCAGCACGAGCGGGGTGACCAGAATAATGGCAAGCGCCAGCACCACGAAGGTGTATGGCCTGCGTAGTGCCAATCGGACAATCCACATAACCTACTTCTCTTTCTCCTCGTCAGAACGCGTGATCCGCGCCCTGTTTACAATGGGCAGGGTGGCTTCTCTTGCCTTGCGCTATTAGATTCCTTGGGGCCATGTTTTGGGTACGACCCGGGCGACCTTTAAAGGACCATTCGGCTGGCCACAATCTCCCAGGTTCCAAACGGCGCGGCTTCCCTTAGTCAACGCCCAAGATCGAACGGGCGCGCCCTGCAAACCAACGCTAACGCCCGGGCAGCAACAGATCCACGAATCTCGTGCTGCGATAAGTCATTCGATGCCACCATTTTGACATAGGGCACACCCATGGCTCCATCCAATTTGGCCGGGACTTTGCACTTCGGAGGTTGCTGGGGCGGAAGAGCCGACGAGCAGAACGATCGGAACTTCCTTAGCGCTGCCCGCTTATTCTCGGAAAGGCAAGCCGGCTGGCTCGCTCGGCTCGGACTGTGTCAGCATCCCGACCAGGCGCTCCTCGAAGGCGTCGATGTCGGCGCCCAGTTCGCGCGTTGCGCCCGTATGAACCAGCCGGCCCCTGGCGATCACGCTGATCTCGCTCGAGAGGCTCCGGATTTCCTGTGCATCATGGCTGCTGAGAAACGTGGTGACGTTTTCTGTGGCCGCAAGCCTCTGCAAGAGCCTCCACATGTCGCGTTTAGCCGGCAGGTCGAGCCCACGCGTGGGCTCGTCCAGGAAAAGTACTTTTGGGCGGCCCATGAGGGCGCGCGCGATCTCCACCCTTCGTTTCATGCCCGTGCTATAGGTGCCGATCCGTTTCGGTCGAAACTTGGCCGCTAGGCCAACATCGTCCAGGATTCGCTCGACTTCCTCGCGAGGATTCGCCAGGCGGCGGATCCGGGCAAAGTAGGAGAGGTACTCGCGCGCCGTCCAGGTCGATTGACTCTCGCTGGTCTCGTCGCTTACAAGCCCTACGAGCTTGCGGACGGCGAGAGGTTCTCTGACCACGTCGTGCCCCCACAGCTTCGCCCTGCCCGCGCTCGGTGGCAGGAGCGTGGTGAGCATGCGGATGGTCGTCGTCTTTCCTGCGCCGTTCAAACCGAGGAATCCATAGATTTGGCCCTTCGGAATCTTTAACGTGACGTGGTCCACCGCGACGAAGTCGCCAAAACGCCGAGTCAGGCCCTCCATCTCAATCGCGTATTCGATCAAAGCACTCATCGCGTCAGACGCCAGCGCCGGTAGGCCCGGCCAAAACAGACGATGGGGAAAATCAACGAAGCGACGCCCATTTCGTAGATAGCGCTCGACACTTGCGCGTCGACGGCGGCCCGGGCCGAGAACGTCCGACTTTCGCCGGCAACCTGGTACGTCGCGGCGACACGCAGAGGATAGCGATCGCCGCCTATGTCCCAAGGCCGCGTGGGAGTTAACGTAACCGCAACGCGCGCCACCCAGCCGGTGACAACGTGGTGGCCATCGGCGGCTGCCGGGCCGGAGTCATTCGCGTAGGTGCGCGTCTCAAGGGCTTCAGGCGCGGGAGAAAGCCCTTGCGGATTGGCGCTCACTTCCAGTCCGCTTTCTCCTGCGATCTGGATGTGCAGGTCCGTAATGCGCTGGGTGGCGTCGACGGGCAGCAAAACCAGGAGATCCCGCCGCGTAGGTTCGTCCGTGCCGAACGGCGGCCATTCGTCGCGATTCAGGATGGTGCCGCAACACCGTGCGGGCGGCGGACTGCCAGGCAACGTCAGCGCCAGGCTGCTGCCGGCACGAGCGAACAGGCGCTGGATCGACGGAGCGTTGGTCCCGTGCGGGGCAGGGGCGTCGTAGTTGGTGTCCGCGATGGTCACGGGCATCAGGACGAGTGCCAGGATCCCGATCGCGATGGTCCAGCGTTGCGCGCGGGTGGCTTCCCAGGTTTCAACGCCTTGCGCCCGGAGAAACACCCACGCAGCAAGCGCCAGCGCAACAATGACCACGAGCGCGGCAGCGATCCACGTGCGCGTGGTGGTAGCGGGAATACTGCCGACGGCGAGCGTGAACGCGAAAGCGTTCTTCAGCAAAACCGCGGGGCTCGCCAGAGTCAGGTGGCCTGTGCGCGTCGCGCCGTTGCCCTGCGCGACCAGCAGTTCCTGGAGCGGAACGAAACCGGCATACGCCAGGAGCACCCCCATGCCCGTGGCCGCAGGAGCAACGATGGTCTGGCCAATGAAGAGCACGCCGATTAGGGCGCCGATGGCGATACTCGTGAGAAGCAAACACGGAGCCCAGACGAGCAACTTCCGCAACAGCAACGGCAGGCCCACATGATGCGTATAGACGAGCATCATCGGAAGCAGTGCCACGTAGTAGGCGGCCGCTATGGTCACAAGCACCAAGATTTTGGCCGCCAGCCAATCACGGCGTTCCACCGGCGCCGTGAATACGCTCTCCACAAACCGATTCGCGCGAGGGCTAGCGAGAAACACGGCCGCGAGCGGGATGAAAGCCAGGGGCACCAGGAAGTACGCGATGATGCCGTAGCCGTCAAGCCAAGTATCCTGCGTCCCCACGGTCGCCACGCAGCCGACCGCCAGCAGCATGACGCCGGCGCCAAGCCACGCAAAGCGACCGCGCATGGTGGCTTTGAGTTCCTCGACGTATAGGGTTCCAACCGCCATGTCTGTGCTGAGCCCTGGGTCCTGGTGTTGAACCAGCGCCCTCTCTGGCCAGGCAAATCGTTCTTATTC